>ENA-OQCV01000200-OQCV01000200.1-human-gut-metagenome-genome-assembly--contig:-NODE-200-length-17259-cov-3.198167_pt1 | contig 17259 bp, 16 predicted proteins | sample MGYA00242766_ERZ504592 | MGnify/ENA primary metagenome ERZ504592 (study PRJEB26092, sample SAMD00036315) | human gut metagenome | host: Homo sapiens | study: EMG produced TPA metagenomics assembly of...
AAAGTGGTTCTGGGTGGGCACGTGCCCGCCGCACAGCATCACAAAGCCGCTCTGGGGCAGAAGAGAACCGATCTCCTCGGCATTGCGGGCATCGCAGGGGATGAGCGCCGTCAGGGGCAGGTGGGCGTTCGCAAAACTCTGAGCAAACACCCGGCACATCTCGTCGTTCTGCTCGTAGGCATAGGGGTCTGCCGCAATGGCAAGGCCCAGCACGGCGTGATCCGGCCAGACGGCCCGCAGGTTCGCCACAAAGTGGTTGCGCGTGTCCAGCACCGGAATATCCGGCCCCGGCTCAAAGGGGCAGCCGCTGGGGCTGCTGGTCAAAAACAATGTCATAATGATCCCTCGTAAAACAGTGAATAAGAAGCTGTGTCCATTCTAACACGAATTTTGCTGCCAGCGGCAGAGCCAGAATCACCAAAAAAATCCCCCGCTTTTCGCCGTTTCGCAGAAAGCAGGGGATCTTATCAGGCCTTGCGGTAATGGAACACCTTGTCCTTGGTGAGGAGCATGGCTGCGCTCACGGCCAGAGCCGCCAGCTCGGCGGCGGTGACGGCCAGCCAGATGCCGTCGATGCCCAGTAGCAGCGGCAGCAGGAGAATGGCGATCACCTGAAACGCCAGCGTGCGCAAAAATGAGATCAGCGCGCTGGTCACGCCGTCGCCCAGCGCCGTGAAGAAGGAGGACGCATACACGTTGAAGCCCATGATGAGGAAGCTCAGCGCATACAGCCGGAAGGCCCGGCTGGTCAGGGCCAGCAGCTCTGCGTCGTAGCCCACGAAAATGCGCGCCACACAGGGGATGATGAACATGGAAGCCAGCGTCAGGGTCACAGCCACCACGGCGATGAGCCGCAGGCTTTTCCGGTAGAGGTTGTGCACCTCGGTGTGGTTGCGGGCACCGTAGTGGAAGCTGACGATGGGCGCACTGCCCACGGCATAGCCCACGAACACCGCCACGAACAGGAAGGCTGCGTACATGATGACACCGTAGGCGGCCACGCCGTTCTCACCGGCCAGACGCAGCAGCTGGTAGTTGTACAGGATATTGACCAGCGACATGGAAAGGTTGGTCATCAGCTCAGAAGAGCCGTTGATGCAGGCATCCCGCAGGACTTTGCTGTAAAAAGCTGGTCTTGCACAGGTGCAGGCGGCTGGAGTTGCTGCGGTCGATGAAGTAGAACACCGGTAGTACGCCGCCCACCAGCTGGCTGATAAAGGTGGCAATGGCCGCGCCCTCCACGCCCCAGCCCCAGATACCCACCATCAGCACATCCAGCACCATGTTGGTGCAGCCCGCTCCCACGGTGAACCAGAAGCCCGAGGTGCGGCTTTTCGGCGGTGACAAAAAAGCTCTGGAACATATTCTGCAGCGCAAAGGTGGGCAGTGACACCATCAGGATGCGTCCATAGCGCACCGCATAGTCCAAAAGCTCCCCCTTTGCGCCCAGCAGCACGGCAATGGGCCGCAGGAACACAATGCCCAGCACCGCCAGCACACTGACCGAGACCAGAGCCGCCAGCAGGAACAGGGTGAAATAGCGGTCGGCCTTTTTCTGGTCGCCCTCGCCCAGGGTGATGCCCACGATGGCGCTGCCGCCGGTGCCCAGCATAAAGCCGATGGTGCCCAGCAGCATGGGCAGCGGCATGATGAGGTTGACCGCCGCAAAGGCCGTCTTGCCCACAAAGTTGGAGACACACAGGCCGTCCACGATGCCGTAGATGGAGGTGAACAACATGGTACCGATGCAGGGCAGTACGAACCGCAAAAGGCGGGAATAGGTAAAATGATCGGAAAGCTGGATCCGCTGCTTGGACATGGCGTCCTCCTTTCTGCACAAGGTGCAAAAAACGGGCCGGATAAATGTCCGCGAGTGCACGCCCGGCCTCGATCTGCTTCGTCACTACGGCAACGAAACCTCCGGCGGGGCGCTGTCTGCACGGCATCTTATCCGGCCCGTTTCAAATTACGTTGAAAACGGTCCTCCGATGAACCGAAAAAGAGCATATCAGAATTTATTTTTGTTGTCAAGGCGGAAAAATCCAAAAAATCGGCATTCGAGGGTCAAAATTCATAAACTGTCTCTTCCCAACGTTTATCAAACCTGTTAAACTGATAAAAGTTTTTTTTATGGATCCGGAAAGGAGAACTCCTGTTTTGATGAAACGTTTTTATACCGCCATCGTGCGCCGCCGCAGGCTGGTGCTGGCGGTGTTTGCACTGGCGGCTGTGCTGAGCGTGTTCGCTGTGCGTCAGGTAAAGGTGGATTACGATATCAACGACTACCTGCCGCCGGAATCCCCCTCCACCACTGCCATCGAGGTGATGAACGGTGCTTTCACCGGCGGCATCCCCAACATGCGGGTCATGGTGCGGGATGTCACGGTGCCGCAGGCGCTGGAGTACAAGGAAAAACTTGCCGCCATCGATGGAGTGTCCTCCGTTGCATGGCTGGACGACAGTTTGGATGTGACAGTGCCTTTGCAGATGCAGGACACCGCCACGGTGGAGAGCTATTATAAGGATGGCTGCGCCCTGTTCACCGTGACGGTGGAGGACGAGAAGCGTCTGGAAGCCGTGGCTGCTGTGCGGGATCTGATCGGGGAGGGCAACGCGCTGGAGGGCGCGGCGGTCTCCACTGCCGTTGCCACCAACTCCACCGTGACCGAGGTGGCAAAGATCGCCGCCATCGCGGTGGTGTATGTGCTGTTCATCCTGATCCTGACCACCGATTCCTGGGCGGAGCCGCTGCTGGTGCTGACGGGTCTGGGGGCGGCCATCCTGCTCAACAACGGCACGAACCTCATCTTCGGCACCATCTCCTTTGTCACCAATGCGGCGGGCAGCATCCTGCAGCTGGCGGTTTCGCTGGACTACTCGGTGTTCCTGATCCACCGCTTTGCGGAGTGCCGGGCTGAAAACCCGGATGCCAGCCCGGAGGAGTGCATGGTGGATGCCCTGTGCAGATCCACCGGCTCCATCCTATCCAGCGGCCTGACCACCGTCATCGGTTTTCTGGCACTGGTGCTCATGCAGTTCCAGATCGGCCCGGATCTGGGCCTTGCGCTGGCAAAGGGCGTGGTGCTGAGCCTTGTCACCGTGTTCACCTTTATGCCCGCGCTCACGCTGGCAGCGTATCAGTGGATGGATAAGACCCACCACAGGCCTCTGCTGCCCAGCTTTGACAAGTTTGGCCGCTTTGTGGCCCGCATCATGCTGCCCATGGCGCTGGTGCTGGTCATTCTGATGGTGCCCAGCTATCTGGCCTCCAACTCGAACCAGTATTACTACGGTGCCGCCCACATGTTTGGCGAGAACACCCGTCTGGGTGCGGACACCGCCGCCATTGAAGAGACCTTTGGCCGCAGCGACACCTATGTTGTACTGGTGCCGGAGGGCGACACCGCCACGCAGCAAAAGCTTTCGGATGCATTGCACGCCATCCCGGAGGTGACCGGCATCCTTTCCTATGTGGACAACGCAGGCGCGTCCATTCCGCCGGAGTTCGTGCCCGGGGATACGCTGGGGCTTCTGGTCTCCGGCGGCTACACCCGCATGGTGCTTACGGTGGATGCCGACACCGAGGGCGATGGGGCCTTTGCGCTGGTGGAGCGGGTGCGCGCCACGGTGCAGCAATATTACCCGGACAATTATTATCTGGCCGGTCAGGGCGTGAGCACCTATGACCTGATGGACACCATCACGGCCGACATGGTCAAGGTGAACCTGCTGGCCATCGGCGCAGTATTCCTGATCCTGCTCCTCATGAAGCGCCAGCTGCTTTTGCCCATCATTCTGGTGCTCAGCATCGAGACCGCCATCTGGATCAATCTGGCCATCCCGTACTTCCGGGGCCAGTACGTGTTCTACATTGCCTATCTCATCATCAGCTCGGTGCAGCTGGGTGCTACGGTGGATTACGCCATCCTCTTCTCCGACCGCTATCAGGAGTTCCGCGAGACGCTGGGCCGCAAAGAAGCCGTTGCGGCCACGGTGTCCGCCGTGACCACCTCGGTCAGCACCACCGGCAGCGCCATGGCGGTGGTGGGCTTCCTGATGGGAGCCATTTCCACAAACCAGCTGCTGGGCCAGCTGGGCAATTTTCTGGGCGTGGGCAGTCTGGTGTCGCTGGCCATCGTGCTTTCGGCACTGCCGGGCTTTTTGTATCTGGCCGACCCGCTCATTATAAAAAAGAAAAAACAGCCGAAGGAGGCTTGACCGAGATGAAACATCGATTTGTGCGCCGGGTGTCGGCGCTGGCGCTGGCAGGCTGCCTGCTGGCGGGCAGCAGTCTGCCGGCCTTTGCAGCAGCCTCCGCTGCCAAGGAAGAGGTCATTTATGCAAATCTTACGGCCTCCGGTGCGGTGACCGGCGTGTACGCCGTGAACAGCTTTTCCGTGCAGGCGGGGGACACCGTTGCGGACCACGGCAGCTACACTGCCGTGCGCAACATGACCACGAGCGATGCCGTGGAGCAGAGCGGCGATACGGTCACGGTGCATGTGACCGAGGACGGCAAGCTCTATTATGAGGGCACCATGGACGCCGCCACGGCCCTGCCATGGGTGGTAAAGCTGACCTATACGCTGGACGGGGCAGAAATCAGCCCCGACGAGCTGGGCGGCAAAAGCGGTGCCCTTTCCATCCGGCTGCAGGTGAGCCGCAACCCGGACTGCACCGGCAGCTTTTTTGACGACTACGCGCTGCAGGTGACCATGAGTCTGGACACCGGCCTTGCCCGGAACATTGAAGCACCGGGCGCTACGGTGGCGAATGTGGGCAGCAAAAAGCAGCTCTCCTACATCCTGCTGCCGGGCGCGGACAGCGACGTGACCGTCACCGCCGATGTGACGGACTTTGCCATGGACGCCGTATCCCTGAACGGCGTGCGGCTGAACCTGAACCTCGACCTCGGGGATATGGACCTGACCGGGATGCTGGAACAGCTGCAGAGCGGCTCCGTTCAGCTGGACGATGGTGCCAACGCGCTGGCAGACGGCATTGCGCAGGTGCAGGCGGGCATCGACACCCTGAACGGCAATTCCGGTGCCTTGACCGGCGGCTCAGCCCGGGTGCGTGCCGCCCTCACCCAGATGCAGACCGCGCTGAACGGCATCTCTGCCTCCACCGACGAGCTGAACACCCTGCTGGATGCCTCCACCCAGATCCGGGACGGCATTGCCCGGCTGGATGAGGGCGCGGCACAGCTGGAGCAGCAGGTGAGCTTTGAAGCCTACAAGGCCATCCTGAAAGAGAACGGCCTTGACCTTGACGTGGTAAAGGAGGGCAACGCCAAGGCCATCCAGCAGCTGCAGGGCATGGTGTGGATGATGCCGCAGCTCAAGGATGTGATCCTGCTTTTGCAGGGGTCTACGGCCAACATCGATGCCATGCAGACCTATCTCGACACCGTGAACGGCGGAATTGCCCAGCTGCACGAGGGCAGCAGCACCCTGAACGGCAGCTACGGCGTGTTTGATGCCGGGGGTGCGTCAGCTGGCCGGTGTGCTTACGGGGATGCTGGGCAATCTCTCGGTGCTCACCGACGGCGTGAACCAGCTTGCCGCCCAGTACGTCCAGCTGGACGACGGCCTGAACGCCTACACCGACGGCGTGGCCCAGCTGAAGGCGGGCGTTGCGCAGCTGGCGGAGGGTGCATCGCAGCTGACCGGCGGCACCGGCGAGCTGCGCAGCAGCGTTTCCGGCATCGACATGGGTGCCCAGCTGGACGGCCTGCTGAACAGTCTTTCCGGCGGCGGGGAGGTGCAGAGCTTCACCTCGGCAGAGAACACCGAGGTGGGGCTGCGGTGCAGCTTTGCGTTGCAGACCACTCGCCATCACGGCCCCGGCCCCGGCTGCCAGCCGGAACCGGCGGCTGTGACCCTGACCTTCTGGCAGAAGCTGCTCAAGCTGTTTGGGCTGTATAAAGGCTGACAGATTTAAAATTGTCTCCGCTTCGCTCTGACAATATCAGAGGAAAAATTAGTTTTTTATAGAAAGAAAGCCAGAAAATCTGCGGATTTTCTGGCTTTCACTTTTCACGGGGAAGGTCGTGGAGATAAACGGCATCTTGCCGCTGTCGGCCTGCGGCCGTCGCGCAGCGGAAAAGATGCATTTGACCGATACGGCCCGATCGGTGAAAAAAGCAGTTCCGAAACGACCGCAGTCGTTTCGGAACTGCAAATTATAAAAATAATATTTCCGCTGTTTATGGCGCAGCGCACGCGGAGCCATTTTAAATCGTCTGCTTCCCGCTGATATCATTCAAAATGATATTCCACCAGTTCGCAGCTTTTTGATGCCCGCAGCTGCGTATTCCTCGTTGGTCATATCGTAGAAATAGGACTGTACCACTCGGGCGATGCCGTTGTGGGCCACCAGAAGATAGGTCTTGTCGGTGTCGGCCTTCAGCTCGTCCAGCAGGTTATAGATGCGCTGGGCCAGCTGCATCATGCTCTCGCCGCCGTCGTAGCGGTCGGCGAAGTGGGTCTTGGAAACGCGGAACTCGCCGCCGTTGCGGGGCGTGCCCTCGTATTTGCCAAAGCACTGCTCCCGCAGGCGCGGCTCACACCGGGCGGGCAGGCCGGTGGCCTCGGCAATGGCCATGGCGGTGTCGGCGGCGCGGGACAGGGGAGAGTAGAGGATCTCATCGATGTGCACCCCGCTGGCCTTGACGGCTTCGCCCAGCTTCCGGGCCTGCTGGCGGCCCCGCTCGGTGAGGGGGCTGTCGGTCATGCCGCAGATCTTGTTTTCAACGTTCCAGACGGTCTCTCCGTGGCGGGTGAAATAAAGCGTATGCATGGGTGGCTCCTTACTGGTCATATCCCGCCTCGATCTCGCGGATGCGGGCGTAGAAAAAAGTCGTTGGCAGGGGTGGGCATCCCGTACTTCTTGGCCCGCTGGCGCACCACACCGGCAAACTCCTCCACCTCGGTGGGGCGCTTTGCCAGCACATCCTGCCGCATGCTGGGCATGCCCTCGGGGTTAAAGGTGGGCATCATGGCGTCGATGAACTGCACATCGTTGTCCGGCGGCAGGGGCACGCCCTCAAGGTTCGCCAGCCGGATGACCTCCTGCATGGCCGCGCGCATCATGTCCTGTGCTTCGCCGGGCTGGCGCAGGCCGCCGTAGGGCTGGTCAAAGGCGGCTGCGGCCTGATTCAGGCCGTCATTCACCATCAGCTTGTTCCACTGCTTGTAAAGGATATCCCCACAGGGCTCGTTGGCAATGCCGCACTCGTCCAGATAGTCGGCCACGGCCTGCACACGGTCGGTCATCTCGCCGCTGCGCTCACCGAACTGGATCTTGCCCGCCTGATTGAACACCAGCGTGCGCCCGGTGCGGGTGGCATCCATGCCGATGGCAACGCTCCACAGGGTGTGGCCGGGATAGGCTGCGTCAATGTGCTCCTCGCTGATGATGCCGTTCAGCACGCTGAGGATCACGGTGTCCGGCCCTACGAACTTTGCAATGTCCTGAATGGCCTGTTCCAGCACCGTAGCCTTGACGGCCACCAGAAGCAGGTCTACCGGTTTGCCCTCGGCAGGGGTGACGTAACGAAAGCTGCACGCTTCGCCGTTGCAGACGACCGGTTCGGCAGAGTAGCGGGCGATGCGATCCTCATCGGCAATGACCTGCACGCCGGGCATTTTGCGGCCGAACAGGATGCCCAGTGCGCCCAGACCGATCAGGGCCGAGGTTTTGATCTTTTTCATGTGTTCCTCCTGCATTTTATGCTTTTTTCAGTGTGCCGTCTGCGGTCAGGACGACCATGCTGCCCTCGTCGATGCCAAGGCGGGTGAGCTCTTTGTCCGGGTAGGGCAGGGTGCGCCGCTCCCCGGCGGGATCGGCCAGCGTGACATCGCACAGCACCGGCTGGCCGGCGGGCAGCTCCTCGCAGCCATACATCTGCTCTTCAATGCGCAGAACGCGGTAGGTAGTCTCCATAGCAGCTAAACTCCTTTTTATAAATACAGCATTTTTCATTATAAAGCTCTGCGCGGGGCGCGTCAACCGCATTTGGCTTGACAGCCGGCCGCCCGGCTTGATAAAATAGGAATGACTTTTTTGGAACAGGGGGCAGTCACATGAATATTACGGAACTGCGTTATCTGGTGGCCATCCGCAAGTGGGGCTCGGTGAGCGCGGCGGCAAAGCAGCTGTATGCGGCCCAGCCCAATGTGAGCAAGGCACTCAAGAATCTGGAAGAGGAATACGGCATCCGCATCTTTGAGCGCTCGTCCACCGGCATGATCCCCACCGAACAGGGACGGCATTTTATCCGGCAGGCAGAGCGGGTGCTGGACGAGGTGGACCGGCTGGATCTGGATGCCCGCAGCCGGCAGAGCAGCTGTGCGGAGCTGCGGGTGGTGCTGCCCCACGCCACCTACGCTTCCTACGCGACGGTGGATTTTTTGCAGCAGATGGCAGACAGCCAGCAGCTGCGGGTGCATATCCGGGAATCCGGCTCCATGGAAGCGCTGGACCATGTACTGCGGCGGGGCTATCATCTGGCCCTGCTGCGCTACGCGGAGGAGGATGAGGATTATTACCGCCGCTACTGCGACCGTCACGGCCTGCACCGGGAGCAGGTGATGGAGTTTGAATACCGGCTGCTGACCAACCGCGAAGGCCCGCTGGCAAAGTGCGAAGTGACCGATATCACCCAGCTGAACAGCTATATGGAAAGTCCTGCACGGTGATTTCCAGCTGCCCGGCGGTGAGGACAGCGGCCTGCGCTGGCATACGAACCCGAACCGCCGCATCCATGTGTATGAGCGGTGCAGCCAGTTTTCCATCCTGCAGAACCTGCCCAATGCCTATATGTGGGCGTCGCCCATGCCCCGGCGGGCGCTGGAGCAGTATCATCTGGTGCTCAGGAAATGCCCGGCCCAGCGCCAGCGCATGAAGGATGTTCTGGTCTATCCGGACAGGGGGACCCTGCGCCCGGAAGAGCAGACCTTTGTGCAGCTGCTGCACAAGCAGGCGGCGCTGACCGTGAAATGACCGCCGAAACCGGTTAAGAACTGGCCAAAATATCGGAATGCGGAAAAACCGGAAAGCAAAGGAATTTGGCCGACAGCCGCAGCGCTTTATGCGCTGCGGCTGTCTTTTTGCTGATAAATCGAGCGAAAAAGAGACGAAACATCGGCTAAAAACTTGCGGCTATATGGTCTTTGATATGCCCCCATACCAGAAGCATATTATCACTTTATGAAAAATATGTTAACATAGACCTAGAAAGCTGGCCGGGATGGATGGAAAATATGGAAAATGTTTCCATAATTCCGGCACAAAGAAAAAGGAGGTTTCTGGTATGATCAGTTTCTTACTCTGTCTGGCGATCCTGATCGTGGGCTACTTTGTCTATGGTAAGATCGTGGACAACACCTTCGGCCCGGACGACCGCGAAACGCCTGCTGTGCGCATCAATGACGGTGTGGACTACGTTGTGATGCCCCAGTGGAAGCTGTTCCTCGTTCAGCTGCTGAACATCGCCGGCCTTGGCCCCATCTTTGGTGCCATGCAGGGCGCATTGTGGGGGCCTGTGGTGTTCCTGTGGATCACCTTCGGCACCATCTTTGCAGGCGGCGTGCACGACTACTTCTCCGGCATGATGAGCGAGCGCAACGACGGCGCTTCCATCGCCGAGATCACCGGCAAGTACTTAGGCCCTGTGATGCAGAACGTCATGCGTGTGTTCTCGGTGGTGCTGCTCATCATGGTGGGTACTGTGTTCGCGGTGGGTCCCGCAGGCCTGATCGTGGAGCTGTGCAGTCAGAGCGGCGCTTCCGGCGTGCTCACCTCGCTGCTGTTCTGGCTCATCATTATTCTGGTGTACTACTTTATTGCAACCTTTATCTCCATTGATGCCGTCATTGGCAAGATCTACCCCATCTTTGGCATCTGCCTGATCATCATGGCCATCGGTGTCATCTTCGGCATCTTCACCAATCCCGCCTACACCATCCCGGAGATCTGGGATCACTTTGGCAGCATGCATCCGTCGGGCACTCCCATTTGGAGCTTCATGTTCATCACGGTGGCCTGCGGTGCAATCTCCGGCTTCCACTCCACCCAGTCGCCCCTGATGGCTCGCTGCATGAAGAGTGAGAAGCAGGGCCACTTCGTGTTCTACGGCGCAATGGTCTGCGAGGGCGTCATCGCTCTGATCTGGGCCGCTGCTGGCTGCAGCCTGTACGAGGTGACCGGCGGCCTGAACACCGGTCTGGCCGAAGCACTGGCCATGGGCCAGTCCAAGGCTATTTATGATGTCTGCTCCAAGACCATGGGCGGCGTTGGCATTGCTCTGGCAATGATCGGCGTTGTCATCTGCCCCATCACCTCCGGCGATACCGCGTTCCGTTCCGCTCGTCTGACTCTGGCCGACTGGTTCAAGATCGATCAGGACAGCTACGCAAACCGCCTGAAGCTCTGTGTTCCTGTGCTGGGCGTTGGTGCTTTCCTGGGCATCGGCAACGCACTGGGCTTCATCAACTACACCGTGATCTGGCGCTACTTCAGCTGGACCAACCAGACGCTGGCCATGATCGTTCTGTGGGCTGCATCCATGTACCTGTTCAAGGAGAAGAAGAACTACTGGATCACCGCTGTGCCCGCTACCTTCATGAGCGCGGTCTCTTCCACCTACTTCATTCTGGCTCCCGAATGCCTGGGCGGCCTGCTGAACAGCAAGACCGCAGAAGGCGCAACCATCTACAACACCGCCGTTGCATACCCCATCGGCATCATCTTTGCCATTGCAATGCTGGCAGTCTTCCTCCACGCAACGAAGAAGGCAGCCCAGAAGGCATGACACGATATATACAAAGATATATACAAATGACCTGCTGAATAAGGCACCCTCCGCTGAAATGGCTCGGCGGAGGGTGCTTTGTATTTTGCGGCGTTTCAGGCAAAGAAATCACGATTTGCGGAGAAAATTGAAAACGATTGAGCAACTTGCACAAAAGCAGGCCAGAAAGTTTGGCAGCAGCGGCTTTGACCGGTTCCGGGAAAGGTCTTTGCCGGGGAATTAAGAAAATTTGTCGTGAACGCGATAAAAATTCTTTGCGGGTATTCCGCGGAAGCATCTTGCCATATACTTTTTGATATGGGGACCATACCAGAAAATATTAACTGCTTTATGAAAAAAGGTGTTAACATGAAGCCAGAGATTGGTCAGAGCCGCAGCTGGGCACGCAAAATGCTGGCTGTGGTTTGAATCAAAAAGGAGGTTTCTGGTATGATTAGTTTCTTACTCTGTCTGGCGCTCTTGATCATCGGCTACTTTGTCTATGGCAAGATCGTTGACAACACGTTCGGACCGGACGACCGCGAAACTCCTGCTGTGCGCATCAACGACGGCGTTGACTACGTTGTGATGCCCCAGTGGAAGCTGTTCCTCGTCCAGCTGCTGAACATTGCAGGTCTGGGCCCCATCTTTGGTGCACTGCAGGGTGCTCTGTGGGGTCCCGTGGTGTTCCTGTGGATCACCTTCGGCACCATCTTTGCAGGTGGTGTGCATGACTACTTCTCCGGTATGATGAGCGAGCGCAACGATGGCGCATCCATCGCTGAGGTCACCGGCAGATACCTCGGACCTGTCATGCAGAACATCATGCGTGTGTTCTCTGTTGTGCTGCTGATCATGGTTGGTACCGTGTTCGCAGTGGGCCCCGCAGGCCTGATCGTTACCCTGTGCAAGAACAGCGGCATGTCCGGTCTGCTGACCACCACCCTGTTCTGGCTGATCATCATTCTGGTGTACTACTTCATCGCAACCTTTATTTCCATTGATGCCATCATCGGTAAGATCTACCCCGTGTTCGGCATCTGCCTGATCATCATGGCTGTGGGCGTTATCTTCGGCATCTTTACCAACCCCGCCTACACCATCCCCGAGATCTGGGCAAACTTCGGCAACATGCATCCGTCGGGCACTCCCATTTGGAGCTTCATGTTCATCACCGTTGCCTGCGGCGCTATCTCCGGCTTCCACTCCACCCAGTCGCCTCTGATGGCTCGCTGCATGAAGAGTGAGAAGCAGGGCCACTTCGTGTTCTACGGCGCAATGGTCTGCGAGGGCGTCATCGCTCTGATCTGGGCCGCTGCCGGCTGCGCACTGTACACCATCACCGACGGCAAGATGGCTGGTCTGGCCGAGGCTCTGGCTGCTGGTCAGTCTGCTGCCATCTACGACGTGTGTGCAAAGACCATGGGCGGCGTTGGCATTGCTCTGGCAATGATCGGCGTTGTCATCTGCCCCGTCACCTCCGGCGATACCGCGTTCCGTTCCGCTCGTCTGACCCTGGCCGACTGGCTCAAGATCGATCAGGACAGCTACGCAAACCGCCTGAAGCTCTGCATTCCGGTTCTGGGCGTTGGCGCTTTCCTTGGCATCGGCAACGCACTGGGCTTCATCAACTACACCGTGATCTGGCGCTACTTCAGCTGGACCAACCAGACGCTGGCCATGATCGTTCTGTGGGCTGCATCCATGTACCTGTTCAAGGAGAAGAAGAACTACTGGATCACCGCTGTGCCCGCTACCTTCATGAGCGCTGTGTCCTGCACCTACTTCGTGCTGGCACCTGAGTGCCTGGGCAAGATGATCAATACTTACGCAGACGGCAAGCTGGTCGCTTACAACACTGCCGTTGCATACCCCATCGGCATCATCTTTGCAATCGCAATGCTGGCACTCTTCATCCATGCCACCAAGAAGCACACCGCTTCTCAGAAGGCATAAGGATGTCTGCCGCACCGCATAAGCCTTAAACTCTGACACCCCCGCCGCTGCACCCCGCAGTGACGGGGGTGTTTTGACATAACAGACAAACCTTTTGTGCAAATCTTAGCAGCAGAAGGGGTTGCATTTTGAGGGCTGCAGTGCGAAAATAGAACCGGTGATTTTATTTGGAATGGCTGCAGCATCTGCGGCTGGACCGGAAACTAACAGTAAAGAAGGGAACTTCCATGATCTTCAAACCTGCACAGCTGGGTATGGCAAAGCTTGATAATCAGGAGCTGGTGGAGGACAGAAAGTCCTGCAAAAAGATCGGCCCCTGCGGCGTTGGCAAAAAGGCGCTGTACCTCAACAGCTTTTACATCGATCGCCGCTATTATCTGCCCTATGGCAGCATCAGCCGCGTGTTCAAGCGGGTGGCTATGAGCTCCGGCGGCTTTACCGGCAAGGGCATGTTTGCCTCCATGGCCTACCTTGTGGTGGAGTACGATGGCGGCAAGCAGAAGCAGTGCAACTTCAAGGACGAGCGGGATGTGGACAAGCTGCTGGAGGTGCTGGCCAAAGAGCAGCCGCAGATCCATCTGCTCAGCGCAGCCGGTGAGCAGATGCTGCAGAAGAAGGAAGCCGAAAAGGCTCCCGCAAGCTGCCGGAAAGCGAGCTGACCGACGATGCCCGTCACAGCATCACCGTGCTGCGCAGGGCAAAGGAATATCTGGAAGCAAAGCCGGAAATCGCCGATGAGCTGAGTGCAGCCGAGCGCCGCAAGCGTGCCCAGCTGCAGAGCAAGCCGGTGTACCGCTATGTGGCGCTGGCCATCTTTGTTATGGGCATCGTCTCCGCGGCCTACGGCCTGTATGCCGTTACCACCCACACCGGCGGCTATGGCATCTACTTTGCACTGTTTGGCTTTGCAGCCATCTTCCTGTTCTCCAGCTACAACATGCTGCCCACCGCCCACAACAACCACAGCGCCATCATGAAGCGGGCCGAGAAGGCCGAAACTGCTATGGCAGAATACGTGAAGCACTACCCGAACGGTGCCTTCCCGGTGCCCAGCCATTACGCACATCCCATCGTGCTCAAGCAGATGGCCGATGCCATCGAAGAGGGCCGCGCCGTCACCGTGCCGGAGGCTTTGACTGCCGTGGAAAACCGCCTGAAGTCCCTGAACGCAGATGTGCAGGTGGAACAGGAGGAATACGATGAGGTGGTTGTCATCAAGGCGATGTTCCTGAACCACGATTATCAGTAAAAAGTAAGCAAAGAGGGCTTTTCCTTCGGGGAAGGCCCTTTTGCTTTGCCTAACTTCTTGCACAGCAGAATCGTTCGTTTTATAATGAAAAAGGAGAGTCTTTACACCCACGAGTGGAGGAAACAGCTATGGATATGGTCACCCTTGGCAGCACCGGCATCACGGTGAACAAAAATGGCTTCGGCGCACTGCCCATCCAGCGCATCTCGCAGGAAGATGCCGTCTATCTGGCCCGCAAGGCCTACAAGGCAGGCATCCGCTTTTTTAGATACCGCCCGCGCCTTACACCGACAGCGAGGTGAAGCTGGGCGAAGCCTTTGACGGCATCCGCACGGAAGTGTATATCGCCACCAAAACGGCAGCGCAGAACGCAGAGGACTTTTGGAAGGATCTGCACACCTCACTCACCAATCTGCGCACCGATTACATTGACCTGTACCAGTTCCACAATCCCGCATTCTGCCCGAAGCCAGGCGACGGCTCCGGCCTCTACGAGGCTATGCAGGAGGCCAAAGCCAAAGGCATGATCCGGCATATCGGCATCACCAACCACCGCCTGAAGGTGGCCCACGAGGCCATTGACAGCGGTTTGTACGAGACGCTGCAGTTCCCGTTCAGCTATATCTCCGGTGAGCAGGAGCTGGAATTGGTGAACAAGTGCAAGGCGGCAAATATGGGCTTTATCGCCATGAAGGGCCTGTCCGGTGGACTGATCACCAACAGCGCCGCAGCCTATGCCTTTGAGGCGCAGTTCGATGGAGTTTTGCCCATCTGGGGCGTGCAGCGTGAAAGGGAACTGGACGAATTCCTCTCCTATATCGACAACCCGCCGCGCATGACCGACGACATCCGTGCCGTCATTGAGGGGGATCGTGCCGAGCTGTGCGGCGAGTTCTGCCGCGGCTGCGGCTATTGTATGCCTTGCCCGGTAGGCATCGAGATCAACAACTGCGCCCGCATGAGCCTGCTGCTGCGTCGTTCGCCCTCGGCAGAGCATCTCAGCCCGCAGGTCAGGCCAAGATGTAAAAAAATCGAGGGCTGCCTGCACTGCAACCGGTGCAAGGCCAAGTGCCCATATGGTCTGGACAGCCCCCGCCCTGCTGGCCCGCAACTATGAGGATTACAAGCGCGTTCTGGCCGGTGAAGTAAAAGTTCAGTAACACAAAAGCTCCTGCCCATTCAGACAGGAGCTTTTGTGCTTTATGCGGCAGCTTTTGGCTGCTCAAAAAGTCCTCATCGATTCCTTATAGCAGTGTGCGAAGTACACGATCTCAGCAAGGGCGGTCAGCGCCCAGCTGCAGGGGTACAGTGCGTACAGCGAGGGAATGGTGTGAAAGTGCGCGAAGATGGTGTAGACCCAGATCACCCGGAACACGCAGGAACCCATTACCACAATAATGGTGGGCACCACAGTCTTGCCAAGTCCGCGGGAAGCGGCGATGGTGCAATCCATAAAGGCGGAGATGCAGTAGGCAAAGCCCATCACGCCCACGCGCTTCATGCCGGCATCAATGACGGCGCTCTCGGTGGTGAACAGGGCAAGGAAGGTGCGGCCAAAGAGGAACAGGCTTCCGCCCAGGATCAGGCCCACACCAAAGGAGTAGGCCAGACTGATGAAATAACTCTTCTTTACGCGGTCCGGCTTGCCAGCGCCGTAGTTCTGGCTCATAAAGCTTGCACAGGCCATATAGAATGCGGCCATGCAGTCGTAGATCATGGCATCGGCATTGGCGGCGGCGCTGTTGCCCTTGACCATGAGAGAGTCGAAGGAGTTGACCCCTGCCTGAATGAACAGGTTTGCAATGGCGAAAATGGCATTCTGGAAACCGGCCGGAAGACCAAGGCCCAGAATGCTCTTTGTTGTGGCGGGGTCCAGATGCAGCTTTTTGGTGTCCAGCACGTAGCAGTCCTGCACTTTGGTCAAAGCGTGCAGGATCAGCCCGGCAGAGGCGCACTGCGAAATGGCACTGGCCAGCGCCACGCCCATGACGCTTAACTGGCACACGATGACAAAGAACAGGTTCAGTGCAATGTTCAGCGCGCCCGCAATGGACAGGTACATCAGCGGCTTTTTGGTGTCGCCGATGGCGCTGAACACAGCGTTGCCGAAGTTGTACAAGGCCAGAGCGGGCATACCAAGGAAGTACACCCGCAGGTACAGGATGGCACCGGGCAGCAGGTCGTCCTTGGTGTTCAGCAGCCGCAGCATGAAGGGGGAACCCAGCAGGCCGACGAACAGCAGCACCACACCCGCGATCAGGCTGACGATGGCGGCGGAGTGGACAGTCTTTTCCACATCGTGCTCGTGCCGTGCACCGTAGAAGCGGGCCACCAGCACGTTGATGCCGCCGCTCAGGCCGATCAGGAAGCCGGTGAACAGGCTGACGAGGATGCTGGTGGAACCCACCGCGCCCAGCGCTGTAGAGCCTGCAAACCGGCCTACCACGGCCACGTCCGACATGTTGAACAGCACCTGCAGCAGGTTGGAAAGCGCCAGCGGCAGACTGACCAGAAAGATCTGTTTGGCCAGAGGGCCTTCGGTCAGTGTTTTGGTATTTGATTTCATGTTCTCTTTTTATCCTTTAACCTAAACCGTGCCCGCGCACACCGGGGCACACCTTTATTATATGGGCCGCTGCGGCTTTTGCAAGATAGCATCGACATTTCATATTTGATTTTTTGTCGACTTATAATATTTCAATTCATCACCACAGCTACACCAATTATTCTGTTTAAAGAGTAAATGAGTGTAGCTGTGGTGACATTTCTTTTGTCATCAATATCCGTCACATGATCCAGACCAGAAACAGATTTCAATACGAAGTTGCGACAGGACGTGCCACACTTCCAGTTGTAAGTACTTTAACACTTATTCTATGGGTCATATCGACTCCACATTTTATGGGCAAATATTGGCTCGTTATTAATATTCAGCCTTACTACTTACCTGCTACTGGAGACGGATACGAAGTTTGCACTGATACGTACACGTACGACGCTTCCTGCTTCTTTTTTTTCCTTTCTGTTTTTGATGCGGCAACACCTTTCTTGCATACATGGGATGTTACACTATTACTTCCAGTATTCTTTCTTTGTATGCTATATTCACTGTTTCAAAGCTATGAATCTCCCATGCTTCGACCGCCATATTCCATGCTTTTTTTGTGGATGGGGTTAAGTAGCCTTTATTCTTCCCTTGTATAGTCTTGGATTATCTCCGCTACTATATATTCATATGATTAACCTTCGTTCGCTTGAA
>ENA-OQCV01000201-OQCV01000201.1-human-gut-metagenome-genome-assembly--contig:-NODE-201-length-17153-cov-3.388993_pt1 | contig 17153 bp, 17 predicted proteins | sample MGYA00242766_ERZ504592 | MGnify/ENA primary metagenome ERZ504592 (study PRJEB26092, sample SAMD00036315) | human gut metagenome | host: Homo sapiens | study: EMG produced TPA metagenomics assembly of...
GCGTTGAGCCATGACGCCAAACTGCTCATCCTCGACGAGCCGACCAGCGGACTCGACCGTGCATCGACCCGCGACGAACTCATGGACATGCTGCATGCCTACATCGAGGACGGCGAGCATTCGGTGCTGTTCAGCACCCATATCACCGTCGACCTCGAACGTGCGGCCGACTTCATCACCTACATCACTGGTGGAAGGCTCTACTACACCCGGGCCGAAGGACGAATTCGAGGAATCGTTCCGTATAGTCAAGGGCGGGCCGGACGAGTTGGCCCAGCTGCCTGCCGGCGTGGTGCTTGGCTCGCACACATACCAGACCGGTTTCGATGCGCTGGTGCGCTCCGACAGCCTCGGCACCGTCAGCGCAGCCGTCGCCGATATCGTCGTCGAGCCGGCCTCCATCGACGATATCATCCGCCTGACCAACGTCCGTGATTCCGTCGCGTCTTCGCCCGAGGCCGCGTCTGCACTCAAGGAGGTCGGCCATGGGAACGTTGACTGAGACCGTGCCATCCCGGCCGTGCAGGCACGGCGATCGTGGGCTGGCGACCGCATTGCATCTGGACCTGGCGTATCTGCTGGGCGACGGCGCCATGCAATCATTCGCCTCGGTGCTGCTCGCACCGGTGTTTTTCGATCATGTTCAACGGTGGGGCGTTCGTCGACGGCTTCGGTTTCCGGTTGAGCGTCGTCATGGTGGTGTTCTCGCCCGCCATGATGGTGCTGACCGTGCCGCTCATCGACATGCAGAGCGGGTATCGGCTGCGCGGGTTGGCGCCCGCATCGCGGCGGAACCAGATGGCCTCGCGGTACTTGATGGGACTGGCTCTGGCCGTGTACGGGGCCGTGGTGATTGCATTGATCGATGGGGTGCAGCCGCTTGTCCGCCGTGATTGGTCATTCACGGGCAATCTGTGGGTGGCCGGCGTGGGCGGTCTGGCCATCGTGCTGATTATTGCGGTGATCATGCCCGTTTCCTGTTTGTGGGACAAGATCATCGGACTGCAGATCACGGTGTGGGTGTTCTATGTCGTCACGTTGATCGGGGCGTTCATCCCGTCAGTCCTCCCCGTATCGATGATCGCCAAGGTGATGGGCGTGGTGGACGCCGTCGTCTCGCATCGTTTCTGGCTGTCCGCGATGCTGGTCGCGGTCTCCGCCGCGGCGTATGCGGTCTCGTATGCGATCGCCGTGCGCGTGTACAAGGCAAAGGAGTGGTGAGATGCGCTGGAGTTCCGTAGTGAGGCAGTGCAGGTTCGATTGCGTGCGAGTGGATTTGTTCGGGTTGTCCAACATGCTGTTCATGTTGCTGTTTCCCGTGCTGTCCTGCGTGGCCGCGCTGGTGCTGACCGTGACCGGCGCACCCGGACAGGTCGCCGTCAGCGTCTACGGCGGCGTATGCGGCATGGCTGCGGTGATGTCGTGGATGTCCGCCTTGAGCGTGAATGTTGCGGAGGAGAGCGGCGGTCATCGGGCCATGAACGGGATGATTCCCATCGCCCGTACGTCGCAGGTGGCCGGACGGTTCCTGTTTCTGCTGGTGACCTGCGCGATGTGGACCGTGGACGTGATGGCATGCAGCGTCTTCTTCGCCTTCGGCGACATGATGGATTCCGGCTGGGCCGGTGCCATGATACCGAGCGCCGTCATCATCGCGTTCTCCCTGATCGTCGGATCGATTCTGATGGCGTTTTCGTACCGGTTCACGTTCCGGGCGATGATGCGGATATTCGTTGTGGTCATAGTCGGGCTGTATGCACTCGTCGCGTTGCTGTCCAGATTGCCGTTTGATTGGCAGGGCTTGCTGCAAGGCGTCGCGGATTTCATGAGCGTATGGTGGCGTGCCGCTCTGATTGCCGTCGTGCTGTGCGTGGGCGTCTACTGCATCTCCGCCGCTCTGGCCATCCGCTTCTACCGCGCCAAAGAGCTGTAAGCCCCTTTATGCCCCTGCTGGCGGGCTGAGCTGTTACAGCGCTTGGGCGGCCTTTTCGACGTAATCCTCCATGCCGTCGATGGGCACGACGTCCTTGAAACGTACATCGGCGGTCTCAAGTCCACGCAGGGCGGCCGGAGCGGTGGTGCCGGTCTCGCGAGACAGCACATCCATGCATTCGAAATCGGTGCCGTCGGCATCCAGGCCCAGTGCCTCGTTGACCACGCGCGGGAACTTGTAGGGGCTCGCAGTCGACAGGATCACGCGCGGGGTCAACGGGTCGCGCGGCATTTGCTGAGCCACGAAGTACGCGCACGCCGTGTGCGGGTCGATCACGTAGCGGTTCTTCTTCCAGCAGTCGGCGATCATCTCACGCACCTGGTTCTCGTCGGCCCAGCCGCAGCCGAACAGCTGGCGGATCTTCGCGAGCAGCGGCTCCGGAACCTCGTACGTGCCCCACTGGCTGAGGTCATTCATCAGCATGGAGATCAGACGGGTGTCGCCCTCGGACATGTAGTACAGCATGCGCTCCAGGTTCGAGGAGATGAGGATGTCCATCGACGGGCTGATCGTCTGGAAGAACGGACGCTGACGGTTGTACGTGCCGGTGGTCAGGAAGTCGAACAGCACGTTGTTCTTGTCGGAGGCGACCACGAGGTGCTTGACCGGCAGACCGAGCATCTTCGCGTAGTAGCCGGCGAGGATGTCGCCGAAGTTGCCGGTCGGAACGACGAACTCGACCTCGTCGCCCACGTTGATGACTTGGTTCTCCAGCAGCTGCGCGTAAGCGGAGAAGTAGTAGACGACCTGCGGTACGAGACGGCCCACGTTGATGGAGTTCGCAGAGGAGAGCACGACGTGCGAGTCGGCGGCGAGCTTCGCGGCGAGCTCCTTGTCGCCGAAGATGCGCTTGACGGCGGACTGCGCGTCGTCGAAGTTGCCCTCGACCGCGCACACGTTCACGTTCGCGCCGGCCTGCGTGCTCATCTGCAGCTCCTGAACCTGGCTCACCTTGCCCTGCGGGTAGAAGACGGTGATCGCGGTGCCGGGCGCGTCTGCGAATCCGGCCAGCGCGGCCTTGCCGGTGTCGCCGGAGGTGGCGGTCAGGATCATGATCTTCTCGTCGGTGTCGCCGTCCGCCGGCGTCGTGTGCGCCATGAAACGGGGGAGGATCTGCAGCGCAACGTCCTTGAACGCGGAGGTCGGGCCGTTGAACAGTTCGAGGATGTAGTCGTCGCCGAGCGGCTTCAGGGGCGTGATGCGCCTGTCGGACCACTGCTCGCCGTAAGCGTCGGCGATGCACTGCGCGAGCTCGGCCTCGGTGAAGTCCGGCAGCAGCGCACCGAGCACCTCGGCGGCGATCTGCTGATACGGCTTGCCTGTCAGGGAAGTGATGTCCACCTTCGTCTCGCCCAGGGAATCGGTCACGAACAGGCCGCCGTCGTCGGCGATGCCCTTGCGGATGGCCTGCTTGGAGGTAAGTGAGTCGGTGGTGCTGCGCGTGCTGTGGAACGTGGTCACTGGTAATCCTTGCGTTGCTGCTGAATGGGATGAAGTTCGGCTCAAGTCTACCGTCAGGCGTGGGCATGGCGGCGGCGGGTACCGCATACTGGCATGGACCCCGGCGTGCGTCGCGGCCGCAGGACACGTGCCCCCATATTGACATGATGACACGAATGCCCCGCAAAGCTCGCAATCTGCGTTATTCTGGGCTTTATGACGAAAGATGAATTGAACGGCGAGGTGTTCTCCGGCGTCTGCGCGAAAGCCGACGCCGCCGCACGCGCCCAATCTGATCTGGCGCAGGCCGACACCCAGATGAAAAACGCCCTGCTGCACGCGATCGCCGATGCGCTGGACGCCGACGCCTCGACCATCGCCGCCGCCAACGGGCAGGACATGCAGGCCGCAGCCGCTCGCGGCATGGACGCCGGGAAGCTCGACCGTCTCCGGTTCGACGAGCCGCGCATCGCCGCCGGCGCCGAAGGCGTTCGCCACGTGGCCTCGCTGCCCGATCCGGTCGGCGAGATCGAGCGCGGATACACGCTGGAGAACGGGCTGCGGCTCAATCAGGTGCACGTGCCCATCGGCGTTATCGGCATGATCTACGAAGCCCGGCCGAACGTGACCGTGGATGTGGCCAGCCTGTGCCTCAAATCCGGCAACGCCGCCATACTGCGCGGAGGGCACGACGCAGAGCGCACGAACGCGGCGACAATGGCGGTGATCCACGACGCGCTCGCCGCGAACGGATTCGACCCGGCGCTGATCGACACCGTCGACGAATACGGACGCGAGGGCGCCACGGCGATGATGGAGGCACGCGGCCACATCGACGTGTTGATCCCGCGCGGCGGAGCCGGACTCATCCAGGCTGTCGTACGCAATTCCAAAGTGCCGGTCATCGAGACCGGAGCCGGCAACGTCCATATCTATGTCGACCGCAGCGGCGACCTCGACAAGGCGATCCCCATCATCATCAACGCGAAGACGCAGCGCGTCGGCGTATGCAACGCCGCCGAAAAGCTGCTGGTCCACCGTGACGTGGCCGAACGGTTCCTGCCGGCCGCGGCGAAGGCGCTCGCCGACAAGGGTGTCGAGCTGCACGCCGACGAGCGGGCGTTCGCCATCATCGAGGCGGCCGGCATCCCAAGCCTCGCCATGAAGCACGCCACGGACCAGGATTGGGACACCGAATATCTGGCGCTCACCATGGGGGTCAAGATCGTCGATTCGCTCGACGAGGCCATTGACAGCATCAACATGCATTCCACCGGCCACACCGAGTCGATCATCTCCGAGGACTACTCCGCGATAGAAACGTTCGCCAAGCGCATCGACTCGGCCGTCGTCATGGTCAACGCCTCCACCCGTTTCACCGACGGAGGGGTGTTCGGCTTCGGCGCGGAGCTCGGCATCTCCACGCAGAAGATGCACGCCCGCGGCCCGATGGGACTCAAAGAGATGACCACCACGAAGTGGATCGGCTACGGAACGGGGCAGGTGCGAGCATGAGCGAGGAACGACCGGTGATTTCCACCATCCGGGACGATATCGATCTCAACGATCAGACATTGGGCCTGAAGATTGCCGCGGAACGGCTCAGCATCGTCCGCTACGTGTTCCTGGTGCAGATCGAGGATGGCATCGCCTCGGCCAGCCAGCGGGCATCGCTGGAATACGCCGACGCCGTGCTCATCGGCTGGCCGGAGACCGACTCCCCGGACGTCGTGGAACTGGACGCGGTGAAGCTGAAGACGGTGCGCGAACAGATGGGCATGATGGAGCAGTACATCCGCCGTTTCAGCGCCATGGAACGCAAGGGCGACGTCGACGGCATGACCGACACGCTGATCCGTATCACCGAGCGCGTCGCCGAAGTGCGCAGGCTGTACCAGCCCGGCTTCCCCCTGCCCACGTTCGCCGAGATCCGCCGCGTCGTGCAGGACGAATGGGACGAGGACATGGGCAAGATCGACCCGCAGGAGGCCAACACCACCGCGGGCCAGGGCAAGCGCGAGACGGACGAGGCGGACAGCCAGCCGGAGGTCTCGGAGGCATGATGACGCGAAGGCCGCCGCAGGAGGCAAGCCCATTGGCCGCAGAAGCCGACCCTCGCCCGAAATCCAATATCTCGTCGAGCCGGAGCGCCGCATGTCGGACCTGTCATCCGAAAAACCGGACGGAGCCAAGCGGTTCTCCACGCGCGGCAACTGGCACATGCGCCCGCGCGTCGGCATCATGGGCGGAACCTTCGACCCGATCCACAACGGCCACCTGGTCGCCGCCTCGGAGGTGGCCTGGGTGTATGACCTCGACGAGGTGATTTTCGTGCCGACCGGCCGGCCGGTCTTCAAGCTCGACAAGCAGGTCACCAACGCCGAGGACCGTTATCTGATGACGGTGATCGCCACCGCGTCGAACCCGAAATTCACCGTGTCCCGCGTCGACATCGACCGGCCGGGCGTCACCTACACCATCGATACGCTGCGCGACCTGCACTCGCAGCATCCCGACGCCGAGCTGTTCTTCATCACCGGCGCCGACGCGGTGGCGGAGATCATGGAGTGGAAGGACGCCGACCAGATGTGGGATCTGGCGCATTTCGTAGCGGTCACACGGCCCGGCTACTCGTCGCCACAGGGGGTGCGGCTGCCCGACGGCAAGGTGGACACGCTGGAGATCCCGGCGCTGGCCATATCCTCCACCGATGTGCGCCGGCGCGCGACGCACGGCGAGCCAGTATGGTACCTCGTCCCTGACGGCGTCGTGCAGTACATCGGCAAGCACGGCCTGTACCGCAGGCGTTCCGGCTGACCGGGACACGCCGGCGAGTCGTGCCGGGAACGCTAACGGAACATGAACCGGGGCTGGCCTACATGTGACATGCGGTCGGTGTGCACGGTTACTATGACATTGTCCACTTCAGCGAAACACAAACGTTTGGAGACATGGTGAGTGCAATCCTCGAAGGAAAGCCCGATAAAAACCTCATCCTCGTGACCGGCCGTACGCATCCGAAGCTTGCCTCGGACGTCGCCGAACAGCTTGGCATCGACATACTGGAGACCACCGCATACGATTTCGCCAACGGCGAGATGTACGTGCGCTACACCGAATCGGTGCGCGGCGCGGACGTGTTCGTGCTGCAGACCCACGCGGATCTGGTCAACAAGTCGATAATGGAACAGCTCATCATGATCGATGCGTTGAAGCGTGCCTCCGCGCGTTCCATCACCGCGGTATGCCCGCTGCTGGGCTACTCCCGTCAGGACAAGAAGCATCGCGGACGCGAGCCCATCTCCTGCCGTCTGATCTTTGACCTGCTCAAGACCGCCGGTGCCGACCGCATCATGAGCGTCGACCTGCACGCCGCGCAGTCCCAGGGCTTCTTCGACGGCCCGGTCGACCACCTGATCGCTATGCCGGTGCTGGTGGACTACATCCGCGATCGGTTCTCCAACGAGCTGGGCAACGTCGCGGTCGTCTCCCCGGGCATGCCGGCCGCATCCGCGTGGCCGAGCAGTGGGCGCAACGCCTCGGCGGCGGCCCGCTCGCCTTCGTGCACAAGACGCGTGACATCACGCGCCCGAACAAGGCGGTCGCCAACCGTGTGGTCGGCGATGTCAAGGGCAAGGACTGCGTGCTCGTCGACGACCTGATCGACACCGCCGGCACCATCGCCGGAGCCTGCCACGTGCTGCGTGACGCGGGCGCCAAGTCCGTGACCGTGGTCGCCACGCACGGCGTGCTGTCCGGTCCGGCCGTGGACCGTCTCAAGAACTGCGGCGCCAGCGAGATCGTGCTCACCGACACGGTGCCGATTCCCGAAGAGAAGCGCTGGGACGGCCTGACCGTGCTGTCGATCGCGCCTCTGCTCGCCAGCGCCATCCGCGCGGTGTTCGAGGACGGTTCCGTCGCGGAGCTCTTCGACACGTACCCCGAGCACCACGGGCAGGGCTTCCTGTTCGCATGAGCTTCGATTTGACGAAGTCGCGAGGTATGGCATAATAAAAACTTGGCGGGTTCACCGCCATTCCCCCATGGTGTAATGGCAGCACACGGGTCTTTGGAACCCTTTGTCTTGGTTCGAGTCCAGGTGGGGGAACTTTCGCGCCCGGTTCCGCGGCAATCTGCGGCCGGGCAGCAATCCTGCAGTCGGCAGAGAACTGGAGTCGCACCGAAATGGCACTATCCGCCGCAATCATCCTCGCCGCAGGTGAGGGAACACGCATGCGTTCGTCCAAGCCGAAGGTCCTGCACGAATTCGCGGGCAAGACCTTCCTCCAGCGCGTCATGACATCAGTCGGACATCTGGAGCCCGAGACGCTGGCCGTCGTCGTGCACTATCAGGCCGACCGCGTCTCCGAGGCGGCACGGTCCTACGACGCGAACGTCGACATCGTCAACCAGGACGACATCCCCGGCACCGGCCGCGCGGTCCAGTGCGCGATGGCGCAGCTGACCCAGGAACGCAACCTGCATGGCTCGGTGCTGATCGCCGCGTCCGACATGCCACTGCTCGACTCCGTCACGTTGAAGAAGCTCGTGGCGTTCCACGAGCAGAGCGGCGACGGCGCCACCGTGCTGACCACGATCCTCGACAACCCGACCGGATACGGCCGCATCATCCGCGACCGTGACGGCCACGTGCTGCGCATCGTCGAGCAGAAGGACGCCAACCGGAGCGAACTCGCGGTGCAGGAGGTGAACACGTCCGTGTACGTGTTCGACACTGATCTGCTTGCTGAGGCCATCGCGAACCTCGACAACCACAACGCGCAAGGCGAGTTCTATCTCACCGACGCGCTGGAGACCGCGAAGACGCGCGGCACGGTCGGGGCGTTCGCCGCGCCCGACCCGCTGAGCGTCGAAGGCGTGAACGACCGCCTGCAGCTCGCCGCGCTGTCGAAGGCGCACAACCGTCGCGTATGCGAGCACTGGATGCTCAACGGCGTGACGATCCTCGACCCCGACACCACGTGGATCGAAGACGACGTCGAACTCGCGCAGGACGTGACTGTGCTGCCCGGATCGTTCCTCAAAGGCCACACCGTGATCGGTCAGAACGCGGTCGTGGGCCCATACACAACGTTGATCGACGCGACCGTGGACGCCGAGGCCGTCGTCGAACGCTCCCGCGTGCAGGGCTCGCATATCGGGCGTGCCGCGAACATCGGCCCGTGGACCTACATGCGGCCGGGCAACGAGCTGGGCGAGGAGACCAAGGCCGGCGCGTTCGTCGAGATGAAGAAGGCGCACATCGGCAACGGCACCAAGGTGCCGCATCTGAGTTATGTGGGCGACGCCGAACTCGGCGAGCACACCAACATCGGCGGTGGCACGATCACCGCCAACTATGACGGCGTGCACAAGAACCGCACGCACATCGGCTCGAATGTGCACGTCGGCGCCGGCAACCTGTTCGTCGCGCCGGTCGAGGTCGGCGACGGCGTCACCACCGGTGCCGGTTCGGTCGTCCGCCACGCCGTGCCGGACGATTCGATGGTCTATTCCGAAAACACGCAACACATCGTCGAGGGCTGGAAGCCCGCTTGGGAGCGTTGATCCAATGACAGCAGTCCAGAGTTCCATTGATGCCGTGCGCGTCGCCGCAGTCGCGGCCGACCGCATGAAAGCCGCCGACATCGAGGCGTTCGATGTCAGCGACCTGCTTGCCATCACCGACATCATGATGGTCGCCACCGCCATGAACGAGCGCCAGGTGATCGGCGTCGCGGAAGAGGTCGAGAAGGACGTGTACCTCAAGTGCGGGCATCTGTCCCCGCGCTCGCGCGAAGGAGTCGACGAAGGACAGTGGGTGCTGCTGGACTACGGCGATTTCATCATCCACATCATGCATCAGGACGCGCGAGAGTACTATCGCCTCGAACGGCTGTGGCGTGACTGCCCCGTCGTCGAGCTGCCTCTCGAACACCCCGAGACGACGGGCGACGAATCCGCCGACAACGGCAGTGACGGTGACGATGCCGGCGAAGCTGATGAGTGATGTCTCCTCGCCGCAGGCGATGCCGGAGCACGTCCGCTCCATCACGCTGATACGGCATGGGCGCACCTCATACAACGCCCGGCATTGCTTCCAGGGGCAGATTGACATCCCCTTGGATGAGATCGGCGAATGGCAGGTCAGGCAGACCGCGCAGGCACTGCGCTCCCTATACGTCGAATCGCACCCGGAACGCCGGCAGCTCGTCGTGGCATCCGACCTGAGTCGTGCCATGGCTACGGCGCACGCCTTCGCCGACCCGCTCGGACTGGTCGTGCACCCCGACGCCCGCGTGCGGGAGCGCAACTTCGGCGAATGGGAAGGCAAGGAGCTGACCGAACTGGAGCGCGAATGCCCTGAGGACTACCGTGCATGGGCGGAATATCGCGGCGGCGAACTGCGGCATGGTGCCGAGACGAAGGCCGCCGTCGGCGAGCGAGGCCGCGCGGCATTGGAGGAATGGTCGTTCAGCGCCGGAGCCGACACGGATCTGTACGTGTTCTCGCATGGCTCATGGATCGCGCAGACCGTGCAGACCGTGCTGGGATTGGGGGCTATCCACCCCGATTTCGCCGACGTGGTCAGCATGGGCAACGCGCACTGGGTGCGGTTCGTCGCAGCCGACATGCCCGACGGCACGTTGCGATGGCGGCTCGTCGACTACAATCATGGTCCGGCGCTCGCCGACACCGACCAGTGGGAGCATCCGGCCCTATAGCAGGCTCCTGATGCTGCGTTCTCCCCGTCCGTCCCTCTATCCGCCGTTCCCTGTACGCTGGCAGAGGACACATCGCGTCCCGAATGACGGGCTACGATGGGAGCATACCGTCATCGACAGCAGGAGGAGACCGATCATGGCCAAGAACATCGCAGACGGCGACATCATCTGGACGCAGCGCAAGCGCAACTGGTGCCGTACCCCGTTCACGTTCACCACGTACACTCTGACGGCCGACGAGCTGGCCACGCAGAGCGGTCTGCTGCATCAGAGCTTCGACACCGTCAAGCTGTTCCGCATCGTCGACATCACGATCTCGCGCACGCTGCTGCAGCGCATCTTCGGCTTGAGCACGATTCTCATCGACGCGATGGATCAGTCCACTGGCGGCAAGATCGTGCTGAAGAACATCATCGACGGTTTCGCCGTGCGCAAGGAACTGCAGCACGCGGTGGATGCCGCCCGCAATGTCAACCGCGTCAGCACCCGCGAGTTCATGGGCACCGGCGACGGCTACTACGGCGGCCCGGACGGATCCGACCTCGACGGGGACGGATACCCGGATTTCCCGGCCAGATGATCGCTGCGGCACACCCGGTCACGGGAAACGGGAACGGGTGTGCCGGATGAGGAGAATGCGATGAGCGACTATGGCATGAGCGTCAACGACACGACCATCTGGTGGCAGGTGTATCCGCTGGGATTCACCGGCACCCCGATACGCCCGTCCAACGAGGGCGAGCGGGCGTTGACGCCACGACTCGACGCCATCATCCCGTGGCTTGACTATCTCATCGACATGGGCGCGAACGGCCTACTGCTGGGGCCGGTGTTCGCGTCCGAGACCCACGGGTACGACACGGTCGACTACTATCGCATCGATTCTCGGCTCGGCGATGACGCCGCATTCGACAGGCTGATCGATGCATGCCGTAGCCGGGGCATCCGCGTGATGCTCGACGGCGTGTTCAACCATGTTGGGCGCTCGTTCCCGGCGTTTAGGGACGCGCTCGCCGGCCACGGGACCACGAGGTCGATGTTCCACATCACGCGAAATGCAGGCGGGGGAGTGGACTATCGCCGGTTCGAGGGGCACCCCGAACTGCCGGAACTCAATCATGACTCGGAAGAGGTCGTGCGGCTCGTCACCGATGTGATGCTGCATTGGCTGCGGCGTGGAGCCTCCGCATGGCGGCTGGACGCCGCCTACGCCGTGTCGCCGGCGTTCTGGACGCGTGTTCTGCCCGCCGTGCGGCGCGAATTCCCTGACGTGTGGATCATGGGCGAGGTGATTCATGGCGATTACCCCGCGATTGTCCGGCAATCCGGCATGGATTCACTCACCCAGTACGAGCTGTGGAAGGCGATTTGGAGTTCGCTCGAATCCGCGAACTTCTATGAACTGGATTGGAGCCTCAAACGGCACAATGAGTTTCTGGAGTCGTTCGCGCCGCAGACGTTCGTCGGCAACCATGACGTGACACGCATTGCCAGTCGTGTAGGAGATGCCGGAGCCTCCCTTGCGATGACCGTGCTGTTCACCGTCGGCGGCGTGCCGAGCATCTATTACGGCGACGAGCAGGCGTTTCGCGGCGTCAAGGAGGACCGCATGGGCGGCGATGACGCGGTGCGGCCGGCGTTCCCCGCATCGCCGGATGATTTGCCTGGCACCGGGGGAGTGGATGTATCGCCTGATCCAAGGGCTGATCGGCATCCGCCGGCGCAATCCGTGGCTCACCCACGCCATGACGACGCCGGTGACGGTCGACAACAGGCGGTACGCCTATGATGCGGTCGGCCATGGCGGAGAGCGTTTGCATGTCGAGCTGTCGCTCGACCCGGCACCTCATGCGGTCGTCAGCGGCTCGGACGGCACGGTGCTCATGCGCGTGCAGCACGGCGACTGACGGTCATCCGCCGATTCCTCGGTGAATGGATGCCTATCTCGCTTTCAAGGGGTTGATTCGGTGACGCTGAAACATCTATCTGCGTTTCAAGGGGTTGCCGGCCAAGTATCCAAGCTCCAGGAACCGCATGACTTCAATGGCAATCCGGCCGGAATACTCCGGATATCGCAATCTGGCAACCCCCGTGAAACGCAGATAGATGTTCCTTGAGTGTGGAATCAACCCCTCGAAAGCGAGAAAGCGGAGCGTTTTCTTTTGGTTGCCTGCCGGAGAGCGTGCGTAAACGAAAAAAGCCGGTCGAAATCGACCGGTTTCAATCTGTGGAGCTAAGGGGATTCGAACCCCTGACCCTCTCCATGCCATGGAGATGCGCTACCAGCTGCGCCATAGCCCCAAATTCATTTATCGGCTGCTTTTTGAGCCGATTGATAATCTACCTCAAGTCGGTATGAAAAACCAAACTGGGCGTGTCGTACAGCCTCCGTCACCCGCGTCATCCGTCTCACCCGCCCAAAGTCCCATCTGAGGACGGCTAAATGGACTTTCGTTGGATAAGGGGCGACATATGGGTGTGGGGAACGTGGCCGGTGGGCCGCTTATCCGGCAAAAGTCCCGATATGGCTGTTCTGGTGGGACTCCCGCGGGATAAGCGGCCGGATACGAGTGGACTGCTTGGTGTCACGCCTGGTTGCCGGACTTGCCGGTGCCGGTGGAGCCGCCACCGGAGGAAGAACCCGATCCGGATCCCGACGACGACCCGCTCGACGAGGAGCCGGAGTCTGGAACCGGAACCATTGGAACCGGAGTTGGAGCTTGCTCCGTCGGAGCCGGAGTGGCCCGATCCGTCGCCGGTTCCGTTGCTGCCTGAGCCCGATCCAGAGGAGTCGGAGCCTGAGGAGTTTCCGTTGCCGGTTCCGGTGGAGTCGGAGCCGTTGCTCCCGTTCGAGCCATTTGATCCGTTGGAGCTGGAAGACCCGTTCGACGAGGAGGAGTCAGAACCGTTACCCTGAGTGGAATCGGTCGATCCATTGCCACTGTTGGTCGAGCTGTTGCTGTCGCCGGTCGAGTCCTTGCCGGTCGAATCGGTGCCGTCCTTCGTTGTCGAATCCTTGGTGTCGCTGTTGCCGTCGGTCGTGTCGTCCTGCGGTGCCTGCTGCTTGGGTTCGGTCGGGGTGTTCGACTGGCGCACCCAGTCGCGGACCACAGTATCGGTTCCCTGACCTTGGGTGATGGCGAGGATGACGCCGGCGGTCGCGCCTACCGCCACCAGGGCGCTGATGACGGCGACGATGATGGCGGTGCGCTTGTTGCGCTTCGCCCGATCGGCCTCTGACCTGAAGGTAGCGGACCTGGAGGCCGTGAACCTGGCTGCGGCAGGCCGGGCGGACGTGCGCATGCCGCTTGGCGTGGCGGCGCGGGCCGAGGACGGTGGCGCCGGCACGGGGGCAGCTCCCGCTCGCAATCGTCGCATTGGCGTCCACCGGGGCGTTGCCGATCAGTTGCGTCTCATCGCCGTGCGACAGCCGCCGTGCGGCGTCCGAGGCGACGGTCCGCGGACCGTGACCGAGCTCGTGTGATGCGGGGGCCGGCAGCGCCACCGGATTGGCGATGATCGCTGTATGGTCCTGCGCATTGGCGTCGGTGGAAGCGGTTGTATCCGTATCAGCCGTCGTCTCCGTAGCGCCGTCGTCCCCGTCGCCCGTCGTCCCCGCGACATCCTGCAGTTTCCGGCCGGATTCGTGTAGTACGTTCTGATAGATCTGTGACGAGACCGCCGACACAATCGAACCGATCGCCACGCCGATCACCGAACCGGCGATGCCGATTTTCGCCGATAACAGGAACGAGGTGACCGCCGCCAACGCGCCTGCCGCGATAGACGACAGCGAAATTCCCTTGAAAAAGTTCTTCATGTTGAACGACGCTAGCGGTTCCTTCTCGACTTGACTTATCTTGCGGCGAAAAATGCTGAAAAATCACACGGTTATAGCTGAATCTGCACAATCGTGCGACTGATTCGGGAGAACGGCCATGCCGGCCCGGTCGAATCAGCGGACGACGATATCAGTATGGCCGGAGCCGACCTCGAAATGATACCGTGCGATGCCCAGGCAGATATCGGCCTGAACGCCCTCCAAAGGCTGCGCGAGAACCGTCTTGCCGTCCTCCAGCAGGGTGAAGCGCACCGGCTGCTTACCCAATGCGCTCGGAGCCAGCGCCACCGCGCGAAGCCCCGACAGGAACCAATCCGGAGCGCCGGAGAGGTCGCCGTTCTCCACGGCCCCGAGCTCTTCCAAAGGCTTGCTGCGATGTGCCCGGCCCGGTCTGTTGCCATACCCCAAGGCCAGGGCGGCGGGCATGCGCTCGCCCTCGCCTAGCCGCCAGCGTCCGTCATGGTCGTGTGTCTCGTGCAACACCACCCAACTTGAGCCCATCCCCAGCTGCGTCGCCGTCAGGGCAAGGCGCTCGCCGTAATAGCCGACCTTGCGGTCCAGCTGTGCCGGGTCCTCGTCGTCGGAGCCGATCAGGGCGATGCAATAGCGGACGTTCTTGAAGCGACCATAATGGGTCGGGCATCCCCCGAACGCATCCGTGTCGTCCTGCACCAGCTGGACGTCAAGCCCGCCGTCGGCGTTCGCCGCGTCCACGGCCTCATTCAGCGCGCGAAGCGTATCGTCATCGATGGGCCGGTCGCTGAAATCGCGGACCGCGTGGCGCCGCTCCATTGCCTCGACGATGTTCATACATATTCTCCTTATACAGGCTTGCGCTGCCGATCGACGCCGTCCATAATGAAGACGATGACGGGCCGCGATGAGGACGGTGGCTTCACCCAACATATTCCATCCAATATCCTAGCCACGGCGCGGGCCTGCGTGCATCGTGTCGTCCGTCGTTTGCCCGGATTCCCGGGCCGGGGGCCGCGCGCGGCCATCCGCCCGCGACGCCGGGCGCGGGATATGCGGGACGCACGACTATGGAGGGCGGAACGATTATGATTCGGCGATATCGTGTTTCGAACGGGAATGCCGCGGGCGGAAGCGGCGGAAAACGGTCGCGATGATGGCCCGCAAGGCCAGTCGCGCGGTTGGCCGCGCGGTGGCCGCCGCGATGGTGGCGCTCCTGATCGTGTCCGCCGTTTTGGCGGGTTCATGGCTATGGTCGCGCCGCGACGGCATCATCAGCGGGGTGAAGCGTTCGGCGTGAAGGCATCGTCCATGTACTCGCACACGCGAGAGCCCGACACGACGGTGATGCCGCCCGACGTGTCGCGGCGCAGGTATCCCGTGTTGACCAGCCCGGTGGATTTCAACGGCAACGGTGTGGACGACTATACGGACATCATGCGCGGGGCCCGCAAGGATGCGCTGGCGCACCCGGCATACGACGACGGCTACTACCAGGGCGGATACCCGCCCGCCGACCGCGGCGCCTGCGTCGATGTGGTGTGGCGCGCCTTCCGGAACGCGGGATACGACCTCAAGGCCATGGTCGATGCGGACATCGCCGCGGACCGCGCGTCCTATGCGTCGGTGGTCGCCAAACCCGACCCCAACATCGACTTTCGCCGTACCGGGGTGCTCGACGTGTTCTTCGGCAAATACGGGATCACCCTCACCAACGATGTCAACGATCATGCGCAATGGCAGCAGGGCGACATCGTCGTGTTCGACCGTGTCAAGCATATCGGCGTGATCTCCGACAAGCGGGACGCTGACGGGTTCTCCTACGTGCTGCACAATATGAATCAGCGGCGGCGTGAGAACGATTATCTTGCGTTCTCGCGCCGCATGGGCGTCACCGGCCACTACCGCTGGGACGCGTCTCGCGTGCCGAAATCCGTGTTGCGCGCGTGGAAGGGCTGAGACGCCGCGCGGCGCAGGTGAGATTATTCACAGTCGGCTGATTTCGCTATGAGGCCACAGGCGTTTGAAGTAGGCTGATATGTGGAATAACCAGTGTGACTATCACCAAACGAAAGGATCGTGCACTATGGCAACGCTCACCGCCGACATGAAGACGTTCATCGAAAACAACCTCGCGTGGATCACCACCGTCGACAAGGACGGCAACCTCGATCTCGGCCCGAAGATGTCGATGTTCGTGCTCGACGACAACCACCTCGCCTACCACGAGCGCACCGCCGGCCAGCACTACCGCAACCTGCAGGACGGCAGCCCGCTGGTCGTCGCCGTCGCCAACCTGGCCGAGAAGAAGAGCTACCGCTTCCGCGGCACCGTGACCCTGCACACCGACGACGACATCTATGACGCCCAGGTCAAGGTCGCCGAGGAGAAGGGCACCAAGAAGCCCGCCGCCATCCCGGTGCTTGAGATCACCGAGATCCAGGACCTGTCCTCCGGCGCCACCGCAGGCAAGACCATCGACAAGGACTGACCGTCGACAGGTGCCGGTCGTCGACGAGAACCGATGACCGGCATGTGACCAGAAAGGCGCGGTTCGGGCGATGCATGCCCGAACCGCGCCTTTTCTTGTCTTTCGATACCGGCTTTCGTGCAACGCTGTCGGCTGCGGCCGGCAGCGGAACGGCGACGGAGGACCGGCGACGGCTTGATGTCAGCGGATGCGGTAACGATGCCCTCGCTGCGTGATGAAGAACCCCATGCGCCGCATCTTGCGCGTCAATGAGTAGAGTGTGCCGTCCATGATGTCACGCTGCTCGAAGATGCCCGTGCCGCAGACCTTCTCCAGCAGCTCGTCGAAGCTGAGGAATTCGCCGTTCGCCCGGATCAGCGTCTCCAGTGTCGTGTATTCGCGCGCAGACAGCGCCAGCGGCTGCTTGCCGCTGCGATAGAACGCCTGCCGATTGCGCGTGTCGAGCATGAGGTCGCCGTGGATGAGCGTGGTCTCGTCCGCGGCTCCGCCGGATTCCAGCGCGCGCACGTAAGACAGCAGTTCGGCGTCCGAGAACGGCTTGACGATCGTTTCATCCGCGTGAATGGGCGGGACGCTGGAAGCGCCGTCCAGAGACGATTGGGGCGCGGCCGGCCGGGCGGCCTGCCCGTCGGCCTTGGCCCGGCCTGATTTTGCGGATCGTCGGCAACGGGGTCTGCCGTCTGACCTGCG
>ENA-OQCV01000202-OQCV01000202.1-human-gut-metagenome-genome-assembly--contig:-NODE-202-length-17136-cov-4.965959_pt1 | contig 17136 bp, 18 predicted proteins | sample MGYA00242766_ERZ504592 | MGnify/ENA primary metagenome ERZ504592 (study PRJEB26092, sample SAMD00036315) | human gut metagenome | host: Homo sapiens | study: EMG produced TPA metagenomics assembly of...
TTGCCTGATTATTAATATGCATACAATCTTTTCTTCGCAGTTTATCTGGGAAGTCTTTTAGTCATGTTCAAATTTAGAAGTACCTATTTTTCATCTTAAGAATCCTGCGTTGCAGGATTCTTACCGCTTTTAGTCAGGATTGCGAACTTGTTTCGCAATTACCTATATAAACAGCAACCGCCCGGCAAAAAGTTATGCCGGGCAGTTTTATTATCACATTATTTATCCAGAAAGTAAATACGATTATTTTCTTTTAGCATTTTATGCATTTTCCAATAGTTTCTCTACACTTGTAAGTTTAACACAGAGTACGAACACTTCTGCTGCTTTTCCAAGATCCTCAGGAGTCGGGAAACTTGGTGCAATACGGATATTGGAGTCTTTCGGATCTTTTCCATATGGATAAGTTGCACCTGCTCCTGTAAGTACAACACCTGCTTCTTTTGCCTTGGCAACAATAGCTTTTGCACATCCTTCCATTGAATCAAAGGAAATGAAGTATCCGCCATGTGGTTTTGTCCACTCACCGATTCCAAGACCGCCAAGTTCTCTGTCCAGTGTGTTAAGGACCATTTCAAATTTCGGACGGAGAATTGCTGCATGTTTTCTCATATGTTCATGAAGACCGTCGATATTTTTGAAGAATTTTACATGGCGCAACTGGTTTAATTTGTCATGTCCGATTGTCTGGATCTGCATGTAGCTGCGGAAATCTTCCAGGTTTGCTTTGGAAGCTGCAACTGCTGCAATACCGGAACCCGGGAAGCTGACTTTTGATGTTGATGTAAATTTATATACAAGATCAGGATTTCCTGCTTTTGCACATGCTTCAAGGATTTCTACAAGGAAGTCCTGATTGTCATCATAGAGATGATGAATGCTGTATGCGTTATCCCAGTAGATACGGAAATCAGGTGCTGCCGGTTTCAGATGCGCAAAGCGCTCTACTGTTTCTGCTGAATAAGTATATCCCTGTGGGTTGGAGTATTTCGGCACACACCAGATTCCTTTGATGGATGCGTCTTCACTGACAAGCTTCTCTACCATATCCATGTCTGGTCCCTGTGGTGTCATTGGCACGTTGATCATTTCGATTCCGAAGAATTCTGTGATCTTGAAATGGCGGTCATATCCCGGTACAGGACAGAGGAATTTTACCTTATCAAGTTTGCACCATGGGGTATTTCCCATTACACCCTGTGTCATAGAACGTGCAATGCTGTCAAACATAACGTTTAAGCTTGAGTTTCCGTAGATAATGATGTGGTCCGGATCTACCTCGGACATTTCTCCAAGGAGGCGTTTAGCTTCCGGGATTCCGTCGATAACACCGTAGTTACGGCAGTCTACTCCTGTTTCGCACTTGAGGTCTGAATCGCTGCTTAATACGTTCATTAATCCCATTGAGAGATCGAGCTGGTCTGCTGACGGTTTTCCACGTGACATATCGAGAGCTAAGCCCTTTGCTTTGATATCTGCGTACTCTTTATCCAGCTGTGCTTTGAGTGTAAGCAGTTCTTCTTTGCTCATGTCGCTGTATTTTTTCATAATATTCCTCCTTGTTCTGCCATGGAATGGATGTCCCTTTTTCCGTATAGGGCAATCATTTGTTTTTCCTGCGGTCAATCAGTTTTTTTGCTTTTTACATTTTAGTATGGTAAAGTAGGGTTGTCAAGTGTTTTTATGGAATTGTTAATATTTTACCAAAACAATCGTTACTGTTCCCTCTGTTCTCAGTAACGTAACCCAAATTCATTCTGGATTGCCGTAACATCTTTCTCTGATACTTATAACAAGCCTCGTAAATAATTAACCAAAAAGCAAGTCGAAATCCCTCGAAAGTTTCGGCTTGCTTTTTTGAGTGTGACAGCGTATATTTAAATCAGTTAACAGATCTTTTAACTGTCTTAATTGTTCTTGTCAGGTCATCCTGATATCTTTTTATTACTTCTTATACAACATCCATTTTTATCCAAGTCAGTGAATGAGACAAGTCAGGTGGATAAAATCATCTGCTTCGCTGCTCAGTTCATAACCGAATGACTGTGAAAGGAGGTCATCCATGTCTATGTTTATCCACGCAATTATCGTAATCCTGCTTGCTGTGCTGGCTATGGGGATCGGGCTGCTGATTCTTGTGTGCTGGGCTTTGGCAGCATGTGCAAGCAGACGGGATTCTTATCTGGAAAAGGATTATCGGGTGAAATAAAGGAAGTCTGCGCATGGACGCTGAGTATTGCCGATAAGTTTATTCATTACTTTTCCATTAAAGTACAGGGTTGCAGAACCGCCTCCATCCAGGTTGTAAGCATAAGTACAGCCGTAGGATTTGAAAATATTCACCATATCCCAGTGATTAAGACCATTATAGCTGCCGGTATCTGTTACAAGGAGTACATAATCGTTGGGCTTTACCATTCCTACCGCTGTACGTGGATAATATTTTTCTGTTTCAGTCCATGGAAGCTGGGCTTCGCCATCTTTAATAAGAACCGGACCAAAATTATATGTATCTTTTACACCGGCTGCAAGAAGATTTTTTCCCATAAGTCCCTGTGCCGGAGTATAGATGGTTCCGTCTTTCTTTACTGCCATGACTGAATAACTGGTCATGTAATCACCATAGATAATCCCGTTTTTAGATGCACATGCCAAGGGGGATGGTTTTCCTGTACCATAGTCGAAAGCACTGCCATTTACTCCGATAATGCCTCCATTTGAGGATACTGCATCAGAAGTTGTCTGTCGAGATCCGCCATAAGTTCCGTTGGAGAGGGCGGATTTCAGCTGTTTGGCACTGGATGTCTTTATATGCGCTACCCAGTAGGAAATTCCATGGACTGATCTGCGGGAGAGTTTAATATTTAAGGTGCTGCTTTTGTATGTATAGGTGTTTCCGCTCTGGCTGACTGTTGGTTTGGAGTCTGATGCTTTCACGCGCTGGCCTTTGCTGTTGACATAATAGTTGCCAACCCAGGTATTTGTCGCAAGCACTCCTGTTTTTTGCTGAAATAGTAATAATATCCACCTATTTTCTGCCAGCCTTTTGCCATTGTGGAATTGCTGAGGAAATAATACTTTTTTCCATCCTGGTTGAGCCATTGACTGGCGATCGCCACGCCGGATTTATTAAAGTAATAGGTGTATTTATCTCCTGTAGCCCAGCGATTACGGAACATGGCACCATTTTTGCGATTGTAATAGTACTTGTTACCGGAACGTTTCATCCATCCGGTGAAACGTTTGCCGTTGGCAATACTGTAGTAATAATAGCCTTTGTACTTAAAAGAACCGCAAATCAGACGGCCCTTTGAATTATAAAAATAGTAGTCTCCGTTTATTTTCTGCCATCCTGTTTTCTTCGATGTTATATTGACGGAGGTTCTGTTCTGTTTCACATATGTGGCTGCATTTACGGTAACTGCACGCATACTGATGCCTGCTGTCAGAAATAATGCCAGTATCAGAAATACCGCCACTTTTCTGAATGATAATTTTCTTTTCATGTCTTTCATCTGCCTTTCCATGATGTCTGATATGCCCATATAAGGGAATTGCTATAAATATATTACCGATATGTCCCCTGCGATTTCTTTACCCGACAATTCGACAGACCGAGCGTTGTCAGATAATATTCCATGTCTCTCTCTGACATCAGACACTTTGGCCCTATAACGAGTTCCTTTATCAGCTGGTCAAGGCAATCTGAAAAATCAAAATCCACATAAGATATCAGCTGACTTTCTTTTACATAGTAGGAATAGTTATATAAACGTGCACCGAGAGAAAGTTCAACTTCTCTTCCCATCAGAAACTGTTTCGGCGAAAACTCGCACAATCGGATTTCGCTTTCCTCTCTGAAGAACGGATTTTTCATGTAAACAGATTCCTGAAATAATTTCAAAAACTTTTTCTCAAAACAGTTCATGACTTTATCCAGTACTTCTATTTCATAATCTTGCTTTTCCTCAATGCTTTCCCGACATTGTTCTTCTTTCTGTAATATCTTCTCGATTTCATCAACCAATTCATGCACTATCTGATGTACAACTTCTCTCTGCTCTGTTTCAGAATAACTGATCTTATGTAATGACACAATTGACGGCTTTGAAATCTCCGGAGAAACCGTTACAACTTCTTTTAATACATCCAGGTCAAATCCGATGGCAGCTCCGCGCCCGTCATCCGCATATCCCCGCCACTGACTAAGCAGATCATTCTGATACGAAAAACAGGTTACATAATATCTGAAGTCTGCATGATTTTCATTGAAAAATTCATCTGTAAACAGCTTCACATAGCCCATCAATCTCTCTGATGAAATCTTTGATCTGAATAAATCTGAAGCATTTTCATAAGCTCTTTTAAACTCTGCGTCATAATACCTGCAGATCCAGCTGATCTCCATGGAATCATTGGATTTCAGGATATTTGTCAGACGGAGGGAACGATTTTTCAAAATAGAATTCAATGATTCTAAACTGCAATAGTGATATACGATCATATTTTTCTTCTCCTGTAAATAATTGTTCTTTTGTAACCATTCAACATTCTGCCATCCCCAAAAAAAATTCTATAGCAAAGTTCATCAGCAAAAGAACTTACGGAAAGTTTATATCAGTAAGTAACAGAATTATTATATCAGATACATCTTATGAATCTGTAAACTTATAGCAACCCCCGTAAATAATGCATATTGATTAAGAGGCTTGCTATAGAAAAATCATTGCTTATACTTATAATATAATAACTGTTTTTTATAAAGAAATCCCCATCCACTGTTTATTATTTTGCAGCAGATAGGGATATGTTGAGGTTAATAGTTATATGCCCCCTCGTAAGCATTACACCTGTCTAATTTCCGTGACTGATTCTGACAGGAACTGCATCTGTCGCAGAACTCCTGCTCATAACAGGTGGAACAGGCGCATGTCCTGCAGGCTTTGCGGTCATAGCCTGAGGTATTGCCGTGAGGAAGTGTGCTTTCTGTTGCATTACCCATATATACCACCTCCTTGTGTGCCGGTTACTGTTCATCCAATTTTAAGTACAAACTCCATGAACGAACAGATTCCTTATATCCTGTATTATACGCTCACAGAAAGGGAATACAAGTAATTAATAATCTGTTTTCTGGTAAAATCTTCCGTTTATGTAATCGGTTTTGATAATATTTACAAAAGCCTTCGGATCGATCTCATGTACCTTCTTTACCAGATATTTTGCTTCTTCTGTAGAGACTACAGAATAGATCATACTGGTCTTCTCGTCTGTGTAACATCCGGTACCTTCAAAACGTGTCGCCGTATGATTGGTAAGTTTGAAAATCTCCTCATAAATCTGATACGGCTCCTTCGTGATAATGAACAGCGTATGCTTCTTATATCTCTGATGCAGCATCTGAATCACCTGAGTAGAAGTAAACTGGAAGATAATAGAGTAAAGCGCTCTGTCCCATCCAAAGAGCAAACCTGCCACTGTCAGGATCACTGCATTTCCACACAGGATATAATTCCAGATATCCCTGCCATTTTTCTCGGAAAAATAAATCGCAATAAAGTCCGTTCCACCTGTACTGGTATTACCGATCAGACATAGACTGATGCAGAAGCCATTGATCAGACCACCAAAGATACTGATCAACAATGTGTCATAAGTGATCGGCTGACTGGGAATAATATCCGTAAGCAGACCGGAAAGCACGATCACACAGACAGAACTTATCGTAAATTTCTTTCCAATAAACTTCAGACCAATAAATACAGGAATAGAGTTCAGCAGTACATTAATCAGCGTATATGGAACTGCAATCCCCATAAATGTCTGAAAAATGTTCTGAATCAGCAGAGTAAGTCCTGTAAATCCCCCCGGAAAAAGACCGCCTGCACGAACAAATGTCTTAATATTCAACGCCATGATCGTTGCAGCCAGAACCGCACAGCCGTAACGCTTGGCTTCATGTTTTAAATTAAGTTCCTTCATAATCACGTTTCCTCCCATCTCGCCAAACAGTTCAAATTGAACTCATGTGAAATTGTTTTTCACAATCTCTGCAGGAGACTTAACTGATTCGGCTAAAAAGCAGTTTTCCGTCAATGACAAACAAAAGGAAACCTTTCTACGCTTCCCATCTTCCAGAAGCGCCACAAGGCAAAACCAGCCCGTTAGAGCTTACCGGAAGCCCGATCTCCTGAGAATCCACATGTCCGCCGAACTTCTTAAGCTCAGTAGAAAGCATATAAGTAAGAACTGCAGGTGCCAGACCTGTTGTATAAGAATTGATCAGGAAAAACAAAGGCTCATCACTGAGAATCTTTGTACACAGCTTGATCAGATCATGAATACAATCCTCAATCTTCCAGATCTCACCCTTCGGTCCACGTCCATAAGAAGGCGGATCCATAATGATCGCATCATAATGATTCCCTCTGCGGATTTCACGCTCAACAAACTTCACACAGTCATCTACCAGCCATCGTATCGGTGCATCTCCCAGTCCGGAAGCAACCGCATTCTCCTTCGCCCAGGTAACCATACCCTTAGAAGCATCCACATGAGTAACAGAAGCTCCTGCTGCAGCTGCCGCCAGAGTCGCACCACCTGTATAAGCAAAAAGGATTCAGCACCTTCACCGGACGTCCCGCATTGCGGATCTTATTGCCAAACCAATCCCAATTCACCGCCTGCTCCGGAAAAAGCCCGGTATGTTTAAAACTAAATGGTTTCAGATTAAAAGTAAGTCCCTTATAATGAATATCCCACTGCTCGGGCAGATCAAAAAACTCCCATTCACCGCCGCCCTTCTTACTTCTGTGATAATGCCCGTTCATATGCTTCCAGCCCTTATTCACCTTCGGCGTATCCCATATAACCTGCGGATCCGGCCTCACCAGAAGATAATCCCCCCAACGCTCCAGCTTCTCCCCACAGGAAGTATCAATAACCTCATAATCTTTCCATCCATCTGCGATCCACATTGTATCATAATCCTCCTAAAATAAACGCATAATAAGTTACGATTGTACTACATATCCAACCATTAGTAAAGCCACATTTCTCACATAATTTCAATAATATCAAGATCAAAATCCCCTTTAACCTTAACATCATTCATTGCTTAAAGTATAAAATAAAACTCCCCCCATGGCAAGCAAACCATCATAATTCACAGTTATAAACAAATAAAGTATTACTGTTCACTCCGTTCTCCGCAACGCACTTCGCTCTAAATCGTTTCGCGCGTCCCCTCTGTAAGAACAAAAAACAAGCCAGAACCCATCCAAGTCCCAGCTTGTTTCATAATACAATCACTTATTTCGCTTTCTTCTTCATAGAAGCAATCACTGACTGAATTACAATAAAGAAACACAGTAACAGTGAAAGAATAATTCTTACCCACCAGCTTGATAACGTACCCTGAGTAGTAATCAAACTGGAAATGGTACCCTTGATCAGAACACCAAACAAAGTACCAATCGGTGTACCAACACCACCAGAAAGAAGCGTACCACCGATAACTGCTGAAGAAATCGCATCCATCTCAAGACCTTTCGCCTGCTCAACGAAACCAGCACAGCTGTTTAAGCAGAACAGAAATCCTCCAAGACCTGCAAGGAACCCATCCAGCACATAGGCCTGGAACATTGTTCTCTTAACATTCAGGCCCATCATTAATGCACTCTGACGGTTGCCGCCAATCGCATACAGCTTACGTCCGAATTTACGGTATTTCAAAAGAACTGCAATGATAATAACAACGATTACCGCAATCACTACTGTAGGAGGAATATAAGCCGGAATGAATTTTCCCTTCTTATTCGTAGAACCAAAAGGCATATAAAAACGGAAGTTTGCCCACTTCAGGAATAACTCATTCTTAATAGAAATCATATCAGTACTGATGATAGCTGTCATACCACGTCCAAAGAACATACCAGCCAGAGTAACGATAAACGGCTGAATATCAAGGTAAGCTACCAGAAAGCCCTGGACAACACCAAAAGCAACACCAATAAGCAGTGCAACTAATACTGCCACATATGTATTTACACCCTTATTCTCCATCAGATCTGCAAGAACCATGCAAACAAGAGCTGTTACAGAACCAACGGAAATATCAATACCTCCGGTGATCATTACAATGGTAAGTCCACATGCGATAACCAGAAGTCCTGCATTAGATACAAACAGATTCAAAAACATCTGCGGTTTTGCAAAACCTTTATCAGCAAAAATAATCATACCTGCAATATACATAACTGCAAATAAAGCGATTGTTATCAGAAGCAGGAAGCCGTTTCCTGTCATTTTCTTTTTCTGCATTCCATTTGCTTTCATTACTTCTGACCTCCTTCTGCTGCCACACTCTTTTTAGCTTTTAAGCCGGCAATATATTTTTTAAATACATCACTCTGCAGAGTAACGATAATGACTACCACGATTGCCTTATAAACAGGAAGCTGGTCAGCCTTTACGTTCATTGCATAAAGTGTTGTGGTCAGAGCCTGAATCGTATAAGCACCGATTACGGAACCGATCAGACTGAATTTACCACCGCCAAGGAAGTTTCCGCCAAGTGCTACTGCAAGGATGGCATCCATTTCCAGGTTAAGACCGATGTTGTTTGCATCTGCGGAATAGATACGGCTGGATGCCACGATTCCGGCAATACCAGCCAGCACACCACAAATAACATAAGTAAGGAATTTGATCATTGTGGAATTTAATCCAACAAGGCGGGCTGCTTTTCCATTAATACCAACGCTTTCAATGTAAAGGCCAAGTGCTGTTTTCTTCAGAATCAGGTAAACAATTAAAACTGTGATGATCGCAAAGAAAATAGGAGTTGGGATCGGACACTTTCCAATGTAACCACCTGCCATCTTAAAAGAATCCACACGAATATAAGTAATCTGTCCATTTGTTACAAGCTGTGCGATACCACGTCCGGCTGTGTAAAGGATCAGAGTTGCAACCATCGGCTGAATATTCAGCCTGGCAACCAGAAATCCATTGAATGCACCACATAATGCAGATGCAAGAAGCGCTGCAATCACTGCAATAATAATAGAATTCTGATACTCATTTACAGAAACCTGTCCACCGGAAAGGATCTGACAGCAAACAGCAGCTGCTACAGCCATAACCGCACCCACACTGATATCCTGTCCACCAGATGCCGCTGTTACCAGTGTCATACCGATTGCAAGGATAACCAACTCTGAAGCACGATTGATAACATCAATGATATAACCGTAAAGTACGCCGTTTCGGATCGATACATTAAAGAAGTCCGGTGTCTTGATCACATTGAGCAAAAGTACGGCGATGAGACACACGATGGGAAGAAACAGACGCGCACTTGTTATTTTCTTTAATTTACTCTTATTCATTATTTATCGTCACCTCCGGCAATAGCTTTCATAACTCCGCTCTGGGAAAGTTCATTCTCTTCCAGCTCGCCTACCTTCTGACCGTCACGAAGAACTGCCATACGGGAGCAGGTGCGGAGCATTTCCTCAACCTCTGAGGAGATAAATGTAACTGCCATTCCCTGATCCGCAAGATCAAGAACCAGTTTCTGAATCTCTGTCTTAGTACCGATATCAATACCTCTGGTCGGCTCATCCAGAATCAGATAATCCGGATTAGTCAGAAGCCATCTTCCAAGGATAACCTTCTGCTGGTTACCACCGGACAGACTCTTAATCGGGGTTTCACGACTTGCTGTCTTAATCTGCAGTAATTTAATATACTTATCAGCAGCATCCTCCATTTCTTTCTTGCTTAATGGATGGAACATACCGCGTTTAGCCTGGAGCGCTATAATAATATTTTCTCTTACAGAAAGATCTGCAATGATACCTTCTGCTTTTCTGTCTTCCGGAAGGTACGCCATACCAAGCTTCATAGCATCTAGAGGACTGTTGATCTTTGCTTCTTTGCCTTTTACCTTAAGGGTTCCAGTCTCAGCCTTGTCTGCACCGTAAATGGCACGTACAAGTTCAGAACGTCCGGAACCGAGAAGTCCGGTAAGACCGATAACCTCTCCTTTATTAATGGTAAGGTCAAATGGCTTAATTGTTCCCTTGTGGGAGATTCCTTTTGCTTCGATAACAGGTTCATGGCTTTTGCCTTTTTTCTTATCTTTGTGCTCGCCTTTAATATCAGCAAGATCATCAAAATCTTTACCCATCATCTTGGCAACCAGCATAACTCTCGGAAGATCCTTTGTCTCATATTCTCCTACCAGTTCGCCGTTACGAAGAACTGTAATTCTGTCGCAGACTGCATATACCTGTTCAAGGAAATGGGTGACAAAGATAATACCTACTCCTTCGTCACGAAGTCTTCTCATAAGTACAAACAGCTTCTCAACTTCATCGTCATCCAGTGATGAGGTTGGCTCATCCAGGATCAGCACACGGCATTTCATATCAACTGCACGTGCAATTGCGATCATCTGCTGAATAGCGATGGAACATTCTTCCAGCATCTGTGTTGGCGGCACATGAATGTCCAGGCTCTCAAGAAGCTTTCCTGAACGCTCATTCATCTGCTTCCAATCAATCATTCCCATCTTTCTCGGCTCTCTACCGATAAATAAATTCTCGGCTACGGTCAGGTTCGGGCAAAGGTTTACTTCCTGGTACACTGTACTGATACCGTTTGCCTGTGCCTCCTGCGGAGAATGATTTACAATTGCATTGCTGTTTCCGGCCATATGAATAGAACCGCTTTCAAATTCGTGAACACCGGTCAGCACCTTGATCAGAGTTGATTTACCTGCACCGTTCTCACCCATCAGTGCGTGGATTTCACCTTTACGAAGGGTAAAGTCCACATGGGAAAGGGCACGAACGCCAGTGAAATTTTTGGAAATATCGCGCATCTCCAATACTACATTTTGTTCCATAATCTTTCCACCTGCTTTCTATACTGGTTTTTCACCCCCGTCATCGCTGAATTTTTTTACAGCAAAGCGGGTTAATTCATGGCATAAAGGTAGCGTGGTCCGCAACCCGGGGTTTCTCCGAATTATGAACCACGCTCCGGATTTACACTAATAATTAGTATGCACGTCCATCAATGATGTCCTGTGTAATAGTTGTTACTTCATAGTCAGCGTCGTCAACTTTGATAGATGTAACTGTATCATCAGCTGCAAACATTTCTTCATCTACATAAGCCTGTTTGTCAACCTCTTCGCCAGCTTCAAGTTTCTCGATGATTTCCTGTACACGTGGTCCGTGTAATGGGTTACACTCTGTATCCAGTGTGATCTTTCCGCTTAATGTATCTGTAAGACCAGCGTTTGTTGTATCGAAGGACATTACAAGGATCTGGCCTTCTTCTCCACCAACTTCGTAGCCTGCTGCTTCGATCGCATCAATTGCACCAAATGCCTCGTTATCATTCTCACAGTAAACAACATCAATGTCATCACCGCTCTGTTTCAGGATAGATTCCATAACTTCCTGACCTTTGGCCTGTGTAAATTCACCTGACTGCTGTGCAAGTGTTGTCCAGTTGTCATGAGCCTCTACTGCATCGTCAAATCCCTGTGTACGTCCGATCTGAGCAGATGCACCGATAGTTCCCTGAATATCAACAAGATTGATTTCTTCATCTCCACGTCCCTTTGCTTCCAGATATGCATCCAGCCATGCCATAGCTTTCTGGCCTTCAAGTTTGAAGTTTGATCCAACCCATGCAGTGTAAAGGCTGTCATCAGATACATCAACCATACGGTCTACGATAATTACAGGGATTCCTGCGTCTTTTGCTTCCTGGAGAACTGTATCCCAACCTGTCTCTGTTACAGGAGCAAGTACGATGTAATCAACTTCCTGCTGGATGAAGTTACGGATTGCTGTTAACTGGTTTTCCTGTTTCTGCTGTGCATCATCGAAGATTAATTCATATCCGTTCTCTTCGCTGAATGTGGATTTCATGGATTCTGTATTAGCTGTACGCCAGTCAGATTCAGCACCTACCTGTGAGAAACCAACTGTGATTGTGTCGTCCGCTGCTGCTACACCCACTGCCGGAACAACGCTCATACCGCATACCATTGTTGCTGTTAATAAAGCTGACACGATTTTTTCTTCATTTTGTAAATCCTCCCGATTCATTTAAGATGTCTTTATTATAGTAAAAATCCAGGAAAATTCCATAGAATATTTTCCGCAAAAAGTTTATTCTTCTATCATATTTTGTTCATAATTTATACAAAGTTTAATTTTTTATTGCGGAAGTTGGATTTTTATTGTGCATTATAAATACAGAAATAAATTATCAACTTTCTTTTATATTCACTTTGCACAATTCAGCATTAGTCGACATAATTCATACATTACATTATTTGGCAGACCTTCGTAAGTCTCTATCAGCAGGCCATAAAACTGTTCTTGAATTGTTATCCAGGTTAATTTTTTTCCGCCATATACACTTCCATAACCGTACCTTCTCCCTCTGTAGAAGAAATCTTCAGTCCATAACCCGGACCATAATAAAGTGCAATTCTCTCTGACACCGCAGCAAGTCCGAACCCGGCACGTTCACCGGTGCGGATGGCTTCCTGTACTTCATAAAGACGTTCCGGTGTCATTCCCTGACCATTGTCAGTCACTCTCAGCATCATATCATCTCCCAGATTGAATCCTTCAATAAGAATCTTACCTTTTCCACGCTTATTCTTAATTCCATGATAAAGAGCATTCTCCGCTAACGGCTGCAAAGTAAGCTTCGGCACCATCACTTCATCCAGTTCCGGCGGAATATTAATCTCAAATTCCATAATATCCCTGTATCTTGACTGCTGAATCTCCAGATAACTCAATGTGTGGCGTTTCTCTTCCGACAGCGGAATGATATCCTTACCCCTTCGAAAAGCGAAGTGCGGCAAAAAAAACAGACAGACTCGTGATCATATCCACTGCATCCTGCTGCATACCACCCTCCACCAGCCACACAATAGTGTCCAGTGTATTATACAGAAAATGCGGATTTACCTGTGCCTGGATCAGCTGCAGCTCCGTCATATGCTGTACCTCCTGCTCCTTACGCACATTCTCAAGAAGCCCTTCAATCCTTCCTGCCATCTTTCTGGTACCGGCATCAAGCTCCTGGATTTCAACACTGTCGGCAGATACTGCATTAATAGTTTTGTACTCTCCTTTTCCAACCTTCTTAATATTATGGAGAATTTCAGAAATCGGTTTGGTAATGCTGTATGTCAGACGGAAAGAACGCCGCAACAGAATAGCCGTAGCAACCAAAATCGCCGCACACATAGTGATGATCGTCAGACGTACATTTCCAGCCAGTTGAGACTCTATCTGCACCAGTTCCGTCGCCTCCTGATAAATATAATTCTGCATTTCTTTCTCAAAGAGCGTGGTCAGGATTTCTGTATTATTTGCCACAAATTCCTGTCGTTCCTGATAATTCTTTATCTCAAGAAGCTGATTCATCCGTTTCTTAAGATTCTCCAGATAGTTAGTCAGATATTTCAGAGAACGCAGGCTTTCCTTCTTTGATGTGGTTTTCTTCAGACTCTCCACAGTACTGATTGCCTTGTCTACCTGCTCTGTCGGCAGCCCGTCCTTACCTTTTCGCCCGATAGTCACATAATAGATATCCATATCCACTTCATCTTTAAAGCTCATATCATTATTGGAATTTCTATAGTTTGCATTATATTCCGAACTCACCGCCAGATTATTAGACAACTGATTATATTCATTTGTATAATGCCAGAAAAAAACAAGAAGCACTATGATCAGAATTGTCATAGGGATCATAGTGCTCAGAAGCATCCACTTCATCTTTGTTTCCAGCTTCTCCTGTTTCTGCTTCATGAATCAGACTTCTCCTCTCGTCTTACGATACTCACTCGGAGTCATTCCCTGAGTTTTCTTAAAAAGATAGCTGAAGTAATGCGCATCCTTATATCCCACTTCCCCTGCAATCTCACTGGAACGTTTGGAAGTACAGCGAAGCAGCTCCTTTGCCTTGTCCATGCGAAGCGAAGTCAGATACTCAATAAATGTCTGTCCCATATTCTGACTGAAAAGCGCGCTGAAATGATTGGCACTCACATTCGCCGCATGCGCCACTCTATTCAGAGAAATCTCTTCATCCATATAATGTCCATCTATAAAATCTATTGCCTGCTTCAACACACTTCTGTTCTGACTGCCTGCATTTTCATCACGGATTGCAATGGCCCGTTTCAGGACTTCCTCTGCATATGCAACAGAAGCTTCTGTAGACTGGCTTGTCTTCTTCACAACATCATCTGTCTCTTCTCTGGACAATTCCGTATCATCATATCCAATTTTCTTAAGAAATGACAGTACAGAAAAACGCACATTCAAAACCACATAATTACGGAACACCAGTGATTCCATCGGTTCCCTGCCAATAGCATGGAAATAATCATGGACAAAACTGTCTACTTCATCTTCCAGACCACTGCTTAAAAATTTCTGAAGGATTTCCGGATTCAGGGCATTGATATTCACATTCTTAAGCTGAACAGCTTCTGTTTTTTGAAGTGTCTGCTGAATTCTCCTTTACCTGCTCAAGCATATTGTAATAAAGGATATGCCCGTCATACAGATAACGGAATGCATAAGTTCTTGCCGCCGTGTGATAACTCTGCTTAATTTTGCTCAGACGGTCTGCCTCCTCGCCGACTGCCACAAACCAGTCCACATTTGCTCTGGTTTCTTCCATGATCTTCTGAATTGTTTCCACACATTCGCATGTATTCTTCTTTATCGTGTCTCGCTGCCCCTTGACCAGAATCGCATAACTAAACACCTGATGTCTGAAAAGCATCGCAACCGGATGACTGAGGAAATAATTCTCAATCTTCTTATGTACTTCTGCCTCCCAGTCTGAATATCCTTCCGACGAATTATAACTGCTGTCTGAAGCATCCGGTGTAAAAATCAGAATATTATAAGCCTCTGCCACAATATCAAGATTCAAACGATCTGCTCTCCGATAAATCTCTTCCAGATCAAAGTCCGCTCTCACCAGAGATTCAAAGAAATCACGGCTCGCATTCCTCTCATACTCCTGCATCTCCAGTTTGAATTTCTCATAATATTCCTTCTGCGTCTTCTCATGTTCATAACGATTATGAATCTCCTCCAGACGCTCAATAAATGCATTCTTAGTAATTGGCTTCAACAGATAATCCTCCACACCAATATTGATCGCCTGCTTCGCATAGTTAAAGTCATCATAGCCACTAAGAATCACAATCTTAATGTCCGGCAACTCCTTCTTCACCAATTTACATAATGTCAGACCATCCATAAACGGCATCTTAATATCAGTGATCAGAAGATCCGGTTTGCTCTTTAATATCAACGGCAGTGCCATCTCCCCATCAGATGCTTCTCCTGCCAGTTCAAATCCATACTGCTCCCAGGGAATCATCTTCTTAATCATCTCCCTGATCACAACTTCATCCTCTACTAAAAAAGTTTTTAACATCCCTACCACTCTCTCATACTAAAAAATCTACAGCAATCCTCTTAAATACATTATTTACGAGAACTTCTACATATCCATCATACAGGTTAACACCATAACTTTAATACATGTCGCACACTCAGGCAAGTTATTTTTTTAAATGCTTCACACACTTCCTTTCGCGCGTCCCCTTTCAAAGACGAGAAAGTTCCCCATCCGGACAGGGGATGACCGGACAGGGAACTTTCTCTGATAACTTTGGCTAAATTTTAAGTTAATATTTTTTCCTTATTATTAAGTTACTTATTTTTTGACAGGAAATAATTCCTCTGCTTTCGGTGCCCAATGCTCTGCATAAGCATCACACTTCGCACAGAGATGCTCCACAGACTCCGGAGATTGCAAATCTGTAGACTTCGCACCGGATTCTTCAACCATCTTACGAAGCTTCTGCGGATTCTCAAGCATCGGGCATGGACGAAGCATATTTTTCATTAAACGGCTGACCGTCATGATATGCCATGAAAATCGGACTCTTCAATGCTTCCAGCAGAGTATTTTCATAAATATTTGCATTAGAATAATGGATAAATACACATGGGTCTACATCACCATTCGCATTAATATGAAGGTAACGTCTTCCTCCTGCAATACATCCTCCTACATACTGCGCATCATTCTGGAAATCCATTCCAAAAATAGCTTTTGTAGAACGATACTCTCTGATCTTGTGATACATCTTCTCACGCTGCTGTGGATTCGGCATTAATTCTACTACAGCGTCATTACCTGTCGGCATATAATGGAAAAACCATACAAATAATGCACCACAGTCAATAATGTGATCAAAAAAATTCCTCGCTGCTTACACTGTCCACATTTGCAGAAGTATAACAGGTAGATACACCAAACGGAAGTTTATGAGCTTTCAGAAGTTCCATTGCATGCATAACTTTCTGATATACACCTTCTCCACGACGTCCGTCGTTTGCTTCCTCAGAACCTTCCAGGCTGATTGCCGGAACAAAGTTCTTAACACGAAGCATTTCCTGGCAGAATTCTTCGTCGATCAGTGTACCATTTGTAAAGGAAAGGAACTCGCAGTCCGGATATTTCTCGCAGATACGCATCAGGTCTTTCTTACGTACCAGCGGTTCACACCTGTATATATCGTATCATATAAGTTCCCATTTTTCTGCCCTGCTCTACAATAGAACAGATGGTGTCAAAATCAAGATTCAATTTGTGACCATACTCTGCTGCCCAGCATCCTGTACAGTGCAGATTACAGGCACTTGTAGGATCAAGAAGGATTGCCCATGGAACATTACAGTTGTTCTCTTCTGCTGTTTCTTCCTGAAGTGCACTTCCCTTTAAGCTGGCATTGATAATAAAGTTTGTAAAGAATGCTTCACGTACTCCTGGATCCAGCTCATAAATCCTCAGGATCAGTTTATACCAGTTGCTGTCCTTATTCTGGATTGCATTACGGATTGCATTTCTCTGTGACTCATACCAACCATCCGGTACAAATTTATCTACAAGTTCCATCAGTTTCGGTATATTTACTTCCGGGTCCTTCTCCAGATAACCCAGACCTGTCTTAACTGCTGCTGCAAGTGCAGCCTGTTTTGCTTTGTCCAT
>ENA-OQCV01000203-OQCV01000203.1-human-gut-metagenome-genome-assembly--contig:-NODE-203-length-17110-cov-4.255785_pt1 | contig 17110 bp, 19 predicted proteins | sample MGYA00242766_ERZ504592 | MGnify/ENA primary metagenome ERZ504592 (study PRJEB26092, sample SAMD00036315) | human gut metagenome | host: Homo sapiens | study: EMG produced TPA metagenomics assembly of...
AAGGCGTCACGTAGCTGCGATTTCGAACCGCCGGCGGCCTTCAAATCCTTCACCATGCACGGCTCGTCCAGCCACTCGTCCAACAACGTGGGGGTTGACCTCCAGGTGGAATTGCAGGCCAAGCGCCGAACCGACCGGAACGCCTGGTTCTCGTCTTCGCGCTTTTGGCCAACGGCTGTGCGCCTTCCGGCAGGGTCACCACGTCGTTGTGCCAGTGCAGCACGTCCAACGTCTTGTTCCACATGGAGAAGTAGTCGTGCTTGTCGATGCGTTTAATCGGCGCGAATCCGATTTCCGGCTCGCTGCCCTTCTTGAGTTTCGCGCCCAGCGCGGTGGCAATGATCTGATGTCCGAGGCACACGCCCAGCAACGGTTTGCCGACGCTGACGGCGGCGCGTACGAGTTTGGATTCCGCTTTGAGACCGGGATACTTGTCGGTGTCGAGCGCGCCCATGGGGCCGCCCATAATCACGATGCCGGAGACGTCACTGAAATCGGGAAGATCAGGCTTTTTCTCTTTTGGCGATGTTCATCACTTCATACGACATGCCCAAGTCGTCGCAGACTATCCAAAATGCGCCCCGGTTTCATCCCACCGGGACGTGTTGAAGAATCAGCACATGCGATTGCGTCATGCCACTATTTTTATCATCATCTGCGTAAATGACGCTCGCGATTCGGCTCTGTGTCTGCATACGTTCGCAATACGATGCCGTGCATATGCCGGGAAAACCAAGCGTCATGTCCGATTCTGGCAATATTCTCATGACTATGACAAACACGCAGGAACCGCAGAATACCAACACTTCCGGCGCTCTTGCGGTGGCGAAGGCCGCCGCGGGGCTGAAGCTGTACGACACCGCATCGCACGCCGTGTCGTCCTTCACGCCGATCAAACCAGGTCAGGTCGGTATCTACGTGTGTGGCGCCACCGTGCAAAGCTCACCGCATATCGGCCACATCCGCGCCGCCGTCGCGTTCGACGTGGTGCGCCGCTGGTTCGAGCGACTGGGCTACAATGTGACGTTCGTGCGCAATGTCACCGACATCGACGACAAGATCCTCGACAAGGCCGCCGCCGCGGGCCAGCAGTGGTGGGAGCGCGCGTATATCTACGAACGCGAGTTCACCGAGGCGTACAGCAAGCTTGGCGTGGAGCCGCCGACGTACGAGCCGCGCGCCACCGGCCACATGATCGACATGATCGACCTGATCCGCCGCATCATCGACAACGGTCACGGCTACGTAGTTTATGACGCGGATGGCAAGCCGACCGGCAACGTGTATTTCGACGTGGCGAGCTGGCCGCATTACGGCGAGCTGACCCATCAGAAGCAGGGTGCCGCCGAGGCCGACGAGGCCGCCGCCGTGGCTGACCGCATGGGCCCGTCCGTGGATGCGGCCGGCGACGACAAGTACAATCCGATCGACCCCGCCGACGCATGCCCCCGACAAGCACGATCCGCGCGATTTCGCGCTGTGGAAGGCGCCGAAGCCCACCGACCCGCAGGACGCGCGCTGGTCGACGCCGTTCGGCGTGGGCCGCCCCGGCTGGCACATCGAATGCTCGGCCATGAGCCACCGGTATCTGGACGGCATGTTCGACATCCACGGCGGCGGACTGGACCTGCGCTTCCCCCATCACGAGAACGAGATGGCGCAGACGCGTGCCGCCGGATACGAGTCGGCCGCACGCTGGATGCATTCGGCGTGGGTGACCGCCAAGGGCGAGAAGATGTCGAAGTCGCTGGGCACCGGCCTGTCCGTGCCGAGTGTGCTGGCCGAGCACTCCGCATGGGTGGTGCGCTATGCGCTCGGCTCCGTGCAGTACCGTTCGATGCTCGAATGGTCCGACCAAGCGCTGGTCGAGGCCCAGGCCGCATACGAACGCATCATGAACTTCATCGAGCGCGCCGGCGTGGCTTTGGGCGAGCAGCCCGAGCGCGCCGAGATCGTCCGGGGTCAGCGCCGATGATCTTCCCGCCGATTTCGTCTCCGCGATGAATGACGACGTGAACGTCTCCGGCGCCACGGCGGCGATCTTCACCGCGATTCGCAACGGCAACACGCTGCTGAGCAAGCTGGATGACCGTGCCGACGGCGATGCGGCCCGCGCCGAGGTGCGCAGCGCCCTGGTCGCGGTGCGGGCGATGCTGGATGCGCTGGGACTGGATCCGCTGGCCGAGCCGTGGGCCGGTGCCGCAGGCGCGGACGGCAACGGCGAGAGCCGCGAGCATGATGTGCTGGACGCCCTGATCACGGAGCAGCTGAACGCCCGCGCCGAAGCGCGCAAGTCCCGCGACTTCGCCAAGGCGGACGCGATTCGCGACGCGCTGGGTGCCGCCGGCATCGCCATCGAGGACGGCCCGCAAGGCAGCACGTGGAGTTTGAAGTAATCCTCCCCGACACTGTGTGATCCGTTATGTTGAGCCCGCCCCCCCCAAAGCGGGGCTCAACTGGTTACGGTTATGCGATCGGAGCATATTTTGACGGTGAAAGCGCCGATAGCAGCCCAGCATTGTCGCTGGCATTATGCCAGCAAATGCAATCAAATACCAAGCAGGAACGCCCCGGCATCATCGCGGGACAGTCATGATCATCCGATCCTGTTCCGCTCCTTAATCGAACACGAAATCGACATCCACGATATGCAGCCGCTTGGTCAGCTCCTTCTCCAAGTCTCGCTTGCACTCCACCAGATCCTCCACGTCAATGCTCTGACCGATACCGCTCAGATACACATCAACCGTATAGTTCATGCCGGTCTTGAACACCAGTACCTGCTCGTAATCGGTGTTCTGCGGCAGATGCCGCTGCGCCGCCGACTCCACGAACGCGTTCGTCGCATCGTCGTCATGCACTCCGCCGACCAGTTCCACGAACGCGTCCTTGAGCACGCCGAACGGCTCCTTGATCGTGAGCAGCACCAGTGCGACGGTGATGAAGAAATCACCGGTGTAATGCAGGAAATCCAGAGGGCCACCAGCCGGCAGGAACCACAGGAACACGGCCACCACACCGATGCCGAACGACATCGAACCGTCGACCAGCGTGCTCTTGCACTCCGCGGTCAGCATCGTGCTGGAATTGCGGATGCGCCGGTTCTCGCGCCGGTAATACAGGTACAGTCCTAGGCAGACGGCCACGGTCAGGATCTCGTAAATCACCACGGGCCCGGTCTCGATGCGCCCGCCCTGCCCAAGCACGAAATAGTCATAGGCGACGCGCGTCACATCGACGAGAGAGAAGAGCAGCAGCGACATCGTCAGCATCGCCTTGCAGATGGCGTATATCGGTTCCAGAGCGAACATGCCATTGGGGAAGCGCTCGGTGGTGCGCACGGTGCGCGACGACAGGTATGCAGCGACGAGGCCGGACAGCACGGAGATGGCGGTGAAGGAGAAGTCCAGGAACATGGCCTTCAGACCGGTCATGAAGAACACGGCCATGCCTGCGAGCACCTGCAGGATGTTGATGACGATGCCCACGATCAGGGCTTTGCGTTCGATGGTTTTCTGGTGTGGCATAGGCGGGCCTTCCATATTGCACGGCATGTCTGCGTCGGCGTCAGCGCGGCAGTCTGCGTATAGGTTGGGTCCGAAGGATAATCAAAACAGCTCAGCGATCCAATAATCCACGGAAATTATTGCCCTTCCATGGTAACGGAAACGAACGATTCCGGGCGTGTCGGTTCGCGCTGAGCGTGCGGGAATCCCCGCCGCCCACAAGGCCAACGGTTCTGTCGCATTTCCGCCGCTCTCTCACGTCGGTCCCACGCGCAGCCGCGACCGCCGAACGGCGCCCCGCGGCACCTCTCCGTCGCCGTGCGGGCCGCCTCGGCGGCAACCCGCTGGTTTTCCGCCGCAACGGCTAGACTGATTCGCATTATGGCTGCTTTTAGTTCTTTGACAGACCGGCTCTCGAATGCGTTCAAGCATCTGAAGAGCAAGGGCAAACTTTCCGAGGCGGATATCGACGGCACGATCCGTGAGATCCGCCGCGCGCTGCTCGACGCCGATGTGGCGCTCGACGTGGTGCGTTCCTTCACCGCGCGCATCCGCGAACGTGCGCTCGGCACCGAAGTGTCCGAAGCGCTCAACCCGGCGCAGCAGGTGGTCAAGATCGTCAACGAGGAGCTGACGGATGTGCTCGGCCAGGGCGTGGACCGGCCGCTGAACTTCGCCAAGAACCCGCCGACGATCATCATGCTGGCCGGCCTGCAGGGCGCCGGCAAGACGACGCTCGCCGGCAAACTCGGCTACTGGCTGAAGGATTCCGGCCACACGCCGCTGCTGGTCGCCGCCGACTTGCAGCGTCCGAACGCCGTGACCCAGCTGCAGGTGGTCGGTGAACACGCCGGCGTGCCGGTGTACGCGCCCGAGAAGGGCGTCCAGTCCGACCGGGGGCGACTCTGTGTCCGCGCCGGGCGAGACCTCCGGCGACCCGGTGAAGGTGGCCCGCGATTCGATCGCGCTAGCCAAGCAGAAGCTGTACGACACGGTCATCATCGATACCGCCGGCCGACTGGGCGTCGACGAAGCGCTGATGCAGCAGGCCCGCGACATCCGCGATGCCGTGAACCCCAACGAGATCCTGTTCGTCATCGACGCAATGATCGGCCAGGACGCCGTCCAGACGGCCAAGGCGTTCGACGAGGGCGTGGATTTCACCGGCGTGGTGCTGTCCAAGCTCGACGGCGACGCCCGCGGCGGTGCGGCGCTGTCGGTGGCGAGCGTGACCGGCAAGCCGATCCTGTTCGCCTCGACCGGCGAAGGGCTCAAGGACTTCGAGGTCTTCCACCCCGATCGCATGGCCTCGCGCATCCTCGACATGGGCGATATCCTTACCCTGATCGAACAGGCGCAGAAGCAGTTCGACGAGGAGGAGGCCCGCAAGGCCGCCCAGAAGATGGCGGAAGGCGAGTTCGGACTCGACGACTTCATGGACCAGCTGCAGCAGGTGCGCAAGCTCGGCTCGATGAAGTCGCTGCTCGGCATGATCCCCGGCATGGCGCAGCACCGCAAGGAACTGGAGCAGTTCGACGAGAAGGAGATCGACCGCACCGAAGCGATCATCCGGTCGATGACCCCCGAAGAGCGGCGCAACCCGAAGATCATCGACGGCTCTCGCCGCGCCCGCATCGCCTATGGTTCCGGCGTAACCGTCTCGGCGGTCAACGGGCTGCTGCAACGGTTCGAGCAGGCCGCGAAGATGATGAAGCGCATGAGCAACAAGGCCATGGGCGGCATCCCCGGTTTCGGAGGCCCCGCGGTAGGCGGCGGCAAGAAGGGCAAGAGCAAGAGCAAGAAGAAGGGCTCGAAGTCCGGCAATCCGATGAAGCGCGAGGCCGAGGAGAAGGCGTTGCGCGACAAGCTCGCCGGCAAGGGCTCCGGTTCCGGCAAGTCCGGCGGGTCCGCCTTCATGAAGAAGCCGCAGAATCCGGCTCTTCCGGCCGGGCTGCAGGATGCGCTCGACGCGAACGGTGGCGAGCTTCCGCCCAACTTCGGCGGCGGCCTTTCCGGTCTGCTCGGCTGATTCGGCCCGTTTTTCTCTGGCGCCGGGCGGGGATGGACGTTTTCGGCCATCCCCGCCCGGCGCCAAATCATTTGCCATATCTTCGCAGCTTTCCACTCGCCGCGAATTCGCAACGGCTGCCGGTACACTGAAAGCCATTATTCACTCGTTGGAATGTTAGGTAAGGAGTTCGGCGGTGGGCGTGTTGTCGTGGATACTGCTGGCGGCGTGCATGCTATGGTCGGCGTTGCGGTTCCTGCCAGCCGGACGGGAAGCGCACATGCCGACGATGCCTTACATGATTGCGCTGATTCGCTTTTTTGTGGATACCGTACCTGGTCATCGCGGTATGGGCCGGTCTGGTCGGCTCGTGGTGGCAGTGCGGCGTCGCCGTCGCCGGCATCGTGTCGATACTTGCCATGCAGGTTCCGTATTGGACGAACATGCCGCGGGAACGATGGCACCACCAGCGTGGAACATCCCATGAAACAGCGTCAGACGACCATCGCCAGACCGCGCGATCCGCCGACGCCGAGCCGACCGCGAACCCGCCGCAGGCGAGCGGCGACACCTACCATCTGATGACGTTGAACTGCCGCTATGGCAAGGCGAGCGCCGACGCCATCATCGCGGCCGTGCGGGAACGACACATCGATGTCCTCGCGCTTCAGGAACTCAGTACGGATCTCATCAAGCGTCTTGAGCGCGGCGGCCTGCGCAGGATCCTCCCCTATCGGCAGCTCGGTACGCCCCGCGAAAAGACCGACAACGGCGGCTTCAACGGCATCTGGTCGCGCACCAAGCCGAAACGCGGCACGCATGGCATTGTCTCGATACCTGCGGCCGACGTGCCGGGCATCATGCTGCAAACCGATGACGGCACCTCCGTGGCATTCGCATCCGCGCACACCAAATCGCCGATGCGCGGCTGTCGGGAATGGTCAGACGGCATCCGGTCCCTGAGCGCGCTGGTTCCGATGCCGCGCAAGTCAGTCAGCGCAGGCACTGGCCGCGAGGAACGTGCCACCGGCTCGAAAGCCGGACGCGGCGGTGGTTCCGCATATCCCGACGTCGATATCGCGGTGCTCATGGGCGACCTCAACGCCGATATCGACCATGCCAGCTTCCGCGAGCTGCTGCGGTCCGGATTCCGCGACGCCGCACTGGCACAGGCTCGCGGACATGTCAATACCTTCCCCAGTCAGGTGCCGTGGCCGCGCATCGAGCTCGACCACATCATGGCCGCGACGCGAGAATCCGCGTCAGGCTCCGCCGCCGAGCCGGCACGAGCCGTCGCGTTCAGCGGCGTCGAATCATTCGTCGTGGAAGACACCGACCACCTCGCGCTGACCGCCACAATGACTATTTGAGCGGCATGCCGCACGGACAGCATGGCGGATATGCGTCACTGAGCGCGCCCACCGTCACTGAGCGCGGGCACACTCACAGTGACGCACCCACAAAACCCTTGCAATCACTGGGTTTCCGGGTTGCGTCACGCTGTGCGGGCACACGCAGCGTGACGCAACCCGCTCACAGTAACGCAGAATGGCCGAGACGGCCCGCCCCCGGCACGTCAAAACAACAATGCCGCATGGGCTCCCGTAGAAGTCCATGCGGCGAGGCTTGGATTGCCCGACTACAGCACCGCCATCGCGAAATCCACGAGCAGCTTGATGCCGTACAGGACGATGATGCCGCCGCACACGCGGTTGAGCACTCCGATGATCTTCGGATTGAACTTGTGCGCGAGCGCGTTGACGACGAGCGTGACGCCGAGGAACCACATCACTGAAGCGGTCTCAACGCCCGTGATGAACGGGGTGGCCTGCTGCGCGCTCAGCGTAGCCGCAAACGCACCGAGCATCAATGTGCCGTCGATGATGGCCTGCGGGTTGAACCACGTGACCACGCACGCGGTTCCAACGGTCTTCAGCAGTCCACGCAGACCGAGACGCTTGGCAGGGGCTTCAGCACCAGCGACCGGACTCGCCGTCGAAGCAGTCGCAGCAGCAACAGCACCGGCCCCAGCGCCGTTCTCGGAAGTCGACTTCTTCTTCGGCAGCAGAAGTCCCAGACCGATGCGCACCACGACGGCACCGCCCAGGCCAAGCACCACGGTCTGCAGCCACGGATGCGCCTGCATCAACGCGCCGATGCCGAAAAAGCACGCCAGCGACAGCACGATATCGAAGAAAATCACGATCACCGCAGTAATCAACGCGTTGCGACGCGTACGCGTCAACGCGGAATTGATCACGAACAGATTCTGCATGCCGATTGGCGCGACATACGCCAATCCCATCGTCAAGCCCTGGAAATACAGACCCATCATCACTCCCGACAATCATTTGGTTGGGTCATCATCACCCAACCAAAATCAGCCAATATGCCATCAGCTGGATTTCCTCACGCGGATTGCAAGTTATACAAAATCCGCCTTATTCCAACACCTTTGCCATATTCTACAGATTCGATTACACTTGGCAACCAGCCAAGAACAGAGCAATGCACCCAACCAAAAATCAGGCATCATGACACGCAGCACACCATTGGACATCAACTGGGAGCCGGACCGCAGCAGCGGCGAGCCCATAACCGAACAGATCGTCGGTTTCATGTGCGCCCGCATCTCAAGCGGCGACTGGCCGATCGGATCAAGACTGCCCAGCCAGCGGGTACTGGCCGAACGCTTCGGCGTGAACCGGTCCACCATCATCGCCGCGATCGGAGAGCTCGCCGACTACGGCATCGTCGAAGGCCGGCACGGCGCCGGCACGCGCATCGCCAGCAACACGTGGTCGCTGATGCTGCCGGGCGCGCCGGACTGGGCGGATTACGTGTCGTCCGGGTTCTTCAAGGCGAACAACGACACCATTCAGACGATAAACCGACTCGAATTCGACCGGTCGAAAACCCGTCTCGGCACCGGCGAGCTCGACCCGCGGCTGTTGCCCCCGTGACATGTGGCGGCGCGTGGCCGGCGAAGCCGCGGCCGAGATAAGCTCGCTCGGGTATCCGCCGCCGGAGGGCCTTGACGTGCTGCGCGAGGCGATAGCGGCGCACATGGAGGCGTGGGGCATCAGCTGCACGCCCGGGCAGGTCCTTGTATCATCCGGCGCATTGCAGGCGTTGCAGATGATTTCGGTGAGTCTGCTGTCGGCCGGATCCACGGTCTATGCGGAGGCGCCGAGCTACATCAAGTCGCTGCAGGTGTTCCAATCAGCCGGCATGAAACTCGCCGGCGTACCGATGGACGAGCATGGCCTTGACGTGGATGCGCTGGGGAGGCTGATGGGCGGCGGGTCGCAGTCCGAGGGGATGACGGCGGCGGTACCGTCCGCCCCGCAGACCTCACTGCCGCCGCGGGCCAAGGCCACGCGCGAGAATGACGCGGTGCTGTACACAATCCCCACCAACCACAATCCCACGGGCGTCACGATGAGCGAGCCACGCCGTCGGGCGCTCATCGCCTCATGCGTGGCGAACCGGTTGCCGATCATCGAGGACTGCGCATACCAGGACCTCATCTTCGACGGGGATACGCCGCACACGCTCAAATCGTTCGATGAGACCGGCATGGTGATTACGCTGGGCAGTGCGTCGAAGGCGCTGGCGCCGGGACTGCGCATCGGCTGGATCGTGGCGGACGAGCGCATCGTGCAACGGCTGGCCGACGTGAAGATGCAGATGGACTACGGGGCGAGCACGCTGAGCCAGTGGGTGTTCGCGCGGTTCCTGTCCAGCGGCCTGTATGACGAGTACATGGTCTCGCTGCGCATGCAGCTACGCCGGCGGCGGGACGCCGCACTGGAGACGCTGGAGCGACTGTTCGCCGGCCGTGCCCACTGGAACGTGCCGCGCGGCGGTTTTTACGTCTGGCTCACGTTCGACGAGCCGGTGCGCACAGGGCGCCTGTTCCAGCGCGCAATCGAGCACGGCGTACTGCTCAACCCCGGCGACATCTACGATTTCGAGGGGGACAACTCGCTGCGCCTGAGCTACTCCTACACCACGCCGGAGGAGTTCGCGGCCGCCGCCGAAACCCTGGCCTCTTTGGTATAGGCCTCGATGGCGGCTTCGGGCTGGACAGCGTCCAAGCAAACCCGCCGTTATCCGTCTCGAAACCGCCCGCTGCGACCGGCCAAGGTACCCCATGTGGCCGTATCTCGTTTTCAAGGGGTTGATTTCGGCTCCGCCGGACATCTATCTGCGTTTCAAGGGGGCGCCAAAACGCGATATCCGAAGTATGATCGGCGAAATACCACCGGAATCATGCGGTTCTTGGGCCACTTATACTTTGTGACCAACCCCTCGAAACGCAGATAGGCATTCGGAACAACACGAATCAACCCCTCGAAATGCAGATAGCCCCGAATCCTCCGCCAGTGAATGCCGACCAGGCTTTCAAGCATCACGTCAGGCACCTTGCGCGCCGATGCTTTTTTGCCACGTCGACCCCGACGATCGCTTGCCAGCTCCAGCGTGTCGGGTATCCACCCCTATGCGTTATAATTTATCGGTTATTCGTGATGGGTGGAGCCCTCTCATTCTGCCTTTCATGAGGAACACGTGGGTTCTCGGTTGAGGTGCCCCACACACAATCGAAAATCCGCAAACCTAGTATTACAAGGAGAGCCATTTTGGCAACCAAGATTCGTCTGAAGCGCATGGGCAAGAAGTTCTACGCCTTCTACCGCGTGGTCATCACCGATTCCCGCAACAAGCGTGACGGCCAGTCCATCGAGGAGATCGGCACCTACAACCCGAACACCCAGCCTTCGACCATCCAGATCGACTCCGAGCGCGCACAGTACTGGCTCGGTGTCGGTGCTCAGCCGTCCGAGCCTGTGCTCAAGCTGCTGAAGATCACCGGCGACTGGCAGAAGTTCAAGGGCCTCGACGGCGCCGAAGGCACGCTGAAGACCGTGGAAGCCGGCCCGGACGCCGCAGCTCGCGTCGAAGCCGTGGAAGCCGAAGCCCAGAAGCTGAAGGCCGCGAAGTCCGCCGCTGACGCCAAGGCCAAGGCCGAAGCCGAAGCTGCCGCTGAAGCTGAAGCTCCCGCCGAGGAAGCGCAGGCTGAGTGATCATGCTCGCGCAGGCTGTGGAACACCTCATCAAGAACATCGTCGATTTTCCCGATGACGTTTCGGTCAAGCCCCACGAGAACGCGCGCGGCGAACTCATTCGCGTGCGCGTGAACCCGGAGGATATTGGCCGCGTGATCGGCCGCAGCGGCCGCACCGCCAATGCGATCCGCACCGTGGTGCAGGCACTTGCCGACCACAAAGTGCGCGTCGACATCATGGATGTGCGCAGGTGAACCCTAGCGTGGAGCGTCAACAACACTCTGACGACCCTCAGCAGCGCGAGTTGCTGAGGGTCTGTCGTATCGGACGCGCGCAGGGGCTCAAAGGCGAGGTCACCGTGCAGATCTTCACGGACGAGCCGGAATATCGGTTCGCTCCCGACTCCGTGCTGTACACGCGCGACGGTTCGCAGGAATACGTCGTCGAGTACGCGCGCACATTCAAGAACCGTTGGATCGTTAAGTTCGAGGGCATTGATGACCGCGACGCCTCCGAGGCGGCGAATGGCATCGAGCTGTACGGCGAGGCTGACGATCCCGAGGACATGCTGGAAGAGGACGCCTGGTATCCGAAGGATCTGGTCGGGCTTGAAGCGCGGCTCGCCGAGGGCAACGGGCTCGGCCTGCCGGCCGGCCAGGTCATAGGCAAGGTCGTGGACGTACTCGACAGCGCGCAGACGCTGTTGAAGATTCGCCTGGCCTCGCCGGTTCGGGACGCCGTCACCGGCGAAGTGACGGAATCGACCGCACTGGTGCCGTTCGTCGACGAGTTGGTGCCCGACATCGACCTCGAAGAGGGGTATCTGACGATCGACCCGCCCGGCGGGCTGATTCCGGGACTGTGATTCGGCCCCGGTCACCCTTCAGTGTCCGACAGCTGCGGCTGTCGGACACTGTCATACATGACGGCGTTGTTGCCGGGCGCCGAGCCGAGTCCGGCAACAATGCGGCACGCCCGGATGCGTAGCAAGGCTGACAGACGCGATTTATAAAAGACATCGGAATCATGCGATTCCAGTCAGCCGGCGCCGACGAACCATGCCACACATCCAGGCGTGTCGCGACGCTCATGCCGTCGGACTGCGGGATTCGCTACGCTGGAGAACATGAAGATCGATATCGTGTCCGTGTTTCCGGAGTATTTTGACGTGCTGAACCTGAGCCTGTTCGGCAAGGCGCAGGAGAAGGGTCTCGTCACCGTCACCGCGCACAACCTGCGCGACTGGACGCATGACGTGCATCATTCCGTTGACGATACGCCGGCCGGCGGCGGTGCCGGCATGGTGATGAAACCTGAGGTTTGGGCGGAATGCCTGGATGACCTGCTCGGTCTGGCACCCGCAGTCATCGCGCCGGACGCGGTATCTTCCGACGCGCACGACGATGATTCGGCCTCCGTCAGTCCGTCCGGCGCAGTCAACTCGGCGGAAGCAGCCGATACGACCGATGCGGCCGACTCGGGCCATGCAGGTAATCCGACCGACGCAGCCGCTTCCGTCACTTCCATCGTTTCCGATACCACGAGCGACACCAGTGAAGCTGGCGGGAACGCCGCGCCGGTTCTCATCTTCCCGAATCCCTCGGCGCCGCTGTTCACGCAGCGCGACGCGACCGAGCTCTCGCACGCCGACCATCTGCTGTTCGGCTGCGGCCGATACGAGGGCTATGACGCGCGAATCCCTGAGTATTACCGCGCGCAGGGCGTCGACGTACGCGAATACTCGATCGGCGACTACGTGCTGAACGGCGGCGAGGTGGCGGTTTCCGTGATGCTGGAGGCGATCACCAGACTGCTGCCGGGCTTCATGGGCAATCCCGATTCGATCGTCGAGGAGTCGTACACGGGCGGCAACGCACTGCTGGAACACCATCAGTACACCAAGCCGGCCACGTGGCGAGGCATCGCGGTTCCGCCGATCCTTACCAGCGGCGATCACGGCAAGGTCGACCGGTTCCGCCGCGACGAAGCGTTGACCCGCACCAACGACATTCGCCCGGATCTCATCGAGCAGCTCGATTGCCGGCAGCTCGACAAGCAGGACCGCAAGACCCTCATCGCCCTTGGCTGGGAGGTCTCCGGAGCTCGTCCGCGCAAGCTGAAGTAAGTCGCTTGACACACGTCATCAGCCACCATCCCCGCAAAAGTTGAGTCTCACACACTCAACTTTTTCACTGTGGGTAAAAGCCGGGAATGTCAGGACGGAATACCGGTAGGTAGTGGTGCAAGGCAAGAGGAGGAGCTCCGAGAGGGGTTCCGGGAACGGCCACGATAGACCACACCGGCAAGGCCAGTCACCCGGCCGGCGCGGCAAGCCAACCCGTTCCACTCCGATATGCGAGGAGTACCGATTATGGCAATGTTTCCGGCTTTGATGAATGACACGATGTTCTCTGACCTGTTTGACGACCCGTTCTTCGAGGGTTGGCGCTCCGCCGACAACAGCGCGGCGATGACCCCGACGAACATGATGAGTACGGACGTGCGCGAGAACGACAAGGGCTATGACGTGGACATCGACATGCCCGGCTTCAAGAAGGACGACATCAGCGTCTCGCTGAACAACGGCTATCTGACCGTGTCCGCCCATAAGGACGAGGACAGCGGCGACAAGGATGAGTCCGGCAAGTGGCTTCGTCGTGAACGTTACGTCGGCACCTGCTCGCGCAGCTTCTACGTCGGCGATCAGGTGAAGGAGAACGACATCCACGCCAACTATCAGAACGGCACGCTGTGCATTCAGGTTCCGAAGATCGAGGCGCAGCCGCAGGTCGAAAGCAAGCACCAGATCGCCATTGAGGGCTGATGCCTGATGGCCGGCCGTACAGGTCGGCGGCGGAAACAACAGTCAAGCAGAAATCCCGTGACCGGCATGCGGAACATGCAACCGGTCACGGTTTTTATTGGCTCGTTGGTATTTCGTCCCCACCCCGTCAGCGGGAGCGACCATTCGGCTTACAGGCCGAACACCTTCACGCGGGAGTCAACCGGCTGCTTGTCAACCGGAGCCGCGGCCTGGGCGACGGTGCCGAACGGCATCTGCGCCTGCAACACCCAGCTGGGCGGCAGACCGAATTCGGCGGAGACCGCCTCGTCGATCAGCGGGTTGTAGTGCTGCAAGGATGCGCCAAGCCCCTTCTCGGCGAGCGCGGTCCACACGGCGAGCTGCAGCATGCCGGCGGCATCACGGGCGAATCCGGGGAAGTTCGCAGCGTAGGTCGGGAAGTTCTTCTGCAGCTGCTTGGTCACGTCGGTGTCGTCGTAGAACAGCACGGTGCCGTGGCCGGCGGCGAAGGCGTTGATCTTGGCCTCGGTGGCCTTGAACGCTTCGTCATCGCTCACGACCTTGCGCAGCGTCTCCTTGACGATGTTCCACAGCTTCTGGTTGGCGTCACCGAACAGCACGACGGCGCGCTGCGGCTGGGAGTTGAACGCGCTCGGCACCTGCACGGTGACATCCTCGACGGTCTTGACGATCTCCTGATCGCCGACCGGGGATTCGGAGGTCAGCACGTACTGCGAGCGACGGGCCTTGAGTTCCTCGATGAAGTTCGACATGATGGCATCCTTTCGCGATGGCATTGCGTTTGTTGTTTCACTGTCTTTTAATAGCTCGATTCGAGGTATTCCATAATTAACGATACGTGCGCCATGCGATCCACATGCCGATGTTCTCTGTCAGAGAATATTAGCTAGGTAACATTCGGCACGGCGGCGATTGGGCCAAGGCCGCTTCGGGCTCGCAGCAACGGGCTACACTCGCCTCGGCCGCTCACTCATCCGTCGCGCCCGAGGTCTCCGAGGCCTCCGATGTCTCAAGCGCGGACTCGATATACCACACCGCGGTCTCGCCATAATCGCGATGCTCGGCGAGGACCCATCCCTCGGGCGGCACGGGCTCGTCGGAACGCGCGGATCGCTCCAACACGATCGTCGTATTCCCGCCGGCGATTCCATGGGCGACCATGTCCGAGAGCAACTGGTTGCAGTCCTCGGTGGCGAACGCGTACGGCGGGTCGATGAAGATCACATCGAACGCCGCCGACTTCGCGGAGCCGCCAGCAGCATCGGCGTTCGAGGCCGAGCGTGCGGCACTCGAAGCGACGTACTTCTCGGCTCTGGCCCTGATGACCCGGGCCGTCATGCCGCGCTCCCACGAACGGTTCCGCTGCAGCGCGGTCAACGTCTTGGCGATCAGCGCCGCCGCCGGAGCGGAGGACTCTACCGCCACCAGCTCCCTCGCGCCGCGGCTCAACGCCTCGACGCCCAGCGCCCCGGTCCCGGCGAACAGATCCAATACGCGGGCGTCGTCCAGCACCTGCCATGAATCCAGATGCGAGAATATCGCCTCTTTGGTCCGGTCGGTGGTCGGCCGGGTTCCGGTTTTCGGCGTGGTCAACGCGACGCCCTTGAATCGTCCTGAAATCACATGCATGACACCATTATGGCCGCCCCGGCGAAACGACCGCAACCGCACCACCGGTCCTGGGTCGTACGTGCCATATATCAGACGGCTCCGATACGCGACTCAGCTTGCTCACATGCCTCATATGCTATGATGCTTTGCGGGTACCCTTGCTCGGATACTCACTGCGACCCGCGTAATTTGACCGTTTGCGGGTCGCTTTTTCATCTGGACATATCTTCGACCACCCCCAGTCGCTACGCTCGACAGCCCCCCGCCAGCGGGGGCTGTCGAGCGTAGCGAGACTGGAGGCGGCCCCAGCCAGCCCACTCGCCAGCCTATGCGGCTTTTGCCGTGGCAGCGTGGGCGGAGATGCCGCACGCGCCAACGGGCACCGGAGCGTCGTCGGCATCGTCGTCGGCCTGCACACGCAGCGTCGACTGATGCAACGTCAATGACAATCCAGGCGTCACCGCGAATCCCGGCTGCACCGGCTTATGGGCCGCACCGACTCCAGCCGCGACGGGCGAGGCGACGACGGACGCCGCAACACCCACCGCGCCGAGGGGAGCCGCAACAGGAACGACAGGAGCCGCAACCGCCCCGCCAGCCGGCGACACGACCACGCCCGCGCGATGGCGATGCCGCCCGGCACGAGCCGAATCCAGCACGCCCTCGTCGAACTCCCCGGTCTGCCGCGATACGATCGCCGCGCATGTGACCGCAGCGGACACGTTCGCCATCGTGCTCGGCATGCCGACGATGTTGCTGACCGGCACCAGCGGCACCAGAAGCTGCACCGGAAGACCAACCGCGGTGAACACGGTCGTCGCGGTCACGATCGCAGTGCCCGGCACGCCCGCGGTACCGATCGACGACAGCAGTCCGATCACCGCGAGCGCCACATAGCTCGCCGGCGAATACCCCAGTCCGAGCGCGTTGATGGTGAACACGGCCGACAGCATCGGCCACACACCGGCGCATCCCGGCATGCCGATGGTCGTCCCGATCGGGGTGGTGAAGTTCGCCACGTCCGCGCCGACACCGACCGTGCCGAGCTGCCGTATGCTCAGCGGCAGCGTCGCCACGCTGGACTGCGTGGCGAACGCCGTGGCCTGCGCCGGCAGCACGGCCTTGAAGAACGTCAAGGGCGGCACGTGCGCCACGAATTTCAGCAGCAGCCCGTTGACGACGAACGCCTGGATGATGTTGAGCACGAAGCCCAGCACGAGAATGCTCAGCAGCGCGAGCAGCGCGTCCGCCTTGGATGTGGTCGCGGCCGTCGAGGTCGCTCCCAGCACCACCACCGCGTACGGGGTGAGCTCGACCACGTAGCCGACGGCCTTGTAGATCACGCCCTTGGTCTGCTCGAAGAACCGCTTGACGACGCTCACGTCCTTCTGCCGACCGACCGACACGATGGCGATGGCCAGCACGGTGGCCGTGATGATGATAGGCACCACACGGTTGCCGGACAGGTCTCCGACGATGTTCTTCGGGAAGAAGTTGAGTATGACCTGGTCAAGCGGCGCTGTCTGCGAGGTGAGGAAACCGGCGGTCGACTCGTCGTCGACGAGTTTGACGCCCGAGCCGATGTGCAGTGGGATGGCCACACCCAGCGTCATCACGATGGCGATCAGATTGGTGAGCAGCAGCCAGCCGACCGACCGCAATCCGATGCTGCGCAGCTTTTTCAGACTGCCGACGTAGGTGATGCTGGAGATGATCGACACGAAGATCAGCGGCGCGACCAGCGCGGTGATCAGGCTGATGTAGATGTTGCCCAGCAGGTTGAGCGAGTCGACCTGCCCGTCGAACACGAGGCTCAGGGCGATGCCCAGCCCAAGCGCGAGCACCGTCAGCAGGCTGAAGTTGAGTTTGAAGACCGCGCGCAGCACGGCGATCAGGGCGAACAGCACCACGGCCGACGCCCAGACCGCCACTGCGGTGGGATCGATGTTGGATAGCGCTCCCATCAGTCAGCTCACCTCGCCGAGGTCGGGCGGGTCGAGTCGGAGAGAGCCTGTGCCGCCGCGGCGTCGCCACGGTTGCGGCTCAGCGCCAGCGCCCCGGCGGCGGTCAGCGCGAGGCTGAGCGCGACGGA
>ENA-OQCV01000204-OQCV01000204.1-human-gut-metagenome-genome-assembly--contig:-NODE-204-length-17097-cov-2.590748_pt1 | contig 17097 bp, 20 predicted proteins | sample MGYA00242766_ERZ504592 | MGnify/ENA primary metagenome ERZ504592 (study PRJEB26092, sample SAMD00036315) | human gut metagenome | host: Homo sapiens | study: EMG produced TPA metagenomics assembly of...
GAATGGGAAAATCAGTTGATACAAGAATTGCAATGGTCAAATAAAATCAGCAATAAGGCGAGTAAGGAATTGGTAGCCCAGGAAAATTGCCGGACTGGCCAAAGACGGTGATGCCATAGGAGCAGGCTCCGGCTCTACCGTTTATCTCACTTTGTTTGCATTAGCTCAGCGAGTTAAACAAGAATCTCTGCATATAGAAATCATTCCGGCATCTGCCGAAATTTCGATGACATGTATACAGCTTGGCCTGCCGCAAACTACTCTGTGGAATAAGCGTCCGGATTGGACATTCGACGGTGCAGACGAAGTGGATCCGCATAATAACCTCATCAAAGGACGTGGCGGAGCCATGTTTAAGGAGAAACTCCTAATTAAAAGCAGTGGCAAGACTTACATCATTGTCGATGAGAGCAAGCTTGTCAGCAAACTGGGGAGCAAATACCCCATACCGGTAGAAGTGTTTCCACATGCTCTCTCCCATGTGGAAAACGAGATACGCTTATTGGGAGCTTCAAAAATCAGCCTACGTCTTGCAGAAGGAAAAGACGGTCCGGTATTTACCGAAAACGGTAATTTCATTCTTGACATTCATCTCAGCAACATTGTTCCTGATTTGGAACAGAAACTGAAAGCCATTACCGGGGTTATCGAAAGCGGGCTGTTCATCGGTTATGACATTACAGTCCTAATGGCAAACCGCTGATGTACCAAAGTACAAATAAGGTGGTCCATGCCAATAGAATGACTAAAGAATATCTCCAAGTATACTTCAGTAGTGAACCATAAGTGGATTGCCTATCATATTGCTGCATATAGGTCAAGACAAGTGGCATGTAGAACATAAAAGGTGTTATGGCATTTGTTGCACTGTCACCTATACGGAACGCACATTGGGTCATATCCGGCGAAATGCCCATACTTGCCAATACCGGAACAAAATGAAAGACATAAAAGCCCATTTAGCTGTGGCAGATACCATAAAGAGATTGACCAGCGCCGTAAAAAGAATGAAGAGAATCAATATCCATAAACTACTCAAAGAGGCAGAGGACAGCAGATTAGCGCCTAAAATGGCAATGCACTTGTCCAAGTGGGAATATTCAAAACAAGCAAACATCTGTGAGGCAAAGAAAGCTATCACAAAATAAACGCCCAGCAGTTTCATCGGCTGCGTAAGTCCTTCTATCACATCACCGTCCGTACGGTATCGGCCGGAGGCAAAACCATAGACCATCCCCATCAAACCTATTCCAAACGAAAGCAAAAACAGAATACCAACTATAAACGGAGAACGAATCAACCCACCATTGACACTCCGCAATATCCCCCATGAAGAGAATGTAGCCCACAGAATAATGGCAATATACAGCAAGCCTGCAAATACAGCTCCCAACATAGCTCTCCGTTCCTTGCGGGACAGTTGTTTGTAGCCATTAAAATGAATATCCCCTGCATACATTCCCAAGTGCGGCAACAAGCTCCTGCGGGTAATATGATAAATGATGAATGCAAGCAGGAACGTGGAAACAAAGAGAAAATAATAATTGCACAGCGGTCCAGTCTGCCCCGGAGCAATATTCATCCTATCAGCCGCTTCTTGCGTTACAGAGGCAATCATGGGGTCTAATGTACTCAAAAACACATTAGCGCTATAGCCACAAGAGACTGAAACATAAGCTGTAATTATACCTCCAATGGGGTGCAGACCGACGGACTGGAACAAAGTTGCAGCTATCGGCAACAGAATGATATATCCTGCATCTCCCACTATATTGGACAACAGTCCTAAGACAATGACCAGCAGAATAATGCGCCAAGGATCACGTGGACGTCGTACCCCCCTGCGAATACATGCATCGATGAAACCCGAATGCTGTGCCACCCCTATTCCGAACATAGCCACAATCACCAGCCCTAACGGAGCGAATCCCGTAAAATTGGTTATGACATGGCGCAGCAGCCAGCGTATGCCCTCCGGACTCAGCAGGCTCTGCACCCGTATTTCTTCTCCAGTCTGCGGTTGCAGCACGCTCAGACCATAGACATCGAATATCCATGAAAGGAGGATGACTGCCAGCGTCAGCAGGAAGAACATCGTAGCGGGATGTGGCATTCGGAGTTTACTCATCGTCGGCTTCCAGATTGTCTATATTCAAGATTCGAAGTTCCAATGCACGCACCACCAGACGAGTGGCATTCACCCCCACCCGTTCACTAGGCGGGAAAAGACGGCCGACCAAGTCATTCTGCCGTTTCTCCAGCGACTTGACTCCAAAAGGCATTTCCCCCTAAGATTGGCAATCATTTCTTTGGTATAGCCCAGTGCCAAATGACGGAGGAAACGCTCGTCATACTCATCAATATCATAGCTTATGATTGCTTCCTGACGTTTTGCATCATTCAGGACAGATTTCTTGAAGCGTTCCACTATCTTCTCCAGTATCGGATAGTTAAAGACCAGCTTCTTGCCGTCCATCACTGCCTGCACATCGGTTTTGGTCAGCAACTCTCCGGTTTTCAGGATAATGCCGTCAGCGCCGGCTTCAAGTACGTCCACCCATAACTTCTCATTCAATATTTCTCCCGTGAATATCAGCACATGTACTCCCGGATAACGCTTGAAGATATTCCGGCAGATGTCCACCCCGATTGTGGTCGAACCTCCCAGTCCCAAGTCCAGCAGAACAAGATCCGGCACGCCGGCTTCAATCAATGTCCAGAACTCCTGCTCAGTCATAGCAGTACCTATTACCTCCGCATTGGGAATTTCATGGCGGAAAATCTCTTCCGTCCCTTTCAGCTCCAACTTGACATCTTCAACGATGATTACTTTAAAATTTTTTGTCTTCCATATTTCATTTTTTCGGTAGCGTAAAATATATTGTAAAACCTCCTTCCTTTCCCGGTTCGGCATTGATACGGCATCCCCGGCGTCCGGCAAACTCGTCATGGTCGCGGATAATCTGCTTGCACACCAGATATTCCGTACCATACAGTTCTCCTTTCTCACCGGCCGTCATGCGGGACAAGTCGGGATAGAACAATTGGTTCAATTCTTCACGGGTCTTTTCCCTGCGCATATCTGTAAACAGAAAACGTATAAATTCCCCATCTTCCCGGGCCGACAGACAGACAGCTCCATCCAGAGTTACGGAGCAAGCCTCGTCTATCAGGTTTTCAAGCAGGAAACGCAACTGGTGCCAGTCACCGGTAATCCGTCCTTCCAACGGTTGTATCTTAAAATCAATATGCGCCTTGTTTCCCTTATACACTTTGCGGAAATATTTCCCGGCAGTAGCCATAAGTTCCGGCACAGATATTGTCGCACGCCTGAAAGTCACCTCTTCCAACTGGCGGGAAGCGCATGAACTGAGTGTCGTAAAGATACCTTTGTAATACTCTATCAATTCGCTGATGGCAACCACCGTTTCCCGCTCCTCCGCTTCTGTCTGTTTGCCGGACCGCAGTTTCCCTATCAGCTGCTTTATCTTGTTCGGATAATAAATCGTTTCATGCTTGATGGTCGAAAGACAATTATCCAGCACCATGTTCTGTACATGCAGCAAACTGTCTTCCCAGGAAGCTCGCCGGGCTTCATCTTGAGCCACTTCGATGTCCCGGTATTTCGTAGCCAACTTGAACCACTGCATTGAAGATTACAATGGAGACATAACGGGCTATCAGTTCCAAAAGCAAATGGTCGGTCTCCTGCTCCGTACCTTCCCTGCGTTCCAGACACAGCACACCTATGCAACGACACATATTGCCTGCATCCACAACAAGCGGCAATGCTTGTATACCCTTTTCCGATATGTACACTTGCTGCTCAAAACAATTCTCCATATATTTCCTTCGGACAGGCAACTCGTCCACGGCGGTATCTTCCACTGGATTGGAAGTGTATTCCAGCTTATGTGTAGTCTCGTTGTATACAGCTATGCTTAACCGGTCGATACTCAAAAGTTCGTTCACTGCATCAAAAGCGGAACCTACAATCTGCCGCGGGATTTCCTTCAATGTATCCTCCTCACGCTGCAACATTTCCTCCGTATCCGAAACCGGCAACAAGGAGGCATTGAACACCTTTCCATTAATTTCCCAGCACTTGCTCCAGATTCCAGCGGTTCACCAGACGTTTACGGAAGTAAAGTATGTAATATCCCAACAGCAATACGAACAGCAAAATCACCGCCAGCAAAATGCCCACCATCTTGTTGTTGGTGGAACGCTCCAGCTGCCGGCAATATTCTTCCAAGGATTGGTCTTCTCCCAACAGTTTGTATAAGGTAGTGTAGGCAGCATTATTATAACTATAGTCATCCCATTGCTTCAATGCAAGAAATGAGACTGCCGCTTCATTCCTGATATCCAGAATTACATGGAAATCCGAATTGAACATCTGGTTCCACCAATCCAGTTCCGCAGGCGCCCCGTCTCCCGTCAGCGTCATATAGCGATGTATAGGATGGGCGTATTGCTTGTAATGTTCGTTCAGGCAATACATTGCCGAATCTATGTATTGTAAAGCCAGTTCGTATTCTCCGTCCACATTGCAGTAATAAGCTTCATTGGCATAATCGGAGGCTTCGTCCAGCAAAGCTTCGTATTCATTCTGTGCAAGCAGTGCCAAAGAATCCGGCAACACCTCTCCGGAAGCAGTCTGTTCCACAGCATGCCGGCAGGATGACATGCACAAAGACAACACGACGAGCAACACCGACACAGACTTACGGATACCGGCAGGCAGACGGAAATAAAAACGGCTGCCTTTTCCCAGCCCGCTCTCCACATTGAACAGACAGACCTTGAACAAATCATTCGTCTTGCGATATTTTTCAATGATGCCCTTACAGTTCATCAGTCCAAAGCCACTTCCTTTGTTCTTCCTCAATTCCTCCTTGTCGGGAGCGTCACTCATACCGATGGCTTTCGAGTCATATACATTTTTCTCCCACAATGCGGGCTACATCTTCCGGTGACAATCCACAACCATTATCCTCTACCGAGATTTCCACATAATCTTCCTCCTGCCGTGCATATACTTTCACCATACCGCCCTGAGGGGTATATTTACGGGCATTCTCCGCCAGTGTATTTATCATAAACAATGTAAGGGCTTTGTCTGCCTTTACCCGGATATCCGTAGGCTGCACCTCCAACGACTGTCTCTTCATCTCGAATGTACGGCTTCCCTTCCTAAGCAGCTCGAAAAGTTCATTCAATTCGAACGTCTCTATGTTCAGGCTAAGGCTTCCTTGCTTCATCTTTATCCAAAGGGCAAGAATATCATTGTATTCATTGATGGTAGTAACCAACTCGTCGATATACTGGTATTTCTCCTCTTTGATCCGCTCCTCTTTGATGAATCCCTTTTTGAGTCAGTTTCTGCACTTCGTTGATGATACGGTCTATGTACGGGTGAATTCCGTTGACAATAGCCATACATGCTTTCTTTATCAGATTTTGCCGTTTGTTCCCCGCGATGTGCTGCTCGTAAATGTAGCGTTGCTTTTCCAGTCTGCGGCGTTCGTCGCCAAGGGAGATGGACGTCATGCCGTTGTCGATTGCCCATTGGATATAGGGAGTTATCACCCGTACCATCGCCTGCTCATCCTTGCTCATCCGACGCGGGAACACTAATTGCCCGTTATCTATGCGGATATCCTTCACTCCAAACAGCTTTTCCAATTCCGGGCAGACAGCCGTCCGGATAGAGTCGACGATTTCCTCCTCAGTCTGTGCATCTGCCGGAATGGATGCCGTTATCTTCTGACAAATATCCAGCATCAGCTGCAGACGGCGGAGATGCACTCTGTTCCGGTCTTTGGAACGCTTGTTGAAAAATCCAGAAGAAGAGGGATACAAGCACGAAGCCCACAATGACCAGTGACAACACGACGTTGAGTTGCCCCGCCTCCTTTTCCAATGCCTGATAGCGGCTTTCCAGTTCTTTATCCTGGCGTGTATCTTCAAGGATATCCAGGTAAATATTGCGGTTATAGTCTGATTTTTCTTTCATTCCGAGTCCTGCATACGAAACGCTCAACTGTTCACGAATACGTGAAATCCACTCGGGCACGGTTTTCAGTTTCTGCTCCATCCATGCCTTCTCCGCACAAATCGTATCTCGACGGTCAAATGCTTTCAGCCAGTCCAAACTATCGTGGCAGTCATAGAATAGGCGGTGATGGTCATTTACACATTCCAGAGCAAGTTTTAGCGTGTCAAGAGCTTCTGTATAGTGACTGTGGGCATTCAGGTATTTGCCGATAGATACATATGCACCTGCTATCTGATACAAATCCTTGTATTGGCTGAATTTTTTGCAATGCCAACTGCCCCAGACGCATGGGAAGCAGCGAATCTACCGGTACTCCAAAACGTGTCAAGGCATGGGAGCGGCGGTCTTGAAAAAATGCGTAATTATCCGGTGAAGCCATCAAGTTGGCAAGTCCCTGCACTCCATTGCCCTCAAAGTAAAGATAGCCCTTGCGCGAAGCCAACCGCCATGCGGTATAGAGCTCATCAAATTCTCTCAGTCTTCGCTCATCCGGTGTCTCACCCTCGCATAAGGCAGCAGAACCTTTGATGTAGTGATAATACAACAGCTGATTGGTATCTGCCAGCAACTCTTGGTTTTTTAGTAACTTCATTAATAGAGGCTACAGCTTCCGGACGCTGTTGCAAATAATAATAATACACAGCAGATACAATATAAAATTCCGAACGGGCATAATTCAAACGCATTTGCTCGTGTTGGTCCACAAACAGATTGTCATCCTCCGCTATTCTTTTCATACGGTGCAAGGCACTATTGCGATAATCGTAGAACTCCTTGTTCAACGCCGTCCGCTGATAAATCTTCATCAAACCGATGTCGGCAATAAGGAGTTCCAGTTCATTCTTGGTCAGATTATAGACATCCATATGAAACTTTTCGGCCTGCTCAAAATCCATGCGCATAAAAGCACAAAAGCCCAGATTATTGGATGCTTCCGCTTTTCCTTGTTTATAGAGGCTGACTTCACGGTAGGCTCTTGATGCCGCATGGCAGGATGAATCCAGGTTTTTATAACGAAAAGCATAAGCCACCTGGTTTAGAGAGTCGATAAGGCGTACTTCCTTCATGGGTGCCGTTCCCACACACGAAACCATTGTTGTACAAAGGCACAACAACCCCGCAAACCATAAAAAGAAAGTCGTTTCATAAAGCAAAGCTACGAATAAATCCGGGAAAGAAAAAGTAATTTTTGATACAATAACTCTTGTTTATGTAACGGGAAATTCCTACCTTTGCATGCAAATTAACAAATAGGTAACATCTATTACACAAATGAGCGAAAAGCACCCTTTATGGTATTCTCCGGAACAAATTCGAGATACCTTGCAGAGAAAATCTGCGCTAGCCTTGATTGCCCTCTGGGAAAGATGAACATCACCCATTTTGCAGATGGTGAGTTTGCAGTCTCTTATGAGGAATCTATCCGTGGCTCGCATGTATTCCTGGTTCAATCAACCTTCCCTAATTCTGACAACTTGATGGAACTTCTGCTGATGGTTGATGCTGCTAAAAGAGCATCGGCAAAAAGCGTTGTAGCCGTTATCCCTTACTTCGGTTGGGCACGTCAGGACAGAAAAGACAAACCCCGTGTTTCCATCGGCGCCAAGCTGGTGGCCGACCTGCTCTCTGTTGCAGGTATCGACCGTCTGATTACGATGGACCTTCATGCAGACCAGATTCAGGGTTTCTTCAACATTCCGGTGGATCATTTGTATGCATCAGCAGTATTCCTCCCCTATATTGAATCCTTGAAACTGGAAGACTTGGTAATCGCCACCCCGGATGTCGGCGGTTCAAAACGCGCCAGCACATTCTCCAAATACCTCGGTGTACCCCTGGTATTGTGCAACAAGACACGCGAAAAAGCAAACGTGGTTGCCACCATGCAAATCATTGGTGATGTAAAAGACAAGAATGTAGTATTGGTAGACGATATTGTAGATACAGCAGGAACCATTACCAAGGCTGCCAACATCATGCTGGAAGCAGGAGCCAAATCTGTCCGTGCCATTGCCAGCCACTGCGTAATGTCCGACCCGGCTTCTTTCCGTGTACAAGAATCCGCACTAACGGAAATGGTATTTACTGATAGTATCCCCTACTCTAAAAAATTGTGACAAGGTTAAACAGTTGAGCATTGCCGATATGTTCGCCGAAACCATCAAGCGGGTGATGAACAATGAATCAATCAGTTCACAATACATTATCTAACCGCGGAGCGGTTAGAAATTAAAAAGTTAAAGGCTGCGCAAATGTTCACTTCAGAACCGCGCAGCCTTTAATTTTTAATTTCTAATTTTTCAATTCTAATTCTCCAGTCCTTCCCATCTTGTAGGTTCCTTTTCGTATCACCTTTCCGTTCTTGTCTGTTTCTACAAACGGACCGTGTTTCTTGCCTTGTTTGAAGAAGCCTTCATAACGGTTTCCGTTCTTGTCCTCCTGGATACCGCTACCTTCTTCCATACCGTTCACAAAACCGCCTTTATATTTGGTTCCATCGGTCTGAATCAGGGTACCTTGGCCGTTGAACTTATTGTCTTTCCATTCACCTTCGTAAGAGTCACCTACATTCCATTTGTAAGTACCGTATCCGTCACGTTGGTTATCTTTCCAATTACCTTCGTAAACGGCGCCGCTTGCCCACGTAAATGTGCCGTGGCCTTCCTGCTTTCCATCCTTGAAGCTGCCCACATACTTGTTGCCGCTGGCATGGTAATAAATGCCCTCTCCGGTACGTTCACCTTGAACATAAGAACCTTCGTAACGGTCGCCGGTATCGGAAAAAGTAAATACCTTTGCCATGCTGCATGTCGTCCTTCCAGTCACCTACGTATTTGTCACCGTTGGCATATTCAAAAGTTCCTTTACCGTCCCGGACATCATTTTTCCATTCCCCGTCATATTTGGAACCGTCATTCCAGGTCAATGTTCCTTTGCCGTCTTTCTTGTCATTCTTCCACGAGCCTACATACTTGGAACCGTTCTTCCAGGTATACGTTCCCTGGCCTTCGCGTTTGTCATTCACCCAGTCGCCCTCATAAATATCACCATTGTAATAATACATGGTTCCTTTCCCATGCTGGTAATCCTGAAACCACATGCCGTCATAACGATTGTTATTCATAAAATAGTAGATACCCCTGCCATGCTGCTGGTCTTGAAACCATTGCCCCTCATACTTTTCACCGTCGGGGAAACATATATGTACCGTAGCCTTCACGCTTGCCCTTCACATACTCACCCTCGTAGACGTCGCCGTTCTTAAAAACGGTCTTTCCCTTTCCATTGGGCTTGCGGCCTTTTATTTCACCGGTATAGACGGCCCCGTTGTCTTTGAACGTATAGGTACCTATCTTTATCTCCGAAGAGAAATGTACTTTTCACTTTTATCGAAAAAGCCGCCGTTTTTTTTTCCTGGGCAGTGGCTCCGCCTTGACATAAGAAAGCCAGAATGAGTGCAGTATATAGATATTTCATTAATTGATAATTGATAGTTGATAATTGACAAAGGTAGGATTTATCCGGTAAAATGATGCGATAACTCCCGCTTTTTATGACACTTTTTTTGCCGCACACTATTTCTTTTAATTTCTCTTTGCATAAATGCCGCCCTGCAAGTTCACGGATTTCTTGTGGAGTAACCTCCTTGACAGCATCCAGTGCTTCGGCAAAGTAGGTATCCTGCAAGCCCGATACCTGCACAAAAATCCAGGCATCTGCCAGCGAGAATGCAGATTCATAACTACGGCACATGTCTCCCAACATATAGTTCTTCACCATGGAAAGCTCTCCATCGGAAGCCAGCTCGTTCTGAAGGCGGTCTATTTCATGATAGACCTCACCGATAAGAGGCTCCACAAATTCGTTGGCGGCTTCGGCACTGACCGCCAACACTCCCTGCCCCGGATAGGGCATGATGGCTGCGGAGATACCGTATGTGTATCCTTTATCTTCCCGGATATTGGACATCAGGCGACTGCCAAAATAACCCCCGAACAGTGTGACCAGTACGCGGGCCTTCAAGTAGTCCGGATGATTACGGTCCAGGGAAAGCATGCCCATACGGACGGCACTTTGCAGGGCGTCCGGACGTTCGATGAAGATACGTTTTCCGGAAGCGGTAACCGGATGGAATTCTGTCTTCTCCGGTTTGCGGAAATCCGTACCGAAAGCCTCGCAGCCAAACAAGGACTCTATCCTGCGGATACAATCGTCGGTTACCTTGCCCGAGAGGTAGATGCTGCAATTATTGGAATGATAATAACGGTCATAAAACTCGCGTAGCACAGCAGGGGTGATACGCCGATAATCCTCTTCCTGCACCAGACGTCCGCCGGGATGCTGCCCGCCGTACAGAGCCTTCACCAATCCGCGGTGCGCCAGAAAGTCCACCTTGGAAGAGTTGACAAGAAACTGCTGGATATTATTGTCTACAATCACTCCCAGCTCTTTCTCGGGAAATACCGGCTCTTTGACGATAGATTCCAATACATCAAGCGATTTGGGGAAGGTATTTATTCAGAGAATAAAGGGTGACATAGGCATACTCGGATGCACTGGACAATTCCAGCCAGGCTCCATAATAGTCCAGCTTTTCCGCTATCCGGGCGGCATCGTAGCGTCGGGTGCCCTCGCGAAGCATGCGGTTCGTAAACAACGCCTGCAAGGGCTGTTTCTGTTGCCATCGGCCGCCTGCCATGAGGAGATCGATACGTGTCACTTCATTGTCACCGGCATTGAGCACGCTCAATGGTACGCCATTAGGCAACTTGATACGTTCCGGCCTTTGCACCACCAGTTGTTCCGGTTCGAGAATCCGGGGTTGGTCACTTCGGTTCAGCATGGGCTTTCTAGTTTACAGCCCATGGCTTTTAAGAAATTCTTCTGCCCGTTCCAAATCTTGAGGAGTATCTATGCCGATAGTTTCCACATCCGTGATACCTGCTTTGATAGTGTATCCGTTTTCCAACCAACGAAGCTGTTCCAATGATTCGGCAATCTCGAGGGATGACTGCGGAAGGGCGGTTATCTCTTTCAGTACCTCTACGCGATAGGCATAAAGGCCGATATGCTTATAATACGTATGGTTCTTCAGCCAGTCTTCCTTCGCCGCATTGCGCTGGTAGGGAATGATGGAACGGCTAAAATAGAGGGCATTCCTGTTTTTTGTTGAGCACAACCTTCGGAGAGTTCACATTTTCCAGTGCCTCGAAACCATTATCTACCGTAAAGGGTTTCACCAGAGTGGCTATCTGGGTGGCCGGATCGTCGAAACATGCTTTGACGGCTTGTAACTGCGAAGGCTGGATGAAAGGCTCATCCCCCTGGATATTCACCACGACATCAAACTGTCCTCCTATTTTTGTACAAGCTTCCTGACAGCGGTCGGTGCCGCTTTTATGTTCGGTGGAAGTCATTACCACCTTTCCTCCGAATGCTTTTACTGCGGCTTCAATACGCTCATCGTCCGTAGCCACGTATGCATCGTCCAAGATTCCTGCCACTTGCTCGTATACTCGCTGTATCACGGTTTTTCCACCTAACACCGCCAATGGTTTGGCTGGAAAACGCGTAGATGCGTAACGGGCAGGTATGATTCCTAAAAATTTCAATTTTCAATCTTCGGTTTTTTTAAAATGAGAGTGTATCCGAAAGTGTTCATATACTATCGACACATCTCCTTATATTCTTTATTAATTATAACAGTTGTTTCAATCCTCGCAGGATATAATCACGTTTCAAATCTTTTGGCTTATAGACAGTCCCGTCACAAGACAACAAGTCTATATCCAGCCGTACAATTTCCTGCTCCTTCTCCTCGGGCTTCCTTCCGGCTTCCCGTTCGATGGCTTTCAGGCAGGCGGTGACTTCCTCTACCGGATTATCGGAAGCAAAGCATGCCACCTGATTGGAGAACAGATTCGGACGGTGAAAGAACAAAGGTGCCGTCTCCTCCTCTTCCGAGAAACGTATTCCCGAAAAAAGTTCCGTCAAGCGTCTGCGAGCCAGTTCCATGTTCTCCCTCCGCTGCTCGTTGCTCCCAATACTAATCGTATAATCCATTTTTTAAGGTGAAAGGGGAAAAGGTGAAATTGAAAGTTTACCTTTCCACTTTCAATTTTCACCTTTCAACTAATTAAACAGTTCGTCGAGTCCCTCTATCGGTTCTTCTATATGGGTGTCTCCTTCCAGATTCACATCATCCTTGCACGGGTCATAGCCTTCGGGCAACTGGAATGTTTCATTTTCATCATATCCCAGAGATTTGTCACCGAGCACTTTCACCATGTATTTGGTCCAGATAGGCAATGCCATGGAAGCACCTTGTCCGTGAAGCATCGTATCGAAGTGGATGTCGCGGTCCTCACCGCCCACCCAGCAACCGGACACAAGCGAAGGCGTGAAGCCCATAAACCAGCCGTCGGCATTGTAGTTCGTCGTTCCGGTCTTGCCGCCCATGTCGGCTTTCACACCCAGACGGCGCACACGGCCTCCGGTACCTTCGTTGACAACGGCACGCAGCATGACCAGCATCTTGTAAGCGCTGGATACGCTGATGACTTCCTGCATTTCGGGAGCAAAGGTTGCCAGCACGTTTCCGTCGTTGTCCTCGATGCGGGTCACGAACAGCGGAGCTACCCGGATACCCTTGTTGGGGAATGCGGTATAGGCACTTACCATCTCGCCGACGGAAATCTCGCACGGGCCCAGACAGAGTGAAACGGAAGGTACTATATCACGGTTGCGGACACCGAAAGTATGTATAAGACGTTTCAGATTATAGGGATTCAGCTTGCTCATGAGATAGGCCGTAATCCAGTTGTCCGAGTTTGCCAGCCCCCACTTCACAGTCACCATGTCACCAATCAGCATTTTGTTGGCATTACGCGGCGTCCACGGTTTTCCGTTTTCATCAATCAGCGTGTATTCCACGTGGCGCACTTCGTCGCAGGGAGGAAAAACCGTTCTCCATAGCCAATGTATAAAGGAAAGGCTTGATGGTAGAACCTACCTGGCGGCGTCCCACCATGGCCATATCGTACTGGAAGTAATGGTAGTTCGGTCCGCCTACGTATGCCTTGACATGTCCGCTGCGCGGGTCCATGGACATGAAACCGGCACGAAGGAAGAACTTGTAGTAACGGATGGAATCCATCGGGGTCATAATGGTGTCTTTCTCCCCTTCCCAACTGAATACGGACATCTCCTCCGGGGTATCGAAGGCTTTCTTTATTTCAGCTTCGGTGGCTCCGGCTTTCTTCATGAGGCGGTAGCGGTCGGACAACCTCATGGCACGTCCCAGAATCTCGTCCACCTGCTCCTGGGTCAGACGGAAGGTGTAGGGAGCTTTGCTTGGCCCCTTTCTTTTCCTTGAAGAAGTAACCTTGCAGTTCCTTCAGATGCTCTGTCACGGCATCCTCGGCATACTGCTGCATACGCGAGTCGAGCGTGGTATAGATTTTCAGCCCGTCGGTGTAGAGGTTGTATTTGGTACCGTCTTTCTTGGTGTTCTTTTCGCACCATCCAAAGAGCGGATTGTTCTCCCAATCAAGTGAATCCTCGTAGTATTTCTGCATCTGCCAACCGCGGTAGTTGGCCTTGTCGGGCTTCTTGGCGGTGAGCACGCCGCGCAGGTATTCGCGGAAATAAGTGGCCAACCCTTCCTTGTGGTCCACACGGTTGTACTTCAGTTTCAGAGGCAACGCCTGGAGGGAGTCGCGCTCGGCTTCCGTAATATATCCCGCTTTCCGCATCTGGTCGAGCACCACATTGCGCCGTCCGCGGGAACGTTCATTGTAGCGCACCGGATTATAGAGAGACGGATTCTTGCACATGCCCACCAACGTAGCCGCTTCCTCAATCTTCAAATCTTTCGGTTCGCAACCGAAGTAGGTAAAGGCAGCAGTCTTGATGCCTACCGCATTGTTCAGGAAATCGAACTTGTTGAGATACATGGTGAGGATTTCCTCTTTTGTATAGTAACGTTCCAGCTTTACGGCAATCACCCATTCGATAGGCTTCTGGAACAGACGTTCCATCACATTGTCGGCACTGGGAGAATAAAGCTGTTTGGAAAGCTGCTGGGTGATGGTACTGCCACCGCCGGCATTCTTCTGCATCAGGATACCGCGCTTCACTACGGCACGCGTCAGGGCGTAGGCGTCAATGCCCGAATGTTCGGCAAAACGTACATCTTCCGTAGCTATCAAGGCGTTAATGATATTGGGCGACAAATCATTGTATCCCACAAACACGCGGTTTTCCTTACTATAGGAATAAGTACCCAATACATTTTTCCGTCCTCGGAAAAGACTTCTGTGGCAAATTTGTAATTCGGATTTTCCAGGTCTTCCACCGGAGGCATATAGCCTATCCAGCCCTTGGCTATGGAAAAGAATATAAAGACACACACCAGCGAAATCAGTGCGATGAAAATCCATAGGATTTTGACGACTTTCCTTATCATGTTTCAGTTACTAAAATCAAAGTTCAATAATAGGGCAAAGGTACGGAAATATATTGGATGTGCCTATGCTTTTTATATCTTTTTCAGGATAAGATTTCCGGCATCCACAAAAAAACGCCCGTTTATTTTAATGGAAACTCTCAGTGAAATGCAAAACGATTGCAAAACAATTAGAAACTTGAAGAAAGAATCGGAAAGGAAAAATACATCGTAATGAGCTATAATACAGATTGGGACAACGAAAAGCTTGCCCTCGCGCGCGTAAGAGGAGATAAGATAAGAAGAGAAGAGAAAAAAGCGACGTTGTCGTTAAAAAGAACGACGGCGACGGCGTAAAGAGATACCACACTTCACTGTCCGGAATGCCACACTTCGACAAGGCAAACACCGCACTTGACTAAGGCAAATGCCACACTTGAACATTCGCGAAATGCGGCATTTACTTTGTCGAAGTGTGGCATTTCGGATGATGAAGTGTGGCATTCCGGACAACAAGCCACACGGTTAAAAAACAGCCCATATTTCGCAAAAACTTCCCGCATATTTCCGTAGCCCGCATATTTTCCGTAACTTTACACTCTCGAAAAGTATAAATGAATTCAACGATATGGAAAACAGAAGTTTAGTCACCATTGCCGAGCATAGCCGGGAAAAAATCCTCTATATGCTCGAGATGGCGAAAGAGTTTGAAGCCCATCCCAATCGGCATATATTGGACGGGAAAGTAGTTGCCACCTTATTTTTCGAGCCTTCCACCCGTACACGCCTCAGTTTCGAGACTGCCGCCAACCGGCTTGGAGCACGTGTCATCGGGTTCAGCGACCCAAAGGCCACCAGCTCATCCAAGGGCGAGACGCTGAAAGACACCATCAAGATGGTGAGCAACTATGCCGACATCATCGTGATGCGCCACCACCTCGAAGGGGCCGCACGCTATGCCAGTGAAGTCACCACCGTGCCCATTGTGAATGCCGGAGACGGTGCCAACCAGCATCCCTCACAAACCATGCTCGACCTCTACTCCATCTACAAGACGCAAGGCACGCTGGAGAATCTGAATATCTTCCTGGTCGGCGACTTGAAGTATGGCCGTACCGTCCACTCCCTGCTGATGGCCATGCGCCACTTCAACCCCACTTTCCACTTCATCGCTCCCGACGAGTTGCGGATGCCCGAAGAATACAAAATCTACTGCCGCGAGCACAACATCAAGTACGTGGAACATACGGACTTTACGGAAGAAATCATCGCTGATGCCGATATCCTCTACATGACCCGTGTGCAGCGCGAGCGCTTCACCGACCTTATGGAGTACGAGCGGGTGAAGAATGTCTACATCCTGCGCAACAAGATGCTGGAACATACCCGTCCCAACCTGCGCATCCTGCATCCGCTACCCCGTGTCAACGAAATAGCCTATGATGTGGACGACAATCCCAAGGCATACTATTTCCAGCAGGCACAAAACGGACTGTATGCCCGTGAAGCTATTCTGTGCGATGTACTGGGCATCACGCTGGATGACATCAAATAACGTAAACAAGTGGAAAACTGAAAGTTGAAAAAACGAAATGAAGAAACAAGAATTGCAAGTGGCCGCCTTGGAAAACGGCACTGTAATAGACCATATCCCCTCTGAGAGACTGTTTACCGTAGTCTCGCTGCTCGGACTGGAACACATGAGCAACAATATCACCATCGGCTTCAACCTCAAAAGTGGCAAGCTGGGTACAAAAGGCATCATCAAGATTGCCGATAAGTTCTTCTGCGACGAAGAGATAAACCGCATTGCCGTGGTAGCTCCCAACGTGAAGCTGAACATTATCCGCGACTACGAAGTGGTGGAGAAACGCGAAGTCCGTCTGCCCGAAGAGCTGCGCGGAATCGTGAAATGCGCCAATCCCAAATGCATCACGAACAACGAGCCGATGCCTACGTTGTTTCATGTAGTAGACAAGGACAACTGCGTCATCAAGTGCCATTACTGCGAAAAGGAGCAGACCAGAGAAGATATTGAGATTATATGAAAGAAGACTGGAAACCCGGAACCATGATTTATCCGCTGCCTGCCGTATTGGTGAGCTGCGGAAGCACTCCGGAGGAATATAACATTCTGACTATCGCATGGACGGGGACGATTTGTACGAACCCGCCCATGTGCTACATCTCCGTACGCCCCGAACGCCACTCCTACGACATCATCAAGCGGAATATGGAATTCGTCATCAACCTCACCACGAAAGATATGGCACGGGCCACGGACTGGTGTGGCGTACGCTCCGGAAAGGACTACAACAAATTCGAGGAAATGCATCTGACACCGGGGAAAAGCACCGTAGTCAGCGCGCCTCTTATCGAGGAATCACCGCTTTGCATAGAATGCCGGGTAAAGGAGATTATGGCTCTCGGTTCGCACGACATGTTTATAGCAGATGTGGTAAATGTCCGTGCCGATACCCGTAATCTGAACCCTGAAACCGGCAACTGGAACTGGCGGAAACGAATCCGCTGGTCTATGTGCACGGCGGATATTATGAGCTGGGAGAAAAGATAGGCAAATTCGGATGGT
>ENA-OQCV01000205-OQCV01000205.1-human-gut-metagenome-genome-assembly--contig:-NODE-205-length-17083-cov-2.476174_pt1 | contig 17083 bp, 20 predicted proteins | sample MGYA00242766_ERZ504592 | MGnify/ENA primary metagenome ERZ504592 (study PRJEB26092, sample SAMD00036315) | human gut metagenome | host: Homo sapiens | study: EMG produced TPA metagenomics assembly of...
GTATATCGCAAAAAAGCGCATCGTTCCATTCGCTTTCAGTGTGACCAGCACAAGCATTGTCCATTTGTCTCCCAACCTGCTCAGTACATCCCGTACCGGACAAGCATCCATACGATGAAAACTTTCCATTCTTTATTTACCAATCAGTTCAACCTCAGCAATGGCGACTCTATGCTTAGTGTCCGGCATTGCACCACAAAAGTAAATAAACTTACTCGAAAAATAACTATCGTTTCATACGATAATTAAAACATTCTTTATACTCGTAAATGCATCTGCCTCATCCGGATTATTGTAATTTTTGCAACATCGTTTCCTATTCATATGTAACTGCAAGACTCTTATGAACGTGAAAAAATAGAAGAAAGCTGGAGAAAACGCCTACAAGAGGAGTTTGACAAACCTTATTTTGAGAAGCTGGTAGCATTTGTAAAAAGTGAGTATGGACATGCCAACGTGCTACCTCCCGGCCATCAGATTTTCCACGTCTTCAACTCTTGCCCGTTCGAGAAAGTGAAAGTCGTCATACTCGGACAAGACCCTTATCCTAATCCCGGTCAGTATTATGGAGTCTGCTTTTCCGTACCGAAAGGAGTAGCCATTCCCGGTTCTCTGGCAAACATATTCAAGGAAATACATCAGGACTTGGAAAGCCCATTCCGACTTCCGGAAATCTGGACCGTTGGGTAGCGCAAGGCGTGTTTCCTATGAATTCCGTCCTCACAGTACGTGCCCACGAAACCGGCTCGCACCGGAACATGGGATGGGAAACCTTCACAGACGCTGTTATCAAGAAACTGAGTGATGAACGGGAGAATCTTGTATTCATGCTTTGGGGAGCGTACGCCAAAGAGAAAGCCGCTTTAATCAATAGCAGCAGACACTTGATTCTGACTACCGTCCATCCGTCCCCACGTTCTGCCGAATACGGATTCTTCGGTTGCAGGCACTTCAGTAAAGCCAACGATTTCTTACGGAGCAGAGGGATACAAGAAATTGACTGGTAACACGCTACAATACTCCGCTGACTCCGCTTCCAAACAAAGCAAAGTCCCCCAGGCACGGGTCGTCCGGAAAGGCCTCTGCCAGAGCTTCAGTAATCCGGCGGGCATTCTTCAAAGAAAATGTTTCTGTCTCGGTGAGTCCCAAAGCATAGGCCACACGGCAGACATGCGTGTCCAAAGGCACAATCAGGTCCCTGCAATCAAATCTCTCCCAAATACCAAAATCCACTTCCGGACCTTTCCTTATCATCCAGCGCAAAAACATGTTCAGTTTCTTTTGGGGACTCTTTGCCGAGACTTCCAAAAACGCACATAACCTTTCCATCGGATTACCGGCATACGTACATAAGGCATCCTCCAGACTGTCAAAAGCAGAATAGGCAGCATGCAAACGCCTGAAATAGGAATGAAAGTCAGCATAAGAAAGCATCCGGTAAAAACTGCTTCTGTCCGCAGCAGGAAAGTCATTCTTCCATCGGCAGGACAATACGTATTGATGAGGCGATACCCCCATCAACCTATGCAACTCATCAGCCTTTTTCAATATCTGCTTACGGTTGCCGAAACTCATGATAGCAGTCAGCAGCCCACTGATTTCAATATCCTGCCTCCGTTCATAGCGATGTGGAAACTGTACGGGGTCGTTCTGAATTGAAGCCGGCGCAATGATAGGCCGCCGCCCACTCCCAAAGTTGTCATTTTAATCTCCTCGGTCATCTGCAAGCATTTGTTTTTTCCATCTGAAATTGCAAAGATATTGCAAATCGAATGCAAAACTTTCATGCTTGCACGAAAAAGTTGTGCCGGGATATAGTTTATCTTATTTAAAGATATTGCATTTATAGCAACATCGGACAAGTAACCTATTTCTTTTCCTCCTATTTTTGCAACATGAAAAAGCCCAATAGACCATGCAACAGAAAAAGACAACCCAGGAGGAATACCAAAAGTGCGTGAACGCAGTAGTGGATTATATAAATCTGCACCTCGGAGAAGAAATTGACCTGAAATCTTTGGCCAGGATTTCCCATTTCTCTCCCTTCTACTTCCACCGCATCATGAAAGCTTTTCTGGGTGAACCCGTCGGTACGTTCATTGTCCGGACGCGTACCGAAGCCGCTGCCCGGTTGCTTCGTTACTCGGACATGCCGATAGCGGACATAGCCTACCGTATAGGCTACTCTTCGCCCTCGTCACTGTCAAAGTATTCAAGCAGTTCTATGGCATTTCACCATTAGAGTATCGTAACAATAAAAACTTTGTAATTATGAAACCAGCCATTATTCGTCCGGAACTGGAACTGAAACACGAAATCAAAGAAGTTCCTGCCCGAAATGTAATTTACCTCCGCCTCTTTGGCGACTATAAACTGAACGACTATTGCAGCGCATGGATGCGCCTTTGCCAGTTCATCCAGGAAGAAAACTGCCTATGGGAGAAGTGATGCCCTACTGTATCTATCACGATGACCCCAAAGTGACACCCGCTGAAAAGCTGCGTACCGATGTATGTATGGTCCTACCCTCATTTGCAACGGCCAAAGGAGACATAGGATTTAAACAGCTCGCGGCAGGCCGCTATGCCATATTCCTATACAAAGGTCCATACGAACATCTGCAGGCCGTATACGATACCATCTACGGGAAGTATATCCCCGAAATGGAATGTAGCTTACGGGATGAGTCCAGTGCGGAACGTTACCTAAACAACCCCGCAGATACGGCGCCGGAGGAACTGTTGACAGAGATTTATATTCCGGTAGAGTAGGCAAACTGTTCTGCCGGAGCTATCAGACTTTCTCCCCGGAAGAGTTTAGGAGCCGGACAGCGAACAAGTATTCGTTCCTCCATGGAGTAAAAATCGTTCCACCATGGTGGAACGATTTTTACTCCGCGGTGGAATGATTTTTACCTCATGATGGAACGAATAAATATTAGGCAAGCCGGTCGATACTATATTAGATACCCATATCTATACTGTATTGTAAAAAAGGGACACTCCCTTGTCTGTATGCTTGTTTTTATTCATTAATTTTGCACGACGCAATGCGAATCAAGCAATTGACGCAAACAGATAATTTTAAAATCTCCATTAAAATCAAGATAAAAAATGCAAAATGTCTCCATAAAAGGGTTTATATATGCGGCTCTCTCCTCTGCCACCTTCGGGCTGGCTCCTTTCTTCACCATTTCATTACTCCTTGCGGGCTTCTCCTCTTTCGAAGTATTGGCCTACCGATGGGGTAATAGCTTCACTTACCTTGGTCGTTTTCGGCATTATGCTGGGCGAGACATTCCGCATCAACAGGAAAGACTGGGGAACGGTGTTCATCCTCAGCCTGCTCCGGGCAGCTACCTCCTTCAGTCTGGTCATCGCCTATCAGAACATAGCCAGCGGAGTGGCATCCACCATTCATTTCATGTATCCGCTGGCCGTGGCACTGGCCATGATGGGCATTTTTCGGAGAAAAGAGGTCATTCGCCATTCTGTTTGCCGTGTTGGTGTCACTAAGCGGAGCTGGACTTTTGTCATCCGGCAAAATAGACTTTGAAGGAGGAAACACGACCATCGGGCTGATTGCTGCCGGCCTGTCCGTATTCCTTTTATGGAGGATATATCGTAGGAGTAAGGAAGAGCCGTGCCGTGCAGATTCCCTCCACTGCATTGACATGCTACGTAATGGGGTTGGGAGCCTTGTTCTTTATTATAGGAGGATGTCTGACCGGAGGCATCCGGCTGGCCAATGACACCCATACATGGCTGAATATTCTCGGACTGGCACTGCCGGCAACAGCTATATCCAACATCACCCTGGTAAAAGCCATTAAATACATAGGGCCTACACTGACTTCCATTTTCGGGGCCTTGGAACCTCTGACAGCCGTAGTTATCGGTTGCCTGATATTCAATGAAAGCTTCACACCGGCCAGCGCCGTCGGCATGGCGCTGATAATAACGGCCGTTACAGTCGTGGTGGTACACGAAAAGAAAAAGGAGAGCCAGAGTTGATTGTCCTTATTTCGCCTTTTTATAATCCGTGATGAAACCCTCCATCATCCACTTGGCCAAAGCCTGGCGGTTCGAACTGATTACAAAACGGCGCTGGTCAAAAGTGTTCTGGATATTTCCCAATTCCACGAATACGGAAGCGGGAGAAGTATTGGCTAACACATAAAGATTGCGTGCGCTGACAGTTCCGGTAAACCCACGGTTGGGCTGGTGCTTGTCATATTTCGATTCGAAAGTTTTCTTCATGGTCTTAGCCAGACGCTTGCTGTCGAGCTTGCTTTTAGAGTGGTAAAAGAACACATCGGTCTGATGGCTCTTACTGCGACTGTCCACATGAAGAAAAATGGCACGGCAATATTTATAGTTCTTGCGGTCCTTCTTGTAAAACTCATTGATTTTGGCGCAACGTTGCCGGAGACGTGCCACTTGGTTCAAGGGTATGGGAGCTCCCATGCACGTCTCACGTTTGCTGTTGGAAAGGTACTTGTCATCACGGATTCCGTCTTTAGCATCCTGGATAATGATACGGACTTCCGCCCCCTCTTGCATCAAGTTACGGGCAAGGCGCAAAGCCACATCATACGCATACTCATCTTCATGCAGTTCTATTTTGCCGATTCTGCCGATAGCTCCGGGTCGGGGCCTCCATGCCCGCTCACTACATAAAAACAAGCGCCCTGCAAACGGTTGGATGTCACTTTTACACTGGCAAGCGCTTTCCCGAACAAAGGTTCATTGATTGTCTTCTTCCCATTGCCGACCGGCTTTGATAATGGGGGCAGTACATACTTCACTCCCAGCCGCAATTCCTCCTTCCCTTTAAGAAGTTTCTTGTTCAGCTCCAAAAACTCCTTATAATAGGCTCTCCCCGGGCGCTTGTTACGTTCCAGGAAAACAGAGATTCCTTCTCCACGTCTCGGACTATCCGCTCTTCCTGAGCCGAAGCATTAAAAACAAACAAAGTACAAAAGAGGATGGTCAGTAAACAAAATATGCGTTTCATATTCCAATTATTCATCATTTATTCGGTTCGCTACAAATTTCCAGCCGCTAATTTATAGCATTTTACCATACTTAAGCACAAAATTATAATTTTTCCCTACTTTTGCGACAACTTACGCGATAATAGATAAGAAACTTTTAAAACAGATAACATTATGGCAAAGCAATTCAAGCCGGAGACGCTGTGCGTACAAGCCGGATGGACTCCTAAAAAGGGCGAGCCCCGTGTACTCCCCAATCTATCAAAGTACAACTTTCAAATATGATACCAGCGAACAGATGGCACGCTTGTTTGACCTTGAAGACAGCGGCTATTTCTATACCCGCCTGCAGAACCCTACGAACGATGCAGTAGCCGCCAAGATTGCCGCCCTCGAAGGTGGTGTGGCCGCTATGCTGACATCCAGCGGACAAGCAGCCAACTTCTATGCCATTTTCAATATCTGCCAGGCAGGAGACCATTTTGTTTGCTCCTCTACCATCTATGGCGGAACATTCAACCTCTTCGGAGTAACTTTGAAGAAATTGGGCATCGACGTCACTTTCGTCAACCCGGATGCCAGCGAGGAAGAAATTTCCGCTGCTTTCCGCCCCAATACCAAGGCCCTATTCGGCGAAACCATCTCCAACCCTACGCTCGAAGTGCTCGATATAGAGAAGTTTGCCCGCATTGCCCACAGCCACGGCGTGCCCTTGATTGTGGACAACACCTTCCCTACCCCCATCAACTGCCGTCCGTTTGAGTGGGGTGCCGACATCGTAGTACACTCTACCACCAAATACATGGACGGACATGCCACCAGCGTAGGTGGAGCCATTGTAGACAGCGGTAACTTCGATTGGGATGCACACGCCGACAAATTCCCCGGACTGTGCACCCCGGACGAGTCTTACCACGGACTGACTTATACGAAAGCCTTCGGCAAAATGGCTTACATCACCAAGGCTACAGCCCAACTGATGCGCGACCTGGGCAGCATCCAGTCTCCACAAAACGCATTCCTGCTGAACCTGGGTCTGGAAACACTGCACCTACGTATGCCCCAACATTGCAAGAATGCACAAGCGGTAGCCGAGTATCTTGCCCAGAACGACAAAGTGGCTTGGGTGAATTATTGTGGTCTGCCGGGCGACAAATACTACGAGCAGGCACAGAAGTACATGCCGAACGGCTCTTGCGGCGTTGTCATCTTCGGCTTGAAGGGCGGACGGGAAGAGTCTATCAAGTTTATGGATTCACTGAAACTGGCGGCCATTGTGACTCATGTGGCCGATGCACGTACTTGCGTGCTACACCCAGCCAGCCATACACACCGCCAGTTGACAGACGAGCAACTGATGGAGGCAGGTGTACGCCCCGACCTGATTCGCTTCTCGGTAGGTATAGAGAATGCAGAGGATATTATTGCGGATATAGAACAAGCGCTGAACGCCTAAAGGAATAAACAAAAGGGAGTGCATTTTCGGACAATGCACTCCCATTTTTCATTTCAATATTCTCTATTACTCAACATTCAATATAATCGTCAAACTTTCCTTGCCTTGGTAGAAGGTCTTTGCTTTCACTACCAGGGAACCACACTTCACCGGTTCTTTCCATAAGGTTGACTGGGCAGTAGGTTCCGAACCATCAGTTGTGTAACGTACTTCAGCACCATCAATGGCCACATTAGCATACAGATTTCCATCTTTTACCAATAATCCCGGCTGAGGCAAGCGGAAGTTAATCCCATTCTTTGCCCAATAAGGCATTTCACTCTTGCTGATTTTCTCATAATAAAGTGCCAAAGCCTGATTGAAAGCCTGCTCCTCCCGTATATCGGATAAATTTTCCCATACCGGATGGGCATTCCAGCCACGTTCTGCCAGCCCTAATATTTTTGGGAAAAGAAGATATTCCACGCCATCAAAACTACGGATAGTTTCGGCGAACAATTGCCCTTGTACACCCATAATATGCTTCTTGCCTATCTCTGTCAAAGCAGTCTTCCCCTTTTCCGCATTATTCAAATCAATGGGATTGCCTGCCATATCCACACGCAGCGAACGATAAATGCTGAAAGGAAGCATAGAGAAAGAGACAGACTCATCCACATAACCTCCCCAATCGAGTCCACGCTCGTCCGGATGACCATTGTAAGCCATATCCATATAGAAATTGCCCACGTTGCAAAGGATGACCGGGTAACCGTTATTGGCTGTCTGATAAACCACTTCATCAGAGCCCGGTACAGTATTCCAGCAATACACACCGGCAGCCTGGCCCCTCAACTGTTGATGAGCCTCTTCGGTATGCCCCAAAGCAACTTCCTGCCAACCACTGAATTTCAGTCCGTTCTTCTGCATCACATCCGCCATTTGCGTAATGAAATACTCTGACAAATCATGAGCTTTCGTCATGCCTTTTTCCTTCATCAGTTCCTGGCATTTCGGAGAGCCCATCCACACGCCGCGAGGCACTTCGTCACCACCCAAATGCACTGTGTACAGTGAAAGACCGGCTTCCTGATACATCGCATTAAGTTCCTGAATCACCTTCTCCATAAAACGGTAAGTAGAAGGCAAGGCGACATTCATCACATTGTCCGTATAATATTGTACAGAAACATAACGTGAAGTATCTTCCGGTTCACTCAACATATATTCTGTAGCTTTCCCCGGATCAGTTTCAAAATATTTGTTATAGCGTGCCTTCATGGAGACAATGGCAGCGCGGGCATGCCCCGGAGATTCTATTTCCGGAACAATGCGGACATGTCTTTCGGCAGCATACTTCAGCAAATCAATAAATTCCTCGCGGCTATAATATCCATTGCCTACAGTCTTTGCATCAGGGTCATAGCCACCGTCATAACATGGGTAGAGGCACTGGCTTTCGTCAGTGGTATGCCCGCGACGGCTACCCACAGCAGTCAGTTCCTCCAAACCGGGAATCTCCAAACGCCAGGCTTCATCATCACAAAAATGGAAATGCAGGACATTCAATTTATAAGATGCAAAAATATCCACCAGTTTCTTCAAGTTCTCCGGAGCGGTGAAATTACGGGCAATATCTATCATTTGTCCACGATATGCCAAGTCCGGATAATCCCGGATGGAGACTGCCTCCAGCAAATAAGGTGTCTGCTTGTCCTTCAACATTGACAAAAGTGTCTGTGTACCATTAAAAATGCCATGAGGAGTGGCAGCACTGATTTTTATCAGGTTGTCACCTATATTGATAGTATAATATTCATCATTTACGGCCTCCTTCCTATCAAGCAGTTCTTCCAGCACAATCTTCACGGAAGCATTTCCGACAACTTCCAAACCATACAAACCAGTCAGTTTCTCTTTCAGCAACTTGGCTTCACCGGCAAAGTTCTCCGGAAATGCCAAAGCTACCTTACCTTCCAATACGACATTATCGCCTTCAATGGCTACCACTTTCTTTACAGACGGAAGAATGTCTGACTGCACCAAAGCAGGAGCACCAGCCAAGCGAAGATTGGATTCATAAATCTTAGTCGCATCCGGATAGCCGCTCATTGACTCGGGAGAAGGAAGCGGCAGCGCCTTCAAAGCCACGGGCAACGGACTGCCCTCTTTTACCATCCACAGTCTCCACCCAATAAGTTCCTTCCGGTACATGGGAGTTCCGGTCCAGCTTGTAAGTGCAAAGGAAAGTGATCCGCATGGAATCACCGGGAGCCAGCGGAGCAAATTCGTCTGTCGGATACACTTTTGGAAAAAAATTACCGTTCACTACCTCTACCTTCACTTCAGAGGCTCCTTCCTGCTTCACCCCTCGGGGAAGCTGTGAATAGTAAATTCGTCCAGTTTCTTTTTTTAGAGGTTTTTTGAGAGATATTCTTGAGAATAAAGGTATTCTCATAATATCCGGGTTCGATGTTCACTTGCACCCATTTCCCAGGTCAGAGCAACCGGTGCCTTAGGTTCATTACTCGTTTTACATCCAGCAAATAGTGCCATTACACAAAATAATAATCCTGCCAGAGGAAGTTTCAAAATTCTCATGCAACTCATGTGTTAAGTTAATAAATGGGGGTAATCTCTAAAATCTGATGCCAAAAATAAGCATTTTAAGCTAATTAACTGATAAAAGTAATAGATTTTATTGACAGCGAGCTACAATTTAGAACTTTTATACCTACATTTGCAGCCAAATTATAACCAATTTAACTATTCTACCATGGCTAAAATAACCAAAGAAGCAGCCTTGCTCTACCATTCGCAAGGCAAACCGGGTAAGATTGAAGTAGTACCCACCAAGCCTTACAGTACACAAACCGATCTTTCTCTCGCCTACTCTCCGGGCGTTGCAGAACCGTGCCTCGAAATTTGAGAAAAACCCGCAAGATGCATATAAATATACAGCAAAAGGCAATCTGGTAGCTGTCATCTCCAACGGAACCGCCGTGCTCGGCCTGGGCGATATCGGTGCCCTCAGCGGCAAACCCGTCATGGAGGGTAAGGTCTGTTGTTCAAAATTTATGCCGGTATCGACGTATTCGACATCGAAGTAAATGAAAAAGACCCCGACAAGTTCATCGAAGCTGTCAAGGCTATTGCCCAACATTCGGAGGTATCAACTTGGAAGACATCAAAGCACCCGAATGTTTCGAAATAGAACGCCGCCTGAAAGAAGAATTGGACATCCCCGTGATGCACGACGACCAGCACGGCACGGCCATTATCTCCGCCGCAGCCCTGCTCAATGCGCTGGAGGTGGCCGGAAAGAAGATAGGCGACGTTCGGGTCGTGGTGAACGGTGCAGGAGCCGCCGCCGTCTCCTGCTCCAGGATGTACATCACACTCGGCGTAAAGCCCGACAACCTCGTCATGTGCGACAGCAAAGGGGTGATAAGGCGCGACCGGCCGGGCCTGGACGCATGAAGGCCGGTCGCGACCGACCGCGACATCCGCACGCTCGAAGAGGCGCTGAAAGGAGCCGACGTATTTCTCGGACTCTCGGTCGCCGACGTACTCACACCCGACATGGTACGTTCCATGGCCGCGAATCCGATTGTCTTCGCACTCGCCAATCCGAATCCCGAAATATCCTACGAGAACGCCATGGAGTCGCGCGGCGACATCATCTTCGCCACCGGCCGTTCCGACTACCCCAATCAGGTGAACAACGTGCTGTGCTTCCCCGGCCTGTTCAAGGGCGCACTGAGCGTCCGCGCCCGGGACATCAACAATGAGATGAAGCTGGCCGCCGCCTACGCCATCGCCGACCTCATCACCGATGCCGACCGCAGCGAGGAGAACATCATCCCCGGCGCGTTCGACCCCCGCGTGGCCGAAGCCGTGGCAAATGCCGTGGCAAAGGCTGCCCGCGAGACCGGCGTTGCCCGTCTGTAAGCGGAGGAAGCGTTTATGAGAACCATTTCCGCACAGGAGATCACCGATACCGTTGCACGGCTGTGCATCGAAGCCAACACCCGCCTGCCGCAGGACGTGCAGGCGGCGCTGGACAAGGCCCGGCAGGAAGAGCCGTGGCCGCTGGCAAAGAGCACTCTCGACCTTTTGTGGTCGAACCTTTCCGCCGCAAAAGAAGAAAACCTGCCCATCTGTCAGGATACCGGCATGGCCTGCGTGTTTGTGGAGCTTGGCACCGATGTGCACATTGACGGCAGCTTTGAAGCTGCCATCCATGAGGGCGTGCGCCGGGGTTACACCGACGGCTACCTGCGCAAGAGCATCGTGGCAGACCCTTTGCGCCGGGGCAATACCGGCGACAACACCCCGGCGGCCATCACAGTGCATCTGGTGGACGGCGAGGGCTGCCGCATCACGGTGGCACCCAAGGGCTTTGGCAGCGAGAACATGAGCCAGATCAAAATGCTCAAGCCCGCCGATGGCGTGGAGGGCTTCAAAAAGTTCGTGCTGGACACGGTGAAGCTGGCAGGCTCCAACCCCTGCCCGCCCATCGTGCTGGGCATCGGCGTGGGCGGCAGCTTTGACAAGGTGGCGTATCTGGCAAAGAAGGCCCTGCTGCGTCCGCTGGATGTGCCGAACCCCGACCCCTATTACGCACAGCTGGAGCAGGAGCTGCTTGCCGCCATCAACGAGCTGGGCATCGGCCCGCAGGGCTTTGGCGGCAGGACCACCTGTCTGGGCCTTGCCATTGAGCAGATGCCTACCCATGTGGCGGGCCTGCCTGCGGCGGTGAATGTTTCCTGCCATGTGACCCGCCGTGCAAGCGCGGAACTGTAAGAGTCTCCGCCCTCTCAGGCCGCTTTGCGTCCAGCTCTCCCAAAGGGAGAGCCCTTGGCAAAACCATGAACTTTGCGTGGACTGCCAAGGCCTCCCACTTTGGGGGAGGTGGCAGCGCGTGAGCGCTGACGGAGAGGCGAGGATGCTTAAAGATATTTAGAATAGCAAGGGGGAACCTACCCAATGGTCTATCGTATTTATGTGGAAAAAAAGCCCGGCTTTGATGTGGAAGCCACCGGCCTGAAAAATGAGCTCACCAGCCTGCTGGGCATCCAGTCGCTTACCGGTCTGCGTCTGCTGAACCGCTACGATGTGGAAGGCATCGACGAAGAACTGTTCAACCAGTGTGCAAACACCGTGTTCAGTGAGCCGCCGGTGGATAACACCTATGCCGAGCTGCCCGCCAGCGACGGCGTGTCCTTTGGCAGTGGAGTATCTGCCCGGCCAGTTCGACCAGCGCGCCGACTCCGCTGCTGAGTGCATCCAGCTCATCAGTCAGGGCGAGCGCCCACTGGTGCGCTCTGCCCGCGTCTATCTGCTGGAAGGCACCCTGACCGACGAGCAGGTGGCCGAGATCAAGAAATACGTCATCAACCCGGTGGAGGCCCGCGAGGCTTCGCTGGACACCAAGCAGACCCTGAAAATGGAGTACCCCGTGCCCGCCCGGTCAAGGTTCTGGAGGGCTCGAACCAGCTGGACGAAGAGCAGCTGCAAAAAGTTCATTGCGGACAACGGTCTTGCCATGGATCTTGGCGATATCGAGTTCTGCCAGAAGTATTTCCGCTCGGAGCACCGCGACCCCACCATCACCGAGATCAAGATGATCGACACCTACTGGTCCGATCACTGCCGCCACACCACCTTCGGCACCATTCTGGACGATGTGCAGATCGACGATGCCGTGGTGCAGAAGGCCTTTGACCGCTACATGGCCATGCGCGCCGATCTGGGCCGCGAGAACAAGCCCCGCTGCATGATGGATCTTGCCACCATCGGCGCCAAGGAGCTGAAGAAGCAGGGCATCCTGAAAAATCTGGACGAGTCCGACGAGATCAACGCCTGCACCGTCAAGATCAAGTGCGATGTGAACGGTAAGGATGAGGACTGGCTGTTCCTGTTCAAGAACGAGACCCACAATCACCCCACCGAGATCGAGCCCTTCGGCGGTGCAGCTACCTGCATCGGCGGTGCCATCCGTGACCCGCTGTCCGGCCGCAGCTACGTCTATCAGGCCATGCGCGTTACCGGCGCAGGCGACCCGCTCAAGCCGGTCAGTGAGACGTTGCCCGGCAAGCTGCCCCAGCGCAAGCTGGTGACCACTGCTGCCGCAGGCTATTCCTCCTACGGCAACCAGATCGGCCTTGCTACCGGTCAGGTGGACGAGATCTATCATCCCGGCTATGTGGCAAAGCGCATGGAGATCGGTGCCGTTGTAGGCGCTACCCCCTGCTTCCCACGTCCGCCGCGAGTGCCCCGCCCCCGGCGATGTCATCGTTCTGCTGGGCGGCCGCACCGGCCGTGATGGTGTGGGCGGTGCTACCGGCTCCTCCAAGGCCCACAAGCTGGACAGCCTTGAGCACTGCGGTGCCGAGGTGCAGAAGGGCAATGCTCCCATCGAGCGCAAGCTGCAGCGCCTGTTCCGCCGCGAGGATGCCTGCAGGATGATCAAGCGCTGCAACGACTTTGGTGCAGGCGGTGTGTCCGTTGCCATCGGTGAGCTGGCCGACGGCCTGTACATCGACCTGAACAAGGTCACCAAGAAGTACGAGGGTCTGGACGGCACCGAGCTGGCCATCAGCGAGAGCCAGGAGCGCATGGCTGTGGCGCTGGCTCCCGAGGATGTGGATAAGTTCATTGCTCTCGCCAACGAAGAGAACCTTGAGGCCACTCCGGTGGCAAAGGTGACGGCTGAGCCCCAGCCTGAACATGGTGTGGAACGGCATGTCCATTGTGAACATCAGCCGCGAGTTCCTGAACTCCAACGGTGCCGAGAAGCACCAGAAGGTCCATGTGGAAAAGGCCACGGTCTGGCAGCCCCAGTGGGAGGGCCTGACCTTCAGCCAGAAGATGAAGAACATGGTGGGCGATTTGAACATCTGCAGCAAGAAGGGCCTGTCTGAGCGGTTCGACTCCACCATTGGTGCCGCCACCGTGCTCATGCCCTTTGGCGGTGCCTATCAGCTGACCCCGCAGAACGCCATGGTGGCAAAGCTGCCGGTGGACGGCGAGACCAGCACCTGCTCCGGCATGGCATGGGGCTTCAACCCCTTCCTGATGAGCGCAGACCAGTACAAGGGCGCTCAGATGGCTGTCATCGAGAGCGTTACCAAGCTGGTGGCCTCCGGCTTCCGCTATGAGGATGCTTACCTCACCTTCCAGGAATATTTCGAGCGTCTGGGCACCGCCCCGGAGCGCTGGGGCAAGCCGCTGGCCGCTCTGCTGGGTGCACTGGATGCTCAGATGGGTCTGGGCATTGCATCCATCGGCGGCAAGGACAGTATGTCCGGCTCCTTTGAAAAGCTGGATGTGCCTCCCACGCTGGTCTCCTTTGCAACCGCCATTGGCAAGGCAAACAAGGTGGTCTCCACCGAATTCAAGAAGCCGGAGAGCACGGTGGTGCTGGTACGGCCCAATCATCGACCCGAGACCGGCTGCCCCAACTTCTTCTCCCTGAAGGCCAACTACAAGATCGTGGAGGACATGATCGAAGAGGGCATGGTGGCATCCGCCTGCTCTGTGGGCTACGGCGGCATTGCCGAGGCTCTGTTCAAGATGGGCCTTGGCAACCACATCGGCTTCAAGATGCGTGCGGATAAGACCACCCATGAGATGTTCCAGCCCATGTACGGCTCCATCGTTCTGGAAATGGTGTCCGATTCGCCCGCCGGTGAGATCCTGGGCGAGACCACCAAGGAATACGTCTTTGAAGCCTGCGGCGAAAAGCTGGATATGGCCCAGCTGCAGGAGATCTGGGAAGGCAAGCTGGAGCCGGTGTACCCCTACCGTAAGGCAGGCCCCACCGTGGAAAAGATCAACGGCAAGCTGACTGCACCCGCCGCACCCAAGATCGGTGTGGCAAAGCCCAAGGTCATCATTCCGGTGTTCCCGGGCACCAACTGCGAGTACGACACCGCCAAGGCCTTTGCCCGCGCCGGTGCCGACCCGGAGATCCTGGTCATCCGCAACCTGACCCCCGCCGACGTGGCCGAGAGCTGCAAGGCACTGGTCAAGGCCATCGATAACAGCCAGATCGTCATGCTGCCCGGCGGCTTCTCCGGCGGCGATGAGCCGGACGGCAGCGCAAAGTTCATTGCATCCTTCTTCCGCAACCCGGAAGTCACCGAGGCGGTGCGCCGTCTGCTGCAGCAGCGCGACGGCCTGATGCTGGGCATCTGCAACGGCTTCCAGGCCCTCATCAAGCTGGGTCTGGTCCCCTACGGCGATATCCGCCCATCACCGCTTACGATCCCACCCTGACCTTCAACACCATCGGCCGCCACCAGAGCATGCTGGTGCGCACCCGCATTGCATCCACCGGCAGCCCGTGGCTGTCCAAGTGCGAGGTGGGCGAACAGTTCACCGTTGCCATCAGCCACGGCGAGGGCCGCTTCGTGGCTCCGCAGGAGGTGCTGGACACCCTCATGAAGAATGGCCAGATCGCCACCCAGTATGTGGACATCGAGGGCGATCCCACCATGGACCAGCGCTATAACCCCAACGGCTCTGTGCTGGCGATCGAAGGCATCACCAGCCCGGATGGCCGTGTGTTCGGCAAGATGGGCCACTCGGAGCGCAGCGGCGAGTACCTGTACAAGAACGTTACCGGTGACAAATATCAGCCGATCTTTGAGGGCGGCGTGGACTATTTCAAGATTTGATGGTAGAATAGAGAAAAACCCTCTCCGTCACGCCTGCGGCGTGCCACCTCCCCCGAAAAGGGGGAGGCTTTCTGGTGCTGACCGGCAGAGCGCAAAAAGCTCCCCCTCGGGGGAGCTGGCGAGCAAAGCGAGACTGAGAGGGTTATTTTTCAGGAGGAAACAATCAATGTCTCAGCATGATCGTTATATCAGCCCCTTTTCCACCCGCTATTCCTCGGACGAGATGCAGTATATCTTCTCGGACGATAACAAGTTCCGCACATGGCGCCGCCTGTGGGTGGCGCTGGCCCGGGCCGAAATGGAGCAGGGCCTGACCAACATCACCCCCGATATGGTGGCCGAGCTGGAAGCCCATGTGGACGATATCAACTATGAAGTGGCCATTGAGCGCGAAAAGCTGGTGCGCCACGACGTGATGAGCCATGTGTACGCCTACGGCCAGCAGTGCCCCAAGGCGGCCGGCATCATCCATCTGGGTGCCACCAGCTGTTATGTGGGCGACAACACCGACATCATCGTGATGCGTCAGGGTCTGGAACTGGTGCGCAAAAAGCTGATCGGTGTGTTGGCAAAGCTGGGCCGCTTCGCCGAGGAATACAAGGACATGCCCTGCATGGCCTACACTCACTGCCAGCCCGCTCAGCCCACCACTGTGGGCAAGCGCGCCACCCTGTGGGCCAACGAGCTGGTGATGGACCTGCAGGAGATCGACCACCGTCTTGCTGTTCTGCAGCTGCGCGGTGTCAAGGGTACCACCGGCACGCAGGCTTCTTTTATGGAGCTGTTCAAGGGCGATGCCGATAAGATCCGCGCCGTGGATGCTTCCATCGCCAAGGAGATGGGCTTTGCGCCCGAAGCGGTCATCCCCGTGTCCGGCCAGACCTACAGCCGCAAGGTGGATGCCTTCATCCTGAACGCCCTTGCCGGCATTGGCCAGAGCTGCATGAAGTTTGCCACCGACCTGCGTCTGCTGGCTAACTTCAAGGAGATGGAAGAGCCGTTTGAAAAGAACCAGATCGGTTCCTCCGCCATGCCTTACAAGCGCAACCCCATGCGCTGCGAGCGTATCTGCGCGCTGAGCCGCTACTTGATGGTAGATGTGCTGAACCCCAGCTTCACCACCGGCACCCAGTGGTTTGAGCGCACGCTGGACGACAGCGCCAACAAGCGTGTCGCCATGGCTGAGGGCTTCCTTGCCACCGACGCTATCCTGAACATCATGCTCAACGTCACCGACGGCATCGTGGTGTATCCCAAGGTGGTGCGCAGCCGTCTGATGGCAGAGCTGCCCTTCATGGCCAGCGAGAACATCATGATGCAGGCTGTGGAAAAGGGCGGCAACCGTCAGGAGCTGCACGAGCGTCTGCGCCAGCACGCCATCGCCGCCGGCAAGCAGGTCAAGGAAGAGGGCCTGCCCAACGATATGGTGGACCGTATTGCTGCCGACCCTGCCTTTGGCCTGACCCGCGAGGAGATCGTGGCGGGCCTTGTGCCGGAGAACTTTGTGGGCCGTGCACCGCAGCAGGTGGAGGAGTTCATCGCCAATGTGCTCAAGCCCATCTTCGATGCTAACCCCGACGCCGTGGAGCAGCACGCATCTTTGAGTGTTTGATTTTAAATGCTCTCCGCTTACGCTCTGAGCATAAACAGCGGAAGTTACAGTTTGTTTTGCAAGAAGGAGAAGCCTGCGGGCTTCTCCTTCTTGCTTTTTCACGAAAAGGGCCGGAAAGAAAAACTCCTTCAGCTGCACTTCGTGCGTCAGCCGTTCCCCTTTTTGTCACCTTTCGGTGACATCTTCCCCCGGCCGGGGGAAGATGTCACGCAAGTGACAAAAAGGGGAACAGTGGCATTGCGCAGCGATGACGGAAGGAGTTCTCTTGCGCAAAATCATTTTATCATGTTACACTAAAACTCCAAACCTATGTAAAAAGGAGAACCGCAGTATGCGATTGGATAAATACTTAGCCG
>ENA-OQCV01000206-OQCV01000206.1-human-gut-metagenome-genome-assembly--contig:-NODE-206-length-17048-cov-3.124402_pt1 | contig 17048 bp, 16 predicted proteins | sample MGYA00242766_ERZ504592 | MGnify/ENA primary metagenome ERZ504592 (study PRJEB26092, sample SAMD00036315) | human gut metagenome | host: Homo sapiens | study: EMG produced TPA metagenomics assembly of...
CACGGCCTTCATCTGGTACAGATGTTCGGCACCGGGCACCACATAGATCATCCGTCCGCCCGGGCGCAGCACCCGGAGGAATTCCTCCTGTGCAAAGGGCGAAAAGCAGTTCAGCAGCAGGTCGGCCCAGCCGGTGCGCACCGGCTGGCTGAAGCTGGATGCCACCGCATACTGTGCCGTGGGCAGGGCCTTGGCCGCAAGACGCACCGCAGGCTTTGCGATATCAAAACCCGCCAGCTGCACCCGGCGGCCTTTTTCGGCAAGCGCCTGCGCGATGCAGCGGTCGTACCAGCCCTCGCCGCAGCCTGCATCCAGCAGATGCAGCGCCGCCTCCGGGCTGGCAGGCTGGCCGTACTCTGCGCACAGCTCACCCACCGCTTTGCCAAAGATGCCGTAGTATCCGGCATTCAGGAACGCGCGGCGGGCGGCCACCATCTCCTTGCTGTCGCCGGGGGCCTTGGTGCGCATGCTCTGCACCGGCAGCAGATGCCAGTAGCCCTCCTTGGCGCGGTCAAAGCAGTGGCCTTTTGTGCATTTCAGGGTGCTGTCGCCGGTCAGTTTCTCCCCGCACAGCGGGCACTGCCATGGGCCAAACGGTTCATTTTTCGCTCATACTTCGTCGCTGTGGTCCTCAATGGGTGCAGTTGCACCGCCGTGGGCGTTCATATACTCCTCAAAGTTCGTGAACTTCTGCTGCGGCGGACGGCGGCTGATGAGCATAAGGCCCGGGTCTTCGTCCCTTGCAGCAGCGGCACGGCCGCGGCGGCTGCTCTCCGCTCTTGGGGGCACGGGCCGGTGCAGGCTGTGCATTGCGGGACGCATTCTGACGGCCGCGCTGGCCGTTGTTTGCACCGCGGCCCTGCTCTGCGCTCTGGCTCTGGGCGGCAGGCTGGCTGTTCTGGCGGGCCGGACGGTCGCTGCGGTCATTGCGACGGCTCTTCTGGCCTTGCATGCTGCTGTTCTGCTGAGCAGGCTGTGCAGCCGTACGGATGGCCGGGGCGGCGGGTGCAGCCGGAGTCTTTTTGGCCGGGCGCAGCGGAGTGGCCTCCGGGGCACTCACAAAACTGCGGGTCAAACTTGGGCTGCGCATTGCTGCCGCGGGCAGGAGCGTTCTGCTCCCGGCGCGGGCGGCTGTTATTATTGGAACGGCGGTCATTGCTGCGTCCGCCGGTAGTACGCTTGGTATCATCCATGAATGGTTCCTCTTTTCGGTTTTGCGGGCTTTGCCTGCACCTTGGGTGCGGGTGCCGCCTTTTTTCAGGTTTTGCGTTTTTTGCTTCGGCCTTTGCGGGCTTCGGCTGCTTTGCGGCAGGCTTTTCTGCCGGTTCAGCGGCGGCTGCCTTGGGCTTTTTGCCGCGCACCGGCGGCTCCGGGCGCACCGGCGCGGGCACGCCGTCCCACGGGTGGCCGCTCACCACGGGAATTTTGCGGCGGTTCAGCTTTTCGATGCCTGCCAGATACTCCTGCTCCTCAGGTGCACAGAAACTGACCGCCGTACCGTCGGCACCGGCGCGGGCCGTGCGGCCGATGCGGTGCACGTAAGTCTCCGGTACCTCGGGCAGGTCGTAGTTGAACACATGGGACAGCTCGCTGATATCGATGCCGCGGGCGGCGATATCGGTGGCTACCAGCACCTTGGTCTTACCGGCCTTAAAGTTTTCCAGCGCGGTCACGCGGGCGGTCTGGCTCTTGTTGCCATGGATGGCCGCCGCCGGGATGCCCTGCTTGGTGAGGTCTTTTGCAATTTTATCCGCGCCGTGCTTGGTGCGGCTGAACACCAGCGCGTTCACCACCGGGGGCTGCAGGTTCTTGATGAGCCACGGCAGCAGGAATTTCTTGTTGCCCTTTTCCACATGGTACAGGCTCTGCTGGATGCGGTCCACGGTGCTGGACACCGGGTCCACCTTGACGAAGGCGGGCTTGCGCAGGATGCCGGCGGCCAGCTGTTCGATCTCGGTGGGCATGGTGGCGCTGAACATCAGGTTCTGACGCTCCCCGGGCAGCTTTGCGATCACCTTCTTCACATCGTGCACAAAGCCCATATCCAGCATCCGGTCGGCTTCGTCCAGCACAAAGATCTCAAGGTTTGAGAGATCGATAAATCCCTGACCGATCAGGTCGTTGAGCCGTCCCGGGCAGGCGATCAGGATGTCCACGCCCTTTTTCAGCGCTTCCACCTGCGGTGCCTGGCCCACGCCGCCAAAAATGACGGTGCTGCGCAGCTTGAGATACTTGCCGTAGGCATCAAAGCTTTCGCCGATCTGCAAAGCAAGCTCACGGGTAGGGGTCAGGATCAGGGCTCGGATGGCACCCTTTCTGCGGGGCGCATTGGCCGTGAGCCGATCCAGCATGGGCAGCGCAAAAGCAGCCGTCTTGCCGGTACCGGTCTGGGCGCAGCCCATCAGATCCCGTCCGGACAGCACCGGCGGGATCGCCGCCGCCTGAATGGGCGACGGGGTCTCATAGCCTGCCTCCTGCACAGCGCGCAGAAGCGGGGCGGACAGATTCAATTCTTTAAATGTCATGGTTCTCCAATAATTATTCCGTAATTTTCCGGCACTCCACATAGTACCGCTTTTCTTCTGCGTGGCCCATGCTGAAGGTCTTGCGCGGCAGCACGCCGCCCATCACAACGCCTTTGAACAGGTCACTCTTGGCAAACGGCGGCATCAGGAATGCCACAGCACCTTTTTTGCACAGGGCGCGCACAGCAGGCTCGTCGTGCACATAGTCCACGCGGGCTTCCTTGTGGTGCTCAAGATAGTATTCGATAAATTCGTCAATGGTGCCCACGGTCAGCGGTGCGGTCGGGTCCTCAAAGCTGAGCACGTTGGACATGTGCGGCCCGGCCAGCGTGAAGGGCTGCTGCTTGCTGCCGCCAAAGCTGCAGCCGGCCATATTGGAATCGCTCCACGTGATCAGGCTCAGCAGCACCGCTGCGCAGTCCACATTGAACAGCACGCGGTGGATCGGCTCGATCTCGATCGCAGGCGAGTGCACATTGCACACCTCGGCCAGACACCAGCGGGCCGGATGGTTTGCTGCCTGCTCCGGTGTGAGTGTCTTTTTCAGCTCCTCCCAGCAGGCCTTTGCAGTGGCCAGCGAGTGGTTGCCGTCGCCCACGGCCAGCGTCAGCGGGTCGCGGCGAGTGGCATCCGGATACTTTTTGTCGAATTCTTCCTGACTGCCCAGCACAGCCAGCGCATCTTCGATCTGCGCAATGAGGGCAGGGTCTTCCACAGCCCAGCCCGCAATGTGGCCGCCGTTCAGCATCAATTCGCCTTCGTATACCTTGGGCAGTTCGGCTTTATGCGCCGCCACCGGCTCGATGAGGGTGCAGCCGGGGTCGTCCGCCAGCATCATGATGTGAGGCGTTTCCAGACTGGCGCCGGTGCGCACCTTCATGCGGGGCGGGATGCGGCTTTCCACGGTGCTCTCGCTGGGGCGCACCGTGCATTTCTCGCCCCGGCGGTAGCTGTAGGCTTCCAGATCCACCATGCCCACAAGGCCCTGCCGCACCTTGCCGCTCTGCTCGGTGCGCTCCACGTAAACAAAGCCGTCCACCGCGCGAGTCAGCACGTTCCGGGCATATTCATCCATGGTGGCATGGATCTTCTCAATGCGTGCATCGGCATCGCCGTCCTCCAGATAGACCTCCGGCAGGATCATGTTCAGGGTGCTGGGGCTGCCTGCCGCGGCAGCCTCGGCTTTCTGCCAGTAATCCCGGTCACTGGTGAACTGATCGCAGGCAATGCAGCCCCACTTTTCCAGTGGGATCTGCTCCGAAGGCAGAAGGATGTGGGCCGGTGCAAAGCAGGATTTGGTATTCATAGCAGATTCCTCCCTCTTATAAAACCAGAGACGTTACTGGAAAATGTCGGCGCTGTGCAACACCAGATGCTGCACGCCCTGTCCGGCGGCAGACTGCTCCAGTGCGGTGCGGCTGTCGGCGTCCATCGCCTTGTCTGCCGTCACCAGCAGGTTGTCCATGCCCAGCGTCACAGCGGGCACATCCAGCGACACGCTGTTGGTATTGCACTGATCCAGCGTGTAGCTGAACCACAGGGTCATGCTGCCCGCAAAGCGGCTCTGCAGGGCGGCGATATCCGCCTTGAGCTGATCCGCGCGGGAAACGCCGCTGGTCTCGCCGTAGTCCTGTTTGCGGCTGAGCTTCGGGAACTGGACATTGGTCAGGACTACCTGCTCAAAGCCCATGCCCTGCACCTCGGCTACCAGATCGCCTACATATTCCACTGCCGCAGCGGAGTAGGGATTCAGCCATGCATTGCCGTCCTTCTGGGCGTCCAGCCACAGGCCGTCGCCGTAGTGGATGGCCATGCTGCGGTCGGTGCGGGAGGAGATGGGGTCCTTGAAGGCTGCAAGCTGGGCCACAGGGATCACGCCCTCTTCCCGGAAGATGGCCGCGATGCGGGCCGGGTCCACGGTGGTGTCGGCAATGCTCTGGGCGGCAGCCGGCACCTGCGAAGCGTAGCAGATGCTGCCATCCGGTGTTTTCAGGGTCACAAGGCCGTAATCCGCTCCCTGCGCCTTGAGCTGCTGCGCCGCTGCACGGATGGCCGCATCATCGGCAAGGGTGCTCACATCCACTGCGGCCCAGCTGCCGCCGGTAATGGCCTTGCCGTCCAGCTCCTTGGGCTGTTCCGGCTCCGGCTGGGACGAAGCCGCTTCCTGTACCGCCGAGGATGCAGCTGCTTCGGACGAGGCGGCTGCGCGGGATGCCGATTCAGCTTCCAGATCACGGTTCTTCACCACAGTATACCAGGTGTGGGTAGCCCAGTCCAGCACGTGGGGTGCTGCCAGCCAGGCTGCGCCCAGCACCGCCAGCACCAGCACCACGATGCCGATGCCGTTTTTTGATGCGTGTACCGCGGCTGTAGAAGCTGCGGCGGTAGCGCTTGACCTTCTGACGTTTATACTTTGCCATTGTCGATTCTCCTCCCTGCCAATGTTACAGGATCACAGAATGTCCGGTGAAACCATAGATCGCCAGTGCCAGCACGCCGATATACACCAGCGTGATGGGCAGGCCGCGGAATGCTTCCGGGATGGCCTTGCTGCGCAGGCGGTGGCGGGCTTCCGTTACCAGCAGCACCGCCAGCACATAGCCAAGGCCGCTGCCAAGGCCAAAGCCAAGGCTCTGCCCAGCGTAAAGCTCTGGGTGCGCTCCACCAGTACAGTGCCCAGCACACAGCTGTTCAGGCCCGCCAGCGGCACGATGCGCAGCAATGCGCTGCGGTGCGGCAGGCCCTTCGCCAGCCACAGCACAGCGTGCTCCAGAACGCACACCACGGCAATGCTGGCAATATACACCAGCGGGCGCAGCTGGGCACGGTTTGCCAGCGGCGCGATCCGGCTGCCGGCATACCACGCAAAGGGCGTTACCAGCACCTGCGTGATGCACAGCTGCATACCGAACAGCCAGCTGCTGGTGCGGTCATCGCCCACCAGCTGCACCAGACGCGAAACGCCCAGTGCACGGGTAAAGACGGCGTTCTGCGCGAACACCGCCAGCAGTGCATAGCTGAAGAACACTGCGCTTGTTGTTACAACATCTCTCATTGTTCGCGGTCCGCCTCCTTCTGGGAATGCACATCCACAAGGTTGCGTGCCTCTTTGGTGAGATATGCCTTGCGCTTTTGGGCCAGTGCACGCCATACGGCGCACAGCACGCCCAGCACGATAAAGCCGCCTGCCGGCATGCTTGCCATGGGCAGCACCGGGCGGCTGACAACCACACCGAACATGGTGCCTGCGGCCAGCCATTCACGGACGCAGCCCAGCAGCACCAGCAGCAAAGCATAGCCCACTGTGATGCGCAGGCCCTTGGAGACAGCCTTGCGCACCGTCTCCTGCACGCGGCCAAAGCGGTAGGTCAGCAGCGGCTCCACCGTGAGCATGGGTAGGTAGATGCCAAGGCTCAGCAGGCTGGTGCTGAACAGCATATTCAGGATGGGATACACCGCCAGATACACCACCGCCGTGCTGAAGCCGTACACCAGTGCACGGGGCAGCAGGCTTTTTCTGCAGCGTTTCCGGGGCGGGGTCCTCGTCGTGCAGGGGCACAAGGCGGCTCAGCAGACAGGCCAGCACGCGGGAGGGCACCAGCAGCAGCGCCACCGCCACCGCCAGCATCACCGCATTCTGGCCGCTGGTGGCAAGCACCACTAGCGGGGCAAGGCCCATGCCCTGCATGACCACCGGGTTATTCAGGAACACACGGTCGTGGTGGGCAAACTTGTTGGGATCTTTTACGATCAGTTCAGCCGTTGCGCGTCTCATTGTGCTGCCTCCTTTCCGGCATCTGCCTGCAGATGGGTCAGGTGATACAGCTTTGCCTCGGTGCGGTCGATCCATGCCGACACACTGTTGACCGCCAGCAGCGCAAAGCACACACCGGTCTCGTACACGCCATAGTAGCGGAAGCCCATGCTCACAACGCCCACCAGCACGCCGTACAGCACACGGCCCATGCGGTGGTGCACGCAGGTGTAAGGCTCGTTAATCAGGAACACCGCGCTGAACAGGATCGCGCCAGTCAGCAGCTCATCCCGCACACACTGCAGGCGGGGCAGGATATTTGACAGCACGGCACTGTCGGCAAGGCCCGCCTGCCGCGGGAAGAAGAACGCAATGACCGCACAGGTCACAAGAAAGCTGATCGATGCAGACATGTGGGCATCCTTCTGGGTCCACAAAAACAGGCCGCAGGCAAGGATCACCAGCGCAGCGCCGGTGCCCATGGGAGCAGCATATTCGCCCAGACCCAGCGCCAGCGAGCCGATGTTCAGCATACCGCCGCTGCGCAGGGTGTCCTCAATGGCGCTGGAGACCGGCACCATGGAAGCGTCCCACAAAGGGATGTTCGTATAGGGCTGCGGATAGCGGAACACCTGTTCCGGCCATGACACTGCCGCCACCACATAGCCCACAGCAGCCGGGTTGAAGGGGTAGCTGCCGTAGCCGCCAAAGATCTCCTTGCCGATCAGCACACCGGCAAGCACTGCGGCGATCAGAACATAGATATCCACCGTCACCGGCATCAGCAGGGCAATGACGAGCGCAAAGCTCTCGTTGGAAAAGTCACTGCCCTGATACACGCGGCGGCGCAGCAGCGAAACGAGACGGTCGCACAGGTTGCCGGTAAGCACCGCAATGCCGCACAGCAGCAGCGGGCGCACACCGTACAGAAAACAGGCCATGCACAGCACCGGCACCGCCATAAAGCAGATATGCTTATAGTAGCGGCCGGTCTTCTGGAGCTGTGCCTCCTGCTCCCGGATCAAAGATTCATCCATAAATGGTTATCCTTTCAAAGGCTGGCGAGGTGCTGCACGGCTGCAGCAGGGTCTGCCGCGCCGAACACTGCACTGCCCGCCACCAGAATATCAGCGCCCGCTTCCACGCACTGGGGCGCGGTAGCATTGTCCACGCCGCCGTCCACTTCCAGCAGATAGTGTGCGCCGCGCGCTTCGCGCTCTGCCTTGAGCCAGCGCAGCTTGTCCAGCGCCGAGGGCATGAACTTCTGCCCGCCGAAGCCGGGCTCCACGCTCATCACCAGCACAAGATCCAGCTGGTCAAGATACGGTGCCAGCGCCTGCGGCTCGGTGCCGGGCTTGATGGTCAGCCCCACCTTGCAGCCCAGCGCCCGGACGGCATCAATGGTGGCCTGAATATCATCCTCGCACTCAAGGTGGAAGTTGTACAGGGTGGCACCGGCTTTGATGAAGGCTTCCGCATACTGCAGCGGATGGCTGATCATCAGGTGCACATCGTAAAAGGCATCCGGCAGATTTTTGTGCAGGCTTTTGAGCACCGGCACGCCAAAGCTGATGTTGGGCACAAAGTGGCCGTCCATCACGTCGTAATGCAGCATCTGTGCACCGGCATCCAGCACCATGCGCAGTCTGCACCCAGTTTGCCAAAATCAGCGGAAAGGATCGAAGGACTTACGATTGCCATATTCTATCTTTACGCTCCGTTATTTTATAAATTTTTATTCCCATTTGTCCCATTGTGCTGGCGGTTTCAAACCGCAAAAACAGCATGGGCATGGTTATCTTTTAGTTTACATGAAAACGAGCAAAAAATTCAAACCCGCCAACGGCTTTTTCACGGAAAATTGACGTATTTGGAAAGATCTGTCCATTTGCGAAGTAAACTCCTCAGTCAAAGCCTGACGGCTTTGCCAGCTCCCTCGGAGAGGGAGCCTCTGGCACGCCCGGAAGATTTGCACTTTAACCGGAAGCTTTACCGCCATGCCAAGGGCCCCATCCCAGAGGGGGCTGGCATTGAGCGCAGCGAGATGACTGGGGGAGTTTCATCGGCGGCAAAGTTTCCCCACGCCAAAACAGCCAGACCGCCCCGGGTCCGGGGTCAGTCTGGCTGGAAGTTCATTCTACGGGCTTCATGCTTGCAGGGTCTTCCACGGTGGGTTCACCGCCGGCTTCGTCCGGCAGGCGCTTCATGCCGCCGGGGTTCGGTGCCACGGTGGGCAGGGTGAACACGAACCGGCACCACTCGCCCTGCTGGCTCTCCACCCGGATCTGCCCGCCGGAAAGGTTCACCAGCACCTTGCAGATGTTCAGGCCAAGGCCAGCGCCCCGGGCGTGCAGGCCGCGGGAGCGGTCCTCCTTGTAGAACCGCTGGAACACGTAGGGCAGCGCTTCCGGGCTGATGCCCTGACCGGAGTTCCAGATGGAGATCTCGGCTTCCGGGCCAAGCTTTTCCACCCCGAAGCGGATGGTGCCGCCCGCAGGCGTAAACTTGATGGCGTTGTCCAGCAGGTTATACACCACCTGATGGATCAGGTCGGGGTCGGCGTAGACCAGCACCTTTTCGTCCATGGTCAGGCCGTCGATGTCGATCATGCCGTCGTTGATGCGCTGCTCTGCCGAGAGCGCCACGCCGGTGATCGTCTCCCAGATGTTGAACATCCGGGCATTCACCTGATATTCGCCGCTTTCCAGCTTGGAAAGATCCAGCATGTTCTGGATGAGCCGTGCCAGACGGCCCGTTTCCTCACTGACCAGCTGCAGGTAGTGGTTCTGCATATCCGGAGGGATGGTGCCGTCCAGAATGCCGTCCACAAAGCCCTTGATGGTGGTCATGGGGGTGCGCAGCTCGTGGGCGATGTTGCCCATGAACTGACCGCGGGAGTTGTCGTTCATCTGGATGTTGTCTGCCATGCGGTTGAAGGTGCGGGCAAGGTCGGCTGCCTCGCCTTCGCCTTCCACCCCCTCCACACGGACGGAAAGATCACCGCCGCCAAAGCGCTGGGCGGCATCCGTCACCTTCTGCAGCGGATCGGTGAGCTGGCGCATCAGGATCTTGGTCAGGATGCTGGCACACAGCAGCATCACACAGGCCGACAGCAGGAAGTTGGACCAGAACTGCTGCTTGAACTGGGTCAGCTGCTCGCCGGAAGAGCACAGGAACAGGTAGCCGCTGGGCTGGCCGTTCTCATTGCGCATTTCGCTGACCGTGATGTAGCTTTTCCCGTCCAGCATGCCGCCCAGCGTGCCGAACACATGGTAGTAGTCCGCATCGGAAGCGTCGATCTTCTCCATCATTTCTTCCGGCACGGTCAGGCTCTCCAGCTTGTCCGGGCTGGAGGCGATCATCACCCGGCCGTCGTTGTCGGTAAAGAACAGATAGGCCTCTGCGCTCTCACCGATGATCTCCAGCTTGGTGCTCAGTGCGTCCAGCTCATCGCCTTCCGGCAGCTCCGCCTGCTGGACCAGATACTGGGCCGTGCGCTGGGTGACGCCCACCACCTGATCCAGTGTTTCGTAGCGATCCTTGGCAAAGTAGTTCTTGAACAGCACCCACTCCGAAGCGCCCATCAGCACGATGCCCAGCACCATCAGGGTGGACACCAGCGAGAAGAACGCCACCGAGATACTTTTTGCGCATTACTGACGCACCTCGAACTTATAGCCCACGCCCCATACGGTCTTCAGCTCCCATTTGTCGGAAGCACCGGCCAGCTTCTCGCGCAGGCGCTTGACATGCACATCAATGGTGCGGCTGTCGCCGTAATACTCAAAGCCCCACACCTCGTCCAGCAGCTGATCACGGGTGTAGACGCGGTTCGGATGGGAGGCCAGACAGTTCAGCAGTTCCAGCTCCTTGGGGGGTAGCCTCCACCACCTTGCCCTTGACCCGCAGCTCATAGCTGTTCATGTCCAGACGCAGGTTGTCGAATTCGATCACGCCCTCGGTGCTCTCGGCAGCAGCCGTGGTGGTCTGGCAGCGGCGCAGCACCGCCTTGATGCGGGCCACCACTTCCTTGGCATCAAAGGGCTTTACCATGTAATCGTCTGCACCCAGCTCCAAGCCCAGCACCTTATCAAAGGTCTCGCCCTTGGCCGTGAGCATCATCACCGGGGTGTTGCCCGCCTTGCGGATGCGGCGGCACACTTCCAGACCGTCCATCTTGGGCATCATCACGTCCAGCAGCACCATATCGGGCTTGACCTGATTGAACTTTTCCAGACCTTCTTCGCCATCGTTTGCCACCGTGACCTGATAGCCCTCCTTGGTCAGGTACAGCCGCAGCAGCTCGCAGATATTGGTATCGTCGTCCACAACGAGGATCTTTTCGTTGGCCATAATGATCTCCTCCCATTTTATCGGATGCCCGCCGGGCGGGCAGAGCAGCAAAGTATTCCACTTCTTATTATACGGAAGAGTTATGACAAAATAAAGAAGGATTTTGTATGATTTTTTTCACAATTCCGGCCCGGCCTTACTCGATCATCAGCCGGATGATCTCCTCATTGGTCTCCTTCATGCCGTCCTTGCCCAGACGGCCGATGCCCTTGATGGTGGTCTCGATGTCCTTCATCACGATGCCGTCACCGCCCTTGAACTCCTGATGGCACTTGTACATGTTGTAGCCAAGCAAGGCCGCGTCCACCGAGGATGCGATCTTTGCCGCGCAGGAGGCCTTTGCGCCGTCGCACACGATGCCGGACACGATGGCCAGCGCATTGACCACCGTGTGGATGGCGGCCTGATAGCCGTCGCCGCACAGATATACGATGCCCGCGCCTGCGCCCGCACCGGCGCTGACTGCGCCGCAGTAGGCGGACAGGGTGCCGATGCCGGTCTTTTCGTGGATGGCCACCAGATTGGAAATGATGAGGGCACGGTAAAGCTTTTCCTTGCCGCTGTGCAGCTCCTTGGCATATTCAATGAGCGGCACCGAGCAGGTGATGCCCTGATTGCCGCTGCCGGAGTTGATGATGACCGGCAGCTCACAGCCGTTCATGCGGGCATCCGAACCGGCGGCCGCCTTGGCCTTGGCCCGGATAGACACATCGTTGCCGTAGGTAGAAAGCAGCACCCGGCCGATGTTCGCGCCATAGTCGCCCAGAAGGCCCTCCTCTGCAATGGCGTTGTTGTAGCGGATCTGGCGTTCCAGCAGGTCCGCCACATCCTGCAGGTCGGCCGTCTCGGCAAAGTCCCAGATGTCCTTCATGTTCAGCAGGCTGCGGTCGGCCCGGCTGTCCCGCCGGGCCTCCTCGTTCAGCAGCGGCTTTTCGTAGAGCACCCGGCCATTCTTTTCGATCAGGCAGATGTTGGTGTGAAAATCCGCAATGCGCACCTTTGCGTAGGAATCCCCGCTGCGCTCGGTAACGATGATATCGAACACATGCCCCTGCTCGATGTGCTGGATGGAAATGGGCACCGTCTGCAGATAGTCCCGGATGGCAGCCTTCTTGTCCTCGCTGACCTCGGAGATGACTTCCAGCTCTCTGTCTGCCGAACCGGCAATGATGCCCGCTGCCACAGCGGCTTCCATGCCTTTCAGGTGGCCGGTGTTGGGCACGATGACGCTCTTCACATTCTTAATAATGCTGCCGCTCACCTGCAGCTGCACACTTTCGGGCAGTGCGCCCAGCACCTCGCGTGCCCGGGCCGCGGCATAAGCCAGCGCAATAGGTTCGGTGCAGCCCATTGCCGGGATCAGTTCTTCCTTTAATATTTCCACATACGCCTGATAGCGCGGATCACTGCGTTCCATGACGGGTCCCTGCCTTTCCTGTCGATTCGATATTTACCAACAGGAATAGTATACTATAGAACCCGCGCAATGTAAAACAAATTCTTCCCCGCCCGCAGGACCGGCTATTGCAAAGCGCAAACCGCAGAAGTAGAATAGGAGCATCCAAACCGATAAATCCATGGAGGGTCTTCCAATGATCGAAAAAGAAGTACAGGAGCTGCTGTCCTTCATTGACGGCAATCCTACCGCATACCACACCACTGCATCCGTCCGGAACATCCTGCTGAAGGAGGGCTTTTCCGAGCTGCTGGAGAGCCGCCGGTGGCAGCTGGAACCCGGCAGGAGCTATTTTGTCTGCCGCAACGGCTCCAGCATCCTTGCATTCCGCATGGGAGAACAGCTGGAAAACTACAGCTTCAACGTGGCCGCTGCCCACACGGATTCCCCCTGTTTCCGCATCAAGGAAAATGCCGAGATCCACATGGGCCGGAAGTACACCAAGCTGAACACCGAGGGCTACGGCGGCATGATCTGCTCCACATGGATGGACAGGCCGCTGTCGGTGGCAGGCCGCGTGCTGATAAAGGAAAACAATGCCATCACCTCCCGCCTGCTCACGCTGGACCGCGACCTGCTGATGATCCCCAGCGTGGCCATCCATATGGACCGCGAGGTCAACGACAAGGCTTCCTACAACAAGCAGGTGGATATGCTGCCCCTGCTGGGCGGTGCCGCCGAGGAAGGCGTGCTGAAAAAGCTGGTCGCCGCTGAGCTGCAGGTCGCAGAAGAGCAGATCCTTGGCAGCGACCTGTTCCTCTGCATCCGCGAAAAGGCCGCCGTCTGGGGCTGCAATGAGGAGTTCATCTCCTCCGGCCGTCTGGATGACCAGCAGTGTGTGTTCGGCATCCTGAAAGGTTTTCTGAACGCACACAGCGCCCAGTCCATCAATGTTGCCGCCTTTTTCGACAACGAAGAAGTGGGTTCCGGCACCAAGCAGGGCGCAGCTTCCACCTTCCTGTACGACGTTCTGCACCGCATCGCGCAGAACGTCTGCCCCGGCGATGAGGACTTCCACCGTGCGGTGGCCTCCAGCTTCATGTTCAGCGCCGACAACGCCCACGCCGTGCACCCCAACCACCCGGAATATACCGATGTGAACAACTGCACCTACATGAACGAGGGCGTTGTGGTCAAGGTGCACGCCGGCCAGAAGTATACCAGCGACGGCATGAGCATGGCCGTGGCAAAGGAGCTTGCCGCCCGCGCCGGTGTCCCGCTGCAGTATTTTGCCAACCGTTCCGATAAGGTCGGCGGCAGCACTCTGGGCAACCTTGCCATGGCGCAGGTATCCATGAACTGCGTGGACATCGGCCTGCCCCAGCTGGCCATGCACTCCTGCTACGAGACCGCCGGTGCCCGGGACATCGTTTCTCTCATCCGGCTGATGGAGGAATTCTACGCCAGCCACTTTGAAGAGACCGCGTCCGGCACCCTTACCATCTGCAAGTAAGACCCGTACAACCTGAATCATAAGGACTGCCCGTGGAAAAGCAGCACTGCTTTTCCACGGGCGGCTTTTCGTTTCCACTTAAGTGAGTATTGAGAAAAAACGTCCATTGTGCTACAATTATCCTGTTATAATATCGCTTTTTACCGCAGCGTAAAATCTTTTTCGCAAGGAGTATAATAAAATGAAATTAGGTATCGTCGGCCTGCCGAACGTCGGCAAGTCCACTCTGTTCAATGCCATCACCTCCACCAAGAACGCAGAAGCCGCAAACTATCCCTTCTGCACCATCGAGCCGAACAGCGGCATCGTAGCCGTGCCGGACAAGCGTCTGGACAAGCTGGCCGAGATCTGGCAGACCAATAAAAACGACCCCTGCCATCGTGGAGTTCGTGGATATCGCGGGCCTTGTAAAGGGTGCCAGTCAGGGCGCGGGCCTTGGCAACAAGTTTCTGGGCCACATCCGCGAGTGCGACGCCATTGTGCATGTGGTGCGCTGCTTTGACGATGACAACATCATCCATGTGGTGGAGGATGTTTCCAAGGCTGAGGCCGTGGACCCCATTGCTGACATCGATGCCATCGACTACGAGCTGATCCTGTCCGACCTTGAGGTGGTGCAGAACCGCGCAGGCCGCATGGCAAAGGCCGCCAAGAGCGGCAACAACAAGGGTGCTGCCGCCGAAGCCGCATGGCTGCAGCAGCTGGCCGACCACCTGAGCGCCGGCAAGCCTGCCCGCAGCTTCGATTTTGACGAGGGCGATGCCGAGCAGCAAGCTGTTCTGCACGAGATGGGCCTGCTGAGCGCAAAGCCGGTGCTGTACGCCTGCAACGTGGGTGAGGATGACCTGATGGAGGGCATCGAAAACAACAAGTATGTCCCGCTGGTGGCCGCACGCGCCAAGGAAGAGGGCGCACGCTACATTCCCATCTGCGCCAAGACCGAGGAGGATATCGCCGACTACTCTCCCGAGGAAAAGAAGGCTTTTCTGGCTGAAATGGGCATTGAAGCCAGTGGTCTGGACAACCTCATCACTGCCAGCTATGATCTGCTGGGCCTGATCTCCTTCCTGACCGACGGCAAGAAGGAGTGCCGCGCATGGACCATCCGCAAGGGCACCAAAGCACCGCAGGCTGCCGGCAAGATCCACAGCGATTTCGAGCGCGGCTTCATCCGTGCCAGCGTCATTGGCTACAGCGATCTGGAAGCCAACAACTTCGATTACGCCGCCGTCAAGGCCAAGGGTCTGCAGCGCACCGAGGGCAAGGAATACGTTGTCAACGATGGCGATGTGATCGAGTTCCTGTTCAACGTCTGATTTTCGGCAAAGATGTCACTTCCGGTTTCGCCCCTTCCCGTGAAAAAGTAAGTTCCAAAAGCCCGCAGGCTTTTGGAACTTACCAAAATTGAAAAATAAATTTCCGCTATATATGGCCAGAGCGCACGCGTCGGCCATTTAAAATCGTAAAAGAGGTTTCCTATGATTTTCGGTATTATGGGCGCAATGCCCGATGAAGTCGATCAGCTGTGTGCAAAGCTGGAGAATGTCACCGTGGAGCCCTACGGCGGCGTGGATTACCACAAGGGCACGCTGGCCGGCAAACAGGTGGTGGTGTGCTGTGCCGGCATGGGCAAGGCCAATGCCGCCGCCACCACGCAGGTGCTCATCACAAAATTCGGCGCGGAGAAGATCATCTTTTCCGGCATCGCAGGCAATATGACCTCGAAGATCGGCATTGGTGATGTGGTCATCGGCAAGACTGTGCTGTACCACGACGCACAGCTGGATATGATCTGCCAGAACCCGCCGTTCCTCAAGGAATACACCGGCGACCCGGAGCTGATCGCCGCCGCCGAAAAAGCCTGCGCCGAAGCGGGTGTGAAGGCTCTGGTGGGCAAGATCGCCACCGGCGACCTGTTTGTGGGCGACAGTGAAACCAAGGCTGCCATTGAAGCCAAATGCGCCCCCGACTGCGTGGAGATGGAGGGTGCCGCTGTGAGCCAGATCGCCGCCAAGAACGGTGTGCCCTGCGTCATCCTGCGCGCCATGAGCGACAACGCCGACGAGGACGGCCACGAGGTGCTGGTGGTGAAAAAGTTCAGCATTGCGGAATATGTAGCCACCGCCACCAAGATCGTGGCAGCAATGGTGGAAGCACTGTAAAAAAGAACCCTCTCAGTCAATGCTTCGCATTGCCAGCTCCCCCCGAAAGGGGGGAGCTTTTGACATTCCGGAAACGTTTTCCGTTTTGCCAATGGCTCGCCCTTCGGGAGAGCTGGCGAACAAAGTGAGCCTGAGAGGGTTTTCTTTTACAAGAACTGTTCCAGCTTTACCCGGCTGTCCTCCTGAAACTCCTGCAGTCTTTGGGCAAGGCGCTTTGCGCCGGGCGCGGCATTGGGGTAATCCTTCTGGGCCTTTACGCAGTCCACCACCCCCATGCCGCTGCCCTGTGTGAGCATCTCGGCCAGATTGCGGGTGGACTTGTCCGTGAGGGTCTTCATACTGATGCCCATTTTCGTGTTCAGCTTTGCCATGGCGCTCTGCCCCTGCGCGGTGCCGCCGCAGGCCTCGATGGCGGTGTGCGCTTCCTGATTGAGCTGGTGGTACACATTGCGCTGGCGCAGCAGCTCGGCCTTGAACTGCACATCGTCGGTCATCGGCACGATCTGTTCCAAGGTGTTCTTGCCCATCTCGGTATTCTGCACCACGGCTTCCAGCAGGTTCAGGTTGTCGTTCTTCTGGTTTTCCATACAAAAAATTCCCCCTTCTGGCCTTAGTCTGCGCCAAAAAGGGGGATTTTCATACGCTGGTTTTATTCTGCACGCATCTGATCGCCGCCGGCGTTCTGTGCCTCCCGCAGGCGTGCATCGCACAGCTCATACAATGCCTGCCAGTTCTTTGCAGGGACATCCTCAAGGCTCGCCACGCCGCAGCTCAGGGTAAAGGGCACCCGGCGCATCATGCCGGTGGTGGTGATGCATTCCCGGGGCATCTGCCGATACAGGTTCTGCATTTCCTCTGCCAGCTGCTTGCCGTCGGCATCCAGACAGCCCACCGCAAAGATGCTGCCGGTCAGGCGGCAGACCACGCGGGTCGCAGGGGTATCAAAGTTCTTTTTCCACTGGTTGCCCACAAAGCAGTGCAGCTGGTCCATCACAGGCTGGCCGTAGGTATCCCGCAGCTTCTGGCCGTTGTCGATGCTCACCAGCGCCACAGCCGCCTTGCGGCCCTGCGCTGCACACTGTTCCAGCTTTTGGGCAAACACCGTTTCCAGATAGCGGCGGTTGTACACGCCGGTAAGGAAATCATGGCTCATATCCTCGCGGGCACAGTTCCCGCTCCCGGGGTGTCATGCGCTCTTCCGGCAGCACATTGCCTGCCAGCGGTGCGCACATTTCCAGCTCCCAGCATTTGCCGTCCGCTTCCACTCTGCGGTGCAGCACACAGTCCACACGGCCATTGCGCAGCTCGTAGTCCACCCGCAGGCCATCGTCCTGCCAGCCGTCAC
>ENA-OQCV01000207-OQCV01000207.1-human-gut-metagenome-genome-assembly--contig:-NODE-207-length-16997-cov-3.735270_pt1 | contig 16997 bp, 17 predicted proteins | sample MGYA00242766_ERZ504592 | MGnify/ENA primary metagenome ERZ504592 (study PRJEB26092, sample SAMD00036315) | human gut metagenome | host: Homo sapiens | study: EMG produced TPA metagenomics assembly of...
TTATTAACATGATTGTTCAAAAAAATGCCCATTTTACAAGGGTTTCCAGACTTTGAGACTGTTAAATTTTTTCACTGGAAAAATTCTTCCAAAAATACAATTTTACACCTGGTTTTTTACGACATTGAAACCACCGGATTATCAAGAAATTCCACGTATTTATACCTGATCGGAGCTGTTGGAATTGAAGATGAAACTTGGAATTTTTATCAATGGATGGCCGAAAATGCCAGTGAAGAAGAGACAATTCTGAGAAATTTTTTCACAAATTTCTTCAGCAATATAATTTGATGATTTCTTACAACGGAGAACGATTTGACCAGCCCTATCTGGAAGCACGATATGAAAAATATGGAATTCCCTCTCCGTTTACAGGAAAACAGTCGCTGGATCTCTACCTGACATTAAAACCGTTAAAGTCACTTTTAAAACTGTCTGCCATGAAGCAGCCCTGCATGGAAGAATTTCTGGGGATCAAAGACAGGATTTATGATAATGGTAAGGAATGCATTAAACTTTACAAAGATTTTCTGAAAAAAACGAGATGCCTTTACAGCTGATGAAATCCTTGGACATAACCTGGAGGATGTGCTGGGACTTGGAAGAATCTTTGATATGCTGGGATATCTTTGCATCTATGATGGAGATTATGAAGTTACATACAGTGAATTTGACGGAGACAACCTGATTCTGAAACTGAAGCTCCCCTGCACACTGCCACAGGAATTTTCCAATGGAAACACCGACTTCTATCTGACAGGAAAAGACGAAGAAATCAATTTAATTATCAAAACAACTGACGGGAAACTGAAACAATACTATGCAGATTATAAGGATTACTATTATCTCCCGGAGGAGGATACGGTTATCCCGAAATCTCTCGGATCCGGAATTGACAGAAAGCACCGGAAAGCAGCAACCAGAAATACCTGTTACACCTGGTTTACCTGCTCCGATGCCTTCCTCAGTTCTCCCGTACAGCAGAAGCAATATCTGACATATACGCTTTCCTGTCTGATTGGAACTCTAGAATGCGTCTGAAAAATCCTCTGTGATCATACATAAATATCGTCGAAAACAATTTCCAATGGATTGTGAAGAGAAAAAGCCCTCTCACTGCTGACCGAGAAAATATAACCGTCAAATTCCATTGTCTCAAAAAAGCATGGCCTTTCTGAGGATTTTCCGAGGACAAACCCCTCTTCTGTGGGAACCACTTCAAAAGAATCCAAAGGGAGGCTCATTCCTCTGCCTGTCATTTTCATATAACTTTCTTTTAATGTCCAGAGCGTAAAAAACGCCTTATCTTTGTTCTTCGCAGCCTTGATGTAAGCAAGCTCTGAATGGTAGAAATAATGTTCTGCCACCTCAAGAGGCGCATTGGCATTTTTTCTCAATATCGCACCCGACTTCGCAGTCTGACAGCACACCCACAACATAGTCCCCCGCATGAGATACATTAAAAAAAAGGGCCATCCACAACCGGCTTTTCATTGATCAGAATATCTCAGGCAGCTTTCCGTAAGCCCGTTTTCATCGAGGATTTTTTCTGATGATGATCCCTGCACCCAGACTTCTTTTGCGGTCATCAGGCATACGATACCTGATGACCTTTTCTCTTCTTCTGATCCCAACCAGATCCAGAAGCCTTTCATTCTTAAGCGGATCCTCAAAATGATTAATATTGATCCTGTATAATTTCTGCATCTGATCAACAGTTACTTCTTCTGAATATCGATCTTGCTGTCAAACCCTGTAAGGCTGAATACATCGTAAACCTCATCAGAAACATTGATGATCTTAAATCCATCCTTTTGAGCCATTTTTTGTAGGCCACGATCACCTGACGTAAACCTGCAGATGAAATATACTCCAGATTTGTAAAATCAAATACCAGACTTGTGATGCTGTCTTCAAGTCCGGACAGAGCCTCCCCTAACTGGGGAGCTGTCTGTGTATCAAGCCATCCGCTGATTTCCATAGTTGCTTTGTTACCTTCTGTTTTTGTGATAATTTCCATTGTAATTTTCCCTCCTGAATCAATCAAAAAATTGTAAGTCTGTCAAGTGCTGCAATTGCATTTTCCAGATATCTGTCATCTGTAACCGGCCATTTATAATCCAGCCTGTACAGAACCTGTGCTGTAAAACGATTGCTGTAATCAATGGTATAGATTTCATTTTCATTATGTGAGGTATAGGCGATCAGTCCGGAAACCGCATCAGAATCCTGACCGGTCTTTGCAAATTCCTTCACTGCTGCCTCAAACTCCTCATCTCTTACAATATCAATCCTGAATCCATAGCTGCGCATTGCGTAGATCAGGTCTGCCATATAAATATGATGGCTGTTACATGCATGGAATACAGTAAATCTCCGGTCGGTCTGAGCCAGTCTCAGAACTGCCAGCGCAGTAGAATCAATCGGTGAGAATTCTGCCACCTCATGCATACCGCCCATAGGGAATTTACCTACAGCCGCATAACCTCTCAGGCTGCGAAGGAATCCATTGGTAATGAAATTAATCTGGAACTCGCCGTCAGAGTTTCGGCTCATCAGATTACCTACCCGGACTACCTTGCCGTCCAGTCCCTCGGAAACTGCTTCCAGAACCGCCCTCTCTGCCAGGAATTTGGTGCGGATATATTCGTTGGTAATATTCTGTCCGATGTACAGATCATTCTCACAGAAAACTCTGGACATTGGCGGAACACCGTCAGAACCCTCTCCCGCAACGGAAACCGTAGAAATCTGGATCAGTCTGCGGCCGTTATTCTTACAGAAATCGATCAGATTTTCCACACCCTGCACATTAATTCTTTCCAGTACATCATCAGCCGCAAAATGCTTTACGCAGGCAGCGCAGTTAATGATGGTGCTGAATTTGTATTCTGAAAATCCTGTTACCTGTTCCTTTGAGGTAATATCCCCATCCACACAGATAATACGGCTTTCAAACAGCTCTTTGTATGGATCATCAAAATAGTACATCAGCATGTTCATCATTCGCTTTTCAGGCGATTCATATTTGCCCTTACGTACAAGACAGTAAACCTTACCGTCATAAATTTGTCAAGGGAATGCTTTTAAGGGACATGGATTCCCCCAGGGAAAACCTGTGGCACCTGTGACCATAATATCTCCCAGCTTTTCCTTTGTGATCCGGTCTGCATTTTCTTCTGTATTTGCGCTGATCACATTCTGGATCCTGTTATAGTTATAATCCGAAAATTCATTCTTGCTCTGTGCAGCCTCTGTAACTCCGTCATCATCAACCAGAGCTGCAAGTTCCCGTACAGTAGGATATTTGAAAATATCCGCATATACCAGTGAAATATTCTTTGACAGACACATAACAGCAACCTTGGATGCAGTAAGGGAAGATCCGCCCAGCTCAAAGAAGTTGTCCTCAATCCCTACTCTTTTCAATTCCCAGTGCTTTCTCAAAAAATCTCACAGAGTGCTCTCTGAGCTGCAGTAACCGGCTCTACATAGCTGGCAGTGTTCGTGGTTACCTCCGGCATTGGCAGTGCTTTTTTATCAATCTTACCGCCCGGTGTCACAGGCATTTCCTCAATGCTGACAAAGAAAGACGGCATCATATAATCCGGGATCAGCGGCTCCAGGAAGGTCTTCAGTTCATCCTCCGGGATGGCTTCTCCTGTATAATAAGCTGTGATATATTTATTTCCACCCTTTTCAATTACTGTAACGGCTGCATTTTTCACCAGCTCATGTTTCAGAAGGGCACCTTCGATCTCACCAAGCTCCACACGATATCCTCTGATCTTCACCTGTGAATCGATCCGGCCTATGTACTCAATATTTCCGTCACCTTTCATGCGGACCATATCACCGGTCCTGTAAAGACGGCTTTCCTGCTCACATACAGCAAATGGATTTTCTACAAACACAGATGCTGTTTTTTCCGGAAGATTATGATATCCTCTGGCAATCTGCCTTCCTGCGTGACAAAGTTCGCCGGACGCACCCACCGGAAGCCGGTTCAGATTCTCATCCACAATGTAGCTGCGCACATTCCGCTGTGATTTTCCGATCGGGATGTTGTCATACTGTCTGTCTACCAAAAACTCTGTGGAAGAAACCGTATTCTCTGTAGGACCGTAGCCATTGATCATCTGATAGGTACGGTTACGGTAATGCTTGAATTTCTCGCCGCCAAGTGTAACAAATTTAAGAGCAGGTGCATCCTCCAGAAGTTCTGTAACCAGTTCTCCCATCTGGGTAGGGAAGGTTACGGTGGTGATCTCTTTTTCCCTTTATATATCTGCTTATGGCAATGGCGTCCTTACGGATACTCTCCGGTAAAATATACAGGACTGCTCCTGCGGTAAGAGGTGCAAACAGATCGATCACTGACGCATCGAAACAGAAGCTTGCAAACTCTGCCACAATGTCATCCGGTGAAGTATTTCTGCTCAGTGTGATATATTCGATCAGGTTCAACAGATTTCTGTGCTCAATCATAACACCCTTTGGCTTTCCTGTGGAGCCTGAGGTATAGATCATATAGGCAAGGTTCTCCGGTTTCGGAGAAATAAGCTCTGCAGAAAGTTCAAAATCCTCAGCCTCATCTGACACACTGTCCAGACTGATCACATTTCCGTCATAAAATTCCACAAGATTCTGATACTGATCGATCACAAGGAGATTTCTTGCTCCTGAATCCTTCAGCATATATTCAATTCTGCTCTGTGGATACTCCGGATCCAGAGGAACATAGGCTCCGCCGGCCTTCATAACACCCACATAGGCTACTGTATATTCCTTTGTCCTGCCGCACAGGATACCTGCTGCCTGTTCCGGGCCAAATCCGTTTTCCGTAAGCTTCTGAGCAATATAATCAGACATTCTGTCCAACTCTCTGTAAGTAAAATCTCCGGAGTCATCCCGCACTGCCGGTCTGTCCGGATATCTGGCAGCCATCTCCTTAAACAGATCTATGAAGGTCTTTCCTGCATGTTCCGGAATATCCTCCATCTGAGTTTCTTCCTCAAACATCAGCCGGATATCAGCCGGATCGCATTCCCTTAAGATTCCCTCTGCAGTGGTTTCCAGATTGTCAGTCAGATACCGGATAGTTTCCTCATGGTACATATCCCCTCTGTACTCAATCTCAAAGACAAATCTGTTCTTTTCAATGGAAATGCTGACAGAAACCGGTGCCTTTGCCATGTTCAAGCTGACAGGCTCCTCCTGTGCATATTCCCCGCCAATGGTATCAAAAGCAAAATTGTCGCCCTGATAAATAACCATGGCATCTGCCTTAATATCAAACTCATGGCTGATCTGTGAGAAAGGATAAATATCGTTGTTCATGGAATCGATCAGCTGTTTCTGTACACCGCTCAGGCAATCTTTGGCTGTTCCTGAGAAATCACAGAAAACAGGGAGTGTTTTTACCAGCATACCCACTGTTTCCGAAAGTCTGGAATCGTTTCTTCCATGGTAAATAGTGGTAAATACAGCATCCTTTTTGAAATTATATTTTCCAAGTGTGATACCAAAAGCGGAAATGAAGAATACATTCTCCGTAATTCCATGCTTTTTACAGAATTCCTTCACATCCTGCACGGAAATGGATCTGGTCTCTCTGTGGTAAAGTTCTGCTGTTGGAGCCGCACCGTTTTTGTCCGGATAGAAGCTGATGCTTCCACCTGCATGTTCAAATACTGACTTATAATAATTCTCTGCATTTTTATAGATATCACCTGCCAGGGCATCTCTGTTATCCAGTGCCAGATCATAGGAAGTATAACCTTCCGGTTCCAGCTTCTCACCGCTGTAAGCTCTGTTAATATCATTAATTATAATAGCCAGAGATGTACCATCGGCAACAATGTGGTGAAGGTCCAGGAACAGATAATTGCCATCACAGGTTCTGTAGATTTCAAACCGGAAAAGCTGTTCATTAAACAACATATATGGACGTACCAGAGTGTCTCTGTTCATTCCGTTTAAAATCGGTGTTTTATAACTGAGCCCATCGTTTCGTTTCTGAAGTACATTTCCGTTGTCATCCATAAACAGACGGGTTTTCAGATAAGGATGCGCCTCAACAGTACTGTCAATGGCTTCTGCCAGTCTGTCCAGATCCACCTTGTTATCAAGCTTTAACAGATACGGGATATTGTAAATGGTAGAACCCATATTCGCAGTACACTCAATGAAAATCCCCTCCTGAGTGTTGGTAAGAGGATAACTTTCCTGTACTTCCCTTTTGCTTTCTTTTCCCGCAGTTTTTACAAATTCCTCCATCATTCGGATAGTAGGATGATTCTTATATCTGAAGTTTTGATCACAATGTCAAAGGCTTTGGAGATCAGGATATTCAGCTTAATGGCAGTGATGGATGTCAGACCTGCCTCATAAATATCTGTGGTAATCCCAAAATCCGTATACCCCAGAACCTCTGCGATACAGTCAAATAATATCTGCTGAACCTCATTCTCAGGCTTAATGATCTCCGCTGCTTTTTCTCAGGCAGAGGAAGAGCCATTTTTATTTACCTTCTGGTTCTGGTTCAGAGGAATTTTGTCAATCTGCATGGTAACTGCAGGTACCATATAGGCAGGCTTTGTCTCTTTAATAAAATCATTCAGGGCATTGATATCAACAGTGCTGTCCGATACCACATAGGCAGCAATATATTTTCCACCATTTGGATCATCAAAGGCAACTACAGTGGCATCCCTGATGCCCTCATATCTGCGGATCACTTCCTCAACCTCAGAAAGCTCAATCCTGAAACCTCTGATCTTAACCTGGGAATCCTTTCTGCCAATGATCTGGATATTTCCATCCGGAAGAAATCTTGCCACATCACCTGAATGATACATCACTTCGTATCCCGGTGTATCATCATAAAGATTCTTTGTATAGACCTCAGCAGTTTTTTACCGGCTTGTTAAGATATCCTCTGGAAACCTGCCAGCCGGTGATCATCAGCTCTCCGCATGCACCGGGAGGAAGCATATGCCCCAGCTTGTCTGTAATATAAAGCTTCACATTGTCAAGTGCTTTTCCGATCGGGACATTTGGATAATATTTGTCCACTTCAAATACAGTCGTAAAAATAGTCGCCTCTGTAGGTCCATAAGCATTAATAAACTTATAATCTTTTGGCGGCTCACATGGAACCAGCTTCTCTCCTCCTACAGAAAGATATCTCAGGCTCTTACAATCCATCTCCAACGCAAACTGCCTTCCCACCTGAGTAGTCATAAAGGAATGCGTGATGCCATTTTCCTCAAAATAGCGCTGCAGTCCAATGAAATCCAGACGGATCTCCTCCGGAATAATGTGAAGCTGTGCACCGTTTGTGATGGCACCGTAAATATCCATCATGCAGGCATCAAAACCAAAGGAAGCATATGCAGCTATCCTAGACTCCGAATCTATGCCATAATATCTCTTGAACCAGTGACAGAAAGCAGTAATATTTCCATATTCCAGCATACAGCCCTTTGGCACACCTGTGGAACCGGAAGTATACAAAAGGATAAACAGATCATGCAGCTGCGGCTTCTTAAGCACAACATCCCTATCCTCCAGCTGCCAGATCTGATCTGTAAACAGCACCGGTCCTTTATATCCGTCTACCAGAGGAAGAAGCTCTCTGTCAGCAATGAGAAGCTTTGCAGAGGAATCCTCCATCATGTACATCAGGCGGTCCCTGGGATAGGTTGGATCCAGAGGCTGGTAAGCTGCACCTGCCTTTATCACGCCCATCGGCGCGATCGCCATATATTCACAGCGGGGGATCAGAATGGAAACAACATCCTCACTGCCGATTCCCTGGGATGCGATATATTTTTCCAAGTCTGTCGCTGATCTCATCCAGTTCTCTGTAAGTATATTTTTTTATCCTTAAATACCACAGCCGTATGGTCAGGAATGGTCTGTACCAGCTCCTCAAACGTATCAGCGATGGTCTTACTTCTGTCATATTCGCAGGCAGTATTATTAAATTCCGCAATTGTGTCCGCTCCATTTTGAGAAAGAACAGAAACTTCCGAAATATATTTTGCTTTCAGCAGGGAATCCATAGCTGCCTCATAGGATTCCAATATTCCACGTACAAAGGCTTCACTGTACATGTCACTGCGGTATTCTGCAGTAAGCACATATTTATGATCGTATTCTCTTACCTGGATCAACAGAGGCATCTTTGACATATCCGGAGAAAGGTCATGACCCCTGGCAACGGTATCACCGATTGGGAAATCATCCCCAAGCTCTGCCTGATATGCAAATACCAGATCAGAATTAATCCCGTACTTTGCACAGATATCAGAGAACGGAAAAACTATCATTTGCCATGGAAGACAGAATCTGCTCAGAGAGCTCTGTCATATAGGCCTGTATGGTGACTTTCGGATCACAGGAACAGTAAACCGGCAGAGTCTTTACAAGCATGCAGACTGTATTCTCCAGTCTGGAATCATTTCTTCCATTATAAATAGTTGCAAAAAGACTCTCCTCGGAATTGGAATATCTGCTCATGAGAATGCCGAATACACCTGTAAACAGAATGTTTGGAGTAACCCCCAGCTTCTCGCAGGCAGAAAGTACCAGAGACTCTCCGGTATCCACAGGCATCGACAGATATCCTCTCTCAGGAGTCTTTCCTGAGCAGTCAGGAAGAGGCAGGGATTCTGTCTCAATTCCCTCGAAAATACTGTCATAATATTTCTCGGCCTTCTTATATTTTCCCTCTTTCATCTGCTGTTCTTCATCAAGGGCAGCATCAAAGCCTGTGTAGGATTCTTTCTCCAATTTCTCACCCAGATAGGCCCGATCGATATCCTCAAAAATAATATCATAGGAATTACCATCTGCCAGGATATGGTGGAAATCTGTAAAAAGATATTTCCTGTCTTCTGTCACATAAATCCCCGCCCGGAACAGCCGTCCCTTTTCCAGCTTAAAGGAACGCACCAGCTCATCTTTCATCTTTTCAAACTGCTCATTTGTGGTCTGTACCACCTCTGGTACAAAGGCTTCCTCACAAGGCTTCTGCACCATCTCTCCGCTGTCACTTAAATAAACCTTTGTCAGCAGATACGGATGTGCAGCGATCATCTGAGAAATGGCATCTGACAGCTTCTGAACGTCAACAGAGCTTTCCAGTTCAAACAGGAACGGAATATTGTATACCGTACTCTCAGGATTCTTCATGCACTCTGCAAAAATACCCTTCTGGGAGCCGGTAAGAGGGTAAACTTCTCTCTTTTCATAGGTTCTGATCTTCGGTGCAAGCATCACATATTTTTCCAGTTTCTCCACCGTATTGTTTTCGTGGATATCACTGGTTTTCACAGTCACTCCGAATTCCTCTGAGATCAGAATACAAAGCTTCATGGCACTGATAGAAGACAGCCCCGCCCTGTAAAAAACTTGTGTCAGTTCCAAAAAAATCATTCTCCACAAACGTCTGCAACGATTTCAAAAATCTTCTTCATGCATAGGAGTCTGGGGTTCTTTCAGATTCTTTGGCTGTGCAACCGGCTTTGGCAGTGCTTTCTTATCAATTTTACCATTCTGTGTCACAGGCATCTTTTCCAGTTGGACAAAAACCTCAGGAACCATATAATGAGCCAGGGACTCTGATGCATAGGCAGAAAGCTCCTCTGTATTGATCTGGCGGTCAGCCATAAAATAGCAGCAGAGGAATTTGTTATCTACAGGCAGAGTAATGCTGGTAATGATTCCCTCATAGGAATTAATCACCTCCTCGATCTCACCAAGCTCAATCCTCAGACCGCGAAGCTTGATCTGATTGTCTATTCTTCCGAAAAATTCAATCTCACCCTCAGGGCTGATCCTTGCAAGGTCACCGGTCTTATAAGCTCTCTCTCCGTTAAGATCAATGAATACAGCCTCTGTTTTATCCGGCAGATTCATATAACCTCTGCCAACGCCCAGTCCTGCAATCACAAGCTCTCCGGTCTCTCCGTCCGGAAGGATCTTATTCTCTTTATCTACAATATATCCCTTCACATTACCGTTAGGCGTACCAATGGTAATGTTTCTGCTGTCCGTAATTACCTTCATGGTACAGCTGATGGTAGTTTCCGTAGGTCCATAACCATTCATAATGTAAGCATCCGGGTTTACTCTGCGAATCTTGTCATACAGAGCCGGAGGAAAAGCCTCTGCACCTACATCAAACACCTTAATCTGAGAAACTGCATTTTTCAAGCTGGGGCAGATCGATCATATTGGACAGGTAAGTAGGAGTTGTGGTCATAATATCCACTTTATTTCTGACGATCAGCTCACCCAGCATAAGAGGATTCAGAATCTCCTCATCAGAGGCGATCACCGCAGTCATCCCGTTGGTAAGTGGCAGAAATTCCTCCAGAACAGACACATCAAAGGTCATGGCTGCCATGGAAAGAGAAACCGATCCCCTGCTGACATAACCATAAGTTTCCGCATTTTTCGGATCCGGATTTACAAAATTGGCAAGGTTGATATGTTCGATCAGCACACCCTTGGGCTTGCCTGTGGAACCGGAAGTATAGATACAATAACAAAGATCATGCTCCCCGATCTTTACCTGAGGATTCTCTGTATTCTCATTCTCCAGAAGTTCCTCGATCAGAAGTACTGTACAGGGAAGCTTAGCAAACAGTTCCCTTCGTTCCTCTGCGATCTCCTTTGTTGTGATAATAAAAGGAGCTCGTGAATCCTCAAAAATATACCGGATCCTGTCATCAGGATAATCCGGTGTGGCAACTGCAAATGCGCCTCCTGCCTTCAGGATACCCTGTCGCACTGCATAGAAATCACAGCATCTCTCAAGAACCACACCTACGATGGTCTCCCGTCTGACACCTTTTTCCACAAGTGCATTGGCAATCCTGTTGGCCCGTTCGTTGAGCTGTGCATAGGTGAAGCTCTCTTTGCCGGAGACAACTGCACATTTCTCAGGATGAAGCTTCACCTGTTCCTCGAACAATTCTGTTACCGGCCGAAACTCAAAAACAAAATTGTTCCTTTCATTAATATTTTTCATTTTCATGTACCTCCTAAAAAGATATTATGGTATTATTCATATCAATCGCACGAATATAATCCATGGATTTTGATACCTTCTTGACAAGTTCAATCCCATGTATATCAAAGTCTTCACTGTCATACTGATATTCCAGAGGGTTGAAATTTACACCGTTATCTCTGATCCTCAGTCTGCAGAGATCATCCTCCAGACAGAGGTTAATGTCGATCCAGTTGGAGGTTTTTCCACCGAATCGTATAATATTTACAGTCATTTCCTCCGCACACACTGCGGCAAGATTTGCCTTGCTTTTAGAAGCTCCCTGTTCCTGGCAGAACTCTATGATCCTCTTATGAACCGTTTGTGCTTCCTCCATGGTACTCTTAATGGAAAAATCCAGATTAATCCCCGGATTTTTGTCAGGAACAATATAAAAGCTTGTATTCTTATGCCTGATTTTTCTGAAAATACAGGCTGCAACTGCAGTTATGATCTCAGTGGCAACAAATCCTGCTGCAATTCCGTCGATACCAATCCCGTCAATCTGTTTCCATACAAGGATTCCCACCAGGGTTGCAGGCAGAACTACCACCGCATTCTCCAGAAATGTGGCAAAACTTGCAATGGCTGTCTCCTCAATGGACTCGTAATAGCTGATAATAAACTTATTCCACAGATAAGGTGCCACACACAAAGCAAAGATGCGCAGCGCCTGGACCATATGACTGCCCAGCTCGCCACCGCCGCTTCCGAACATGACAGTGATTTCCTCGGTAAACAGCATAATAAAGACAAAGATCACAGCCAGCAGGATGTAACTGTATTTCAGCATCTTTTTACAGAGAACCCGGATTCCCACGTAGTCCTTCTCTCCAAAAATGGATTCCTGCCACATTGGGGATCACACCGATGATTCCGCCTGTAAGCATCTCGACGATCAGCAGCACATTGTCACAGACAGTAAATACTGCCATACCTTCCTCGCCCAGCTGGTTCATGATAATGGTATTCAGTCCAAGCGCCTTTACAAAATTAGCTGCCATAAAGATCAGCATTGGCACGCCTGTGATGATTGCTTCCTTTGTGATTCCAAGTTCGCCCGGCTTTAGCAGGATCAGGTGGAGGTTTCGCTTATCAGAGCGGATATAAAGCACAAAAATTCCCATTGCAAACAGGAAACCAAGAACAGTTGATAAGGATGCACCTGTAATTCCCAGCGGAGTATATCTGAGGAATATATAGTCCAGCACAAGATTGATCACATTGGCTGCGATAAGGTAGGCTGATGCCAGCTCCGGATGATTCTCCACACCAAGGTAATTGACCATCATCAGTCCAATTCCGATCACCGGTGCCCCCAGCATACTTACACGTATGTAATCTCTGGTATAACCGGTCAGGACACCGTCACCTGATACCAGAAGTCTGGCAACAGGTTCTGCTGCAGGAAGGGCGCAGATTGAAAAAATGATTCCCACCACAAGTGTTACTATAAATGTGGCAGAAAACAATTTCGATGCCCCTTCTTTGTCTCGTTTGCCAAGCATGTTTCCCACTGCTATGGAACCGCCGATACCAAGGCAGTATCCTGTCAGCTGAACGATTGTCTCCACAGGCAGGCTCAGGGTAACTGCAGACATTGCCTCCACCCCGATCAGGTTACTTACAAATATCGTATCTACGATATTTCCCAGCTGAAGCGCCAGAGACATCATAATCCCCGGAACAATATACTTGTTCAGCTTCGCATTCAGCAGTCTGTTATTTCTCTCTTCCATCGCTTCCTCTCCTTTGTTTTCAGTTTTTTCAAAATATTGTGCCGTAAAACTGTAAGATATTTAAATTTTACCATTTAGTGCGATAAATGGCAAGTTAATAAAGAATGGGAGAAAGCAAATAAATATTGCTATTTACTGTAACCTGATTCCCCATATTTTACAGTCTCTGGTGCCTACAACCGCATAGTTATCGTAGACAGCCGGGGAAGCCTCTATCACGCCCTCGCTGACAGATAATACATCTTCCTGTTTACCTGTTTTACCATCAAGAAGGCGGATATCACCTGTACTGTTGCAATAAAGAACCTTTCCTGATCCGTCTTTGTTATAAACGCACACCGGAGAAGACCAGGCATATGAGGAAGAATCCTCCCATGCTTTAGATCCGTCAGATTTTCTCAGACAGGCAAGAACTCCGGATGCATTGTCAGAGGTCTTTGCCACTGTCACATATATATAATCGGCAAGGCTGTTCTTTCCACAGGCAATCGTAGACTGAACTCCACCGGAAACACCGTCATCAGTAGTACATTCATAATCTGTATGCCACACGATCTCACCGGTTTCTGCATCAATCTTCCAGACAGGGACAGTGGCTGTGTCATAACTTCTCCATCCAAGGCGGAAGGAAGTACTTACATACAGATACAGATGTCCTTTTTCGATTTCCAGAACAGGCGTTGAATTAGAATCATCCAATGTATCCTGAACCCATACCAGCTGAAGAGTGTTCAGGTCCAGACACATAAGATTTCCCCCATTATCGGTCATAAATATATAGCCTTTATAGATTGCCGCACTGTCTTCCATTCCAAGCCAGAAAGACTCTGTACTGCTTCTTGTTCCATAGTAGCGCCATTTTACAGTTCTGCCCGGATCAATGGATAAAGTCCCACTGTTCAGATCATATTTTGTATTCAGCCTGATCAGATACAGGATTCCGTTCTCTCCCGGATAGATCAGGGTATCTGTCTCTGCATCCACAAGTGCTGATCCGTCAAAAAAGGCTCAGACTTCCTCTGAGTGAAAAACTCATCATTGTCTCCAAAAGTATACATAACACTACAATCCAGCAAGTTTACTACAAATACCTTTGCAGTTCCTTCGTTGCTGTTATATCCGGCGCCAACATACATAATCGGATATCCTCTCGGATCAAGGGCACCCGCACCCTTAAAAGTATATCCCAGATATAATGGGTCACGTGTCTTTTCTCCCGTTCTCAGATCCAGAAAATACACATACCCATCCATACAGGCATAAATCACCTCAACCAGCTCATCATCTGCCGTTGCTTTCTCTGTCATATTCATATGTGCTTTGACCTCTTTTGGCCATTTCATCATAAGCGGCTGTCCTGTCCAGCCACTTCCTGTCCAGACTGCACTGCCCGAAGAAAGAGAACCTGTATCTGCAGACCACAGTTTGTTCAGCCTGAAATCAGTCATATCTGCATAACCATGGGAAGGGGTATCGCGAAAACTGTTTCCGCGAAATGTGACGATTCCATCCACCTCAATATTAGTATAGCTGATCAGATTTTCCGGTTTTGTAGAATCCACACAATGAGGCTGAAAATTAATCTCTTTAGTCTCTTTCCTCCTAAAAAAATATATCCTGTGAATTTCATCTTCTGCCTGGCTGTATCCGGCACATCGATCAGCCCAAAGCGATAGAACATTCCATAGATATAACTCACTCCGCGGATGTCGCCCAGAGCTTTGGGTCTGTCAACCACAGCTCCCACCTTCTTTATGTTTCTCAATGCCAGCAGCACTGAACTTAACGCCAGACTCTTACTGTTCTCCCTACGGTCGATCCACAATTCCCTTGTGTAGTCTCCATTCCGACCCTTTCTTACTTCATAAGTGAACGGAAGCCCTGTATAGGTTTTGAAACTCTCACCTGCATAGAGTAAAATAACCTCCCACAGATACTTCTCGTCCAGTGTTTCTCTCAGCTTCTCTACTGCCTGATATCCTTGTCTTTGCTGCATCTCTGATCTTTCCTGCATTCCTTCCTTTTGATCTCACTCCTGCTCTTTCGATTTGCACTTACAACTTGTCAGCACGCCCCAATTTATCTTCCTGATTCGGACAGATATATTTATACTCATTTCTGTTTATACTCATTTCTGAGCAACGCAATTTCATGAGTCCATCCCTCATCGTCATTTGGTGTCTCCAGAATAAACGGAATTCCCTCTGTGGCAGGATGATTGATCACGCGGACAAGTGCCTCCAGTCCTATTTCACCTTCTCCGATTCTGGCATGGCGGTCCTTATGGCTGCCAAGGGGATTCATGCTGTCATTTAAATGGATGGCTTTTAGTCTGTCCAGACCTATTATCCGGTCAAATTCTTCAAATACGCTGTCAAGATCGTTTACAATATCATATCCACCATCCCAGACATGACAGGTATCCAGACAAACACCTAATTTATCTTTTAACTCCACCCTGTCAATGATCTGACGAAGTTCTTCGAAATTTCTTCCTACTTCTGTGCCCTTTCCTGACATAGTTTCCAGAAGTACAATCGTACTCTGATCTTTTGTCAGCACTTCATTGAGAATTTCTGCAATTTTACTGATTCCTACTTCTGCACCCTGTCCTACGTGACTGCCCGGATGAAAATTGTAATAATTTCCCGGTGTCATTTCCAGACGTCTCAGATCATCTGCCATGATTTCTCTGGCAAAATCCCTGAGGTTTTCTTTGGCAGCGCAGCAGTTCATAGTGTAAGGCGCATGAGCCACCAGCTTTCCAAAATAATTCTCCTCTGCCAGCTGCCCAAATGCCTGCACATCCTGCGGATCAATGTCTTTGGCTTTCCCTCCTCTTGGATTTCTGGTAAAAAATGCAAATGTGTTACCACCATTTGCCAGCATCTGCTTCCCCATTGCAAGATATCCCCGGGATGAGCTTGTGTGATTTCCTATATATAACATCTTTTTTACTCCTCTTCTGTCGTATTTTTCACAGTACCAGTTTATAGCAATCCTTTTATCATACATTATGGATTTTTTCAAAATTTTCTGTTTCATATCTGCATTATAGCATTTTAACAGATTTGTTAAACATTTTACTGTTATAAACAATTTTACGTCAAAAAGACATTGCTGTGAACGGAGTCAATTGTTCCAAAATTTTTCAGGTTGCGCTTATGAACTATCTTCATGTCAGTGAAGACAATATTTCATCTGGTCCTGCCCTTTACTTTCCATGCACCAACCTTAACATCCTATTCCCCAACAAACACCCCAGCATACATCCCAAACTATTATGAATAATATCGTCAAACTCAAACAACCCTCTGCAAAGCAGCAACTGACTAATCTCGATAGCAGATGATACCGCAATTCCCACAAGCAATCCCATCCACCATTTCAGTTTTCTGCCTGTCAACCCCGGCAATAAAATTCCTGCCGGAAAAAGCAGCAGAATATTCAACAGATTCTCCTGCAGTAAGCCATCTCCCGTAGTACTTCCCAGTCTGCCACATGCACCAATCCCCAGGATTTCCTTCCATGACCAGAATACCTCCGGCTGATACTGCCTGATCCCCGGAGTCCTCGTAAAAACAGTAGAACCAAATACAATTGCAAAAAATCGTCAGAAGCAACAGTCCACAGACTGCCTGAATAATCACTATTTTATGCAGCCTTAATAATACTGCTGCCAGAAAAACAGCCATCAGGAAAACCACTGCAAAAGCAATAATTTCCCTGATCGTCCAGCTTCGATTATGTGTAATAATAATCTGATAAATGTCCACTATCTATCTCTCCCCATCTCATGAATTCTGATTTTAACTGCCTGTCAATCGGATATTCGCAGTTTATCAGAAGGAGCTTACAATCCTCCTGATATAAGCAAGTTCCCACCCACTGCTTATCGCTTTTTGCAACCTCCGCAGAGGACTTACCTGATTCGGTTATATTTTCATTTACAATGAATTATACCAAAACTACCTGATTCTTACAAAGTACTTTTATCAATATCCTTCATATAAATCCCCGGGTATTTCATGGAGTCTGACCCCAATGTGGTCAACTTAAGCCCAGAATGCTGAAAATTCAACGATTCTGGGCTTATATTCTGGATTTTTTCATATAAATATCTTGACATTATCCTCCTAAATATGTGGTTTATAGATTAAGCAATATTACGTTACCAGCGAAATATTTATCTA
>ENA-OQCV01000208-OQCV01000208.1-human-gut-metagenome-genome-assembly--contig:-NODE-208-length-16953-cov-2.474088_pt1 | contig 16953 bp, 30 predicted proteins | sample MGYA00242766_ERZ504592 | MGnify/ENA primary metagenome ERZ504592 (study PRJEB26092, sample SAMD00036315) | human gut metagenome | host: Homo sapiens | study: EMG produced TPA metagenomics assembly of...
ATGTAAAAGGAGAAAACTCTCATGGAAAAACGCAGAGTCGTGATCACCGGCCTTGGCACCGTGAACCCGCTGGGCAACAACACCGCCGACAGCTGGGCCGCTGCCAAAGCGGGCAAATGCGGCATCGGCCCCATTACCCAGTTCGATACCACCGATTTCAAATGCAAGCTGGCAGGCGAGGTGAAGGGCTTTGATCCGGAAACCATCGTGGACAAAAAGGAAGCCCGCAAGATGGCCCGCTTTACCGTTCTGGCCCTTGCTGCCGCCGCTGAAGCAGTTGCAGACAGCGGTCTGGACACCGAAGCGGAAGCCAAACAGATCGGTGTCATCCTTTCCAGCGGCATCGGCGGTCTGCCCACCATTGAGGAACAGCACACCCGTGGTGAAGAGAAGGGCATGGAAAAGGTAAGCCCCTATTTCGTGCCCATGTCCATTGCCAACATGGCGGCGGCACAGGTGGCCATCCGCTTTGGTCTGAAGGGCATGTGCACCTGCCCGGTGACGGCCTGCGCCGGCGGCACCAATGCCGTAGGCGATGCCTTCCACCGCATCCGTGACGGCTACGAGACCGCCATGGTCTGCGGCGGTGCAGAGAGCTGCATCAGCCCTCTGGGTATCGGCGGCTTTACCAGCATGAAAGCGCTTTCCACCGCGACCGATCCGGATGCAGCCAGCCTGCCCTTTGACGCACGGCGCGGCGGCTTCGTGATGGGCGAAGGCAGCGGTGTGCTGGTGCTGGAAGAGCTGGAACATGCCCGTGCCCGCGGTGCGCACATCTACGCCGAGGTGGTGGGCTACGGTGCCAACTGCGATGCCTACCACTTCACCGCACCTGCTCCCGGCGGCGCAGGTGCCATCGACTGCATGGCGCTGACGCTGGCGGATGCAGGCATCGCACCGGAGCAGGTGGATCACATCAACGCCCACGGCACCGGCACCCACATGAACGATGCCTGCGAGACCGCCGCCATCCATGCGGTGTTCGGCGAACACGCAAAGCAGCTGACTGTGGTGAGCACCAAGAGCATGACCGGCCATCTGCTGGGCGGTGCGGGCGGCATTGAAGCCGTATTTACAGCGCTGGCCCTGCATGACCAGTTTGCGCCGCCCACCATCCACTATGAGCAGCCCGATCCCGAATGTGATCTGGACTATGTGCCGAACACTGGCCGTGCGCAGGCCATGACCTACGCACTGAGCAACAGTCTGGGCTTTGGCGGGCACAACGCCTGCATCGCCCTGCGCAGATGGGAGGGCTGACCCATGGCAGAACCCCGCACCGTGCGTGCAGACGCAAACGCCCTGAACAGTGAGGAGATCGCGGCGCTTCTGCCGCACCGCTATCCCTTTGCCCTTGTGGACCGCATTCTGGACTATGAGCCGGGCCAGTGGGCCATCGGCCGCAAGTGCGTGAGCCGCAATGAGGAATTTTTCTGCGGACATTTTCCCGGCCAGCCGGTGATGCCGGGAGTGCTCATTCTGGAAGCACTGGCCCAGACCGGTGCCGTTGCGGCGCTCAGCCTGCCGGAGAACAAGGGCAAACTGGCCCTCTTCGGCGGCATCAAGAATGCCCGCTTCCGCAAGCAGGTCACCCCCGGCGATGTGCTCACCCTGCACTGTGAACTGGTAGAGCAGCACGGCCCGGTGGGCGTGGGCAAAGCCTCGGCGTGGGTGGACGGCAAGTGCGCCGCCACCGCCGAGCTGACCTTTGTGCTGACCGACCCCAACGCCTAAAAACACCCCTGTGAGTTTAAAAAAGGCTCACAGGGGTGTTTTCCGTTATTTTACCATGGTAGGATCGCATATTTACTGATTTCTGTATCTGTTCAGGACAGCATCCGGGATATGGCAGTAACTGCAGTCTTCAGGGTGCCGTTCCAGATGGTGCTGATGCTCCTCAGCGCTCCGGACATAATTTGTCAGCGGCAGCACTTCCAGCATGATCTTGTCCCGGTCCTCCCGGCCGTTTATAAAAGCTCTTGCTTCTTCCAGATGTCTGGGATCTGTACTGTACAGCCCTGTCCGGTACTTTTTTGCCAACGTCCACGCCCTGTTTGTTCAGGCTGTAGGGTCGATGATCTCAAACAGGTGTGCCATCAGTTCTGAAATGCTTGTGTTTTTCTCATCATAGACCACTTTTACGCATTCTGCATATCCATCGTATGGGCCATCCAGAGAACTCGTTGTTCCGTTGGCTCTGCCGGCTTCAGTCATCTGTACACCAGGCACTGTGTCAAAAAAATGCTGTACGCCCAAAGGCATCCGCCTGCGATATAGACCGTTTCCATCTTGATTTTCCCCTTTCCTGTTGATCATATATCAGCTTTGCTCCTATTCTACCACGCTTTTCCACTGTCGGAAAGATGTCGGAAAACAAAAATGGCCCGGAGGCTTATCGCAGCTCTCCGGGGCCGCCTTGTGCAGAGTGATTTTCTCTCGATGGGCTTTCAGAAATGCTTTGCTGTAATCAGCTTGCGTGAACCACAGCGGAAAAACCCTCATAAGATACAGAAAAGATTTCTGTATTTTTCTTGACAGTTTTCCCATATTCTGTTTTAATACATCTGATAAAAGGGAGTAAAGGGCAGTATTCCGGCTTATTCTTCGGGAGACTGCTGCATGGCAGCGTCATCACGGCAGAAATGCCCGATGTCATGTGTTCGCTTGAGACTTTTGTCACAGACAAGGTGCTGTGGCAGGAGTCTCTTTTTCTTGTCACCGTACCGGAGCACAATAGGAGGCAAGAAAACTATGAACTTTCTGAACACATTCGCAAGTCTGTTTTCCAATTTTGGAAACCTGACTTGGCAGATGGTGGTGATGTGGGGCATTGGTGCATTGCTCATCTACCTTGCCATCGTCAAAAAAAATGGAGCCGAGCCTGCTTTTACCCATGGGCTTTGGTGCCATTCTGGTCAATCTGCCGCTGTCCGGTGCCATCACGCAGGGCGATACCGTAGGCCCCATTTCTGCCCTGTTTGAAGCAGGCATGTCCAACGAGCTGTTTCCCCTGCTGCTTTTCATCGGCATTGGTGCTATGATCGACTTTGGCCCCCCTGCTGGAAAAACCGTGGCTCATGCTCTTTGGTGCCGCAGCGCAGTTTGGTATTTTCTTCACCCTGTTTCTGGCAGGCTTCTTCTTTGATTTGAAGGATGCTGCTTCCATCGCTGTCATTGGTGCAGCGGACGGTCCCACCGCCAATTTTTGTAGCTAACACCCTCAACTCCCAGTACCTTGGTGCCATCATGGTGGCAGCGTACAGTTACATGGCTCTGGTGACCCATCGTGCAACCGCCGGTCATTAAACTGCTGACCACCCAGAAGGACCGCCGCATCCGGATGCCCTATGAAAAGGGCAATGTCAGCCAGCTGACGAAGATTCTGTTCCCCATTGTTGTAACCATCATTGCCGGTATGGTAGCTCCTGCCAGCGTAGCTCTCGTTGGTTTTCTGATGTTCGGCAACCTGCTGCGGGAGTGCGGCGTACTGAACGCCCTCAGCGAAACCGCGCAGAATGTGCTGGCAAACCTCATCACCATCGTGCTGGGCCTGACCGTGGCCGGGCAGATGACCGCTGACAAGTTTGTCCGGCCCGATACCCTGCTCATCCTTGCACTGGGTCTGGTAGCCTTCGTTTTTCGATACCGCAGGCGGCGTGCTGTTTGCAAAGCTGCTGAACCTGTTCCTGCCCGAAGGCAAAAAATCTGAACCCGATGATCGGTGCAGCCGGCATCTCCGCCTTCCCCATGAGCGGCCGTGTGGTCAACAAGATGGGATTGGAAGAAGATAACCAGAATTTCCTGCTGATGTACTCCATCAGCGTCAACGTTTCGGGGCAGATCGCATCCGTCATTGCAGGCGGCCTGATTCTGACCCTGATGGCTTAACGGAGGTACACTTATGCTTCATCTTTCTTCGTGGATGACCACCCTGCCCATGATGCTCATCGGCATGGTCGGCATTCTTCTCGTCATTGGTGTCATTGTTCTGGCTGTGATGCTGCTCAACCGGCTGACAAATCGGAAATAATTCACCCCATCAAGTAGAAACGAATTTACGGCGAAATATCGATATAAATATGATGCACAGGCCTTCTAAAGCTGTGATTTTGTGACAACTTGGTGTCACTTCAATAAAGAACCCGCTTTCACTTCAATTTGATGTTGAAAGCGGGTTCTTTTCGCTTTTATGCGTGTTTGACGGCGGTTTCAAAAAGATTGACTGCTGCGCCCTCTTGCGTGTCGGTGTTGTGGGTACCACGCTTTTTCACTTCCGAAAAGATGTCAGAATACAAAAACCCCCGAAGAGCTTTTTACGGTTCTCCGGGGGCTGGTTCTATGCGCCGGTGTTCCTCACACCGATGCACAAACGTTATTCGATTTCAATGAGATTGGGATTCGCAGGCAGAGCCTTCTGCTGCTGCGGTGCGGGCAGTACGATGTGCAGGATGCCATCCTCGAACTTTGCGTGGATGTCCTCCTTCTTCACGGCATCACCCACATAGAAGCTGCGGGCACAGGTACCGGAGAAGGTCTCACGGCGCAGATAACGGCCATTGTTGTCCTTCTCGTCATTGGAGTGGTTGCGGACGGCCTGAATGGTCAGGTAGCCGTCGCTCAGCTCCATCTGAACGTCTTCCTTCTTGCAGCCGGGCAGGTCAACAGCCACATCATAGTTGCCATCGGCGGTCTGCTTCACATCGGTTTTCATCATGTTTGCGCCGCGCTTGCCGAAGGTCTCACGCTCTTCACGATTCATTGCACGCTCCAGCGCACCGTCGTTCCAGAACGGATCAAAGAAATCATCGAACAGATTTTCATGGAAAACAGCAGGCATAAACATAAAACAACCCTCCAATCCCGGCGTTCGGGTCGGGCATAAAATCAAGATCGTGCATCAGAAGCGGAGTCTTCCCGGGAGCCTTGCGGTTCCCTCATGCCCCTTTCTCCTGAGCACGCCACTGTTATAACACTGTTTATTAGCAGTGTCAATAGTAGAGCGCTAAAATTCATAAAAGAATAATACTTTTATAATATTTCATGCAATTCTCGGCAAAATCGTTTGCACTGGATTCAATTTTTTCTTCTCCAATCGTAGTCTTTCGCTGTGACAGAACGGATGCAAGCCGTTTCTTCAGAACCAGGCGATCCATTGCCCGCGTAAACAATGCAGTTATCAAAAAGTCTCTCTGTCCTTGCAGCGTCTTGCGTTCTGCCGGTCCACCCGCTATAATAATGTGGAAACCGAGATGAAAAGAGCGTGATATTGTGGAAGAGACCGAGATCAGTCATTTTCTCCACATTCTGGTCCGAATGGGCGAAGCTTTACAAAACAGTGGCGCAGAAGTATTCCGCGTTGAGGACACTTTGAACCGGATCGCAATCGCCTATGGGGCAGAAGATGTGAATGTATTCGTGATCACATCCAGCATCGTGGTCACGCTTACCATGCCCTCGCTGCCGCCGCAGACCGAGACCCGCCGCCTGCGTCACGCTGCCAGCAATGACCTGCTGACATTGGAAAAGCTCAATGCGCTCAGCCGCCGTATCTGCACAGCACCTCCTTCCATAGAAGAGTTTCAGCGCCAACTGAATGCCATTCTGGCACAGCATCCGGACCCAAGACTGCATCTTGCCGGCAGTGTGTTGGCTGCTTCCAGTTTTGCCATCTTCTTTGGTGGAAATCTCTGGGACGGCCTGCTGGCCGGCGGCATTGCCGTTCTGATTTGCTGGATGGAGCGCTATCTCTCGCCATTTTTGTATGAATGGCGTAGAATTTCAGTTTATAGCATCATTTCTCAGCGGTGTCTCCACTCTGCTGCTCTGCCGCTTTGGGATGCAGTTTCATGCCGATAAAGTTCTGATTGGTATCATCATGCTGCTGATTCCCGGCATCATGCTGACAAATTCCATCCGGGACATCTTACTTGGGGACATTATTTCCGGCTCTCTTCGGCTGGTGGAAGCCATTCTGATGGCCGCCACCCTTGCACTCGGCATGATGGCCGCCATCTGGTTGATGGGAGGAATTTTCCGCATGATACAGGGTTTTTTTCGCAGTTGCTCAGTGCTGCCCTTGGTTCGGTCGGTTTTGGACTGATCTTCAATCTGAACCGGCGCTACTTACCCGCCGCCGGTGTAGGTGGGCTACTGGCATGGCTGGCTTATCTTCTTGCCGCCAACACCCTGCACAGCGTCTTTCTTGCCAATCTGTTGGCCGGTTTCTGTGCCGCTCTGTATGCCGAAATTCTTGCCCGATGCTGCAATGCACCCTCTACGCCTTTCTTCATCACCGCTGCCATTCCCCTCATTCCCGGAAGCACCCTCTACTACTGCATGAACGCAGTCGTCTCCAATGATTTGTCTGCTGCAGAGCATTTCGGAGAGCAGACCTTTCTGGCCGCTCTTGGAATTGCCGGCGGTATGGCAATCGCATGGTGTCTGGCCGATTTGAGCCGGAAGCTGCACACACTTGCAATCCGTTCTTCGGGAAAGTAGCGATCTTCCACATTGAAGAATGCCGCTGATGATCGGGTCGTTTGAGCTGTTGCTCTGAAATACGAAGAAAGGCCGTCCGACATCGCAGCAGGGCTGCCTTTACAATTACAAGGATGTGTCTCTATGAAACTACTCAAACAATTCATTCAGCAGGAAACGGTCCTCACCGCAGCCGCTGTGCTGGCCGTTGTCTCCGCCTTCTTTGTTCTGCCGGATGCGCAGTATCTCGGCTACATCGACCTGCGCACGCTGGCGATTTTGTTTTCTCTGATGACGGTCATGGCCGGGCTGCGGCGCAGGGCTTTTTTGATGGACTGGGCCGGGCATTGCTGTCCCGGTACCCACAGCACCTTTCAGCTGACGCTGGTACTGGTCGGGCTGTGCTTTTTCGGAAGCATGTTCACACCAACGATGTTTCCCTGCTGACCTTCGTCCCCTTTACGTTCGTGGTCCTGAGCCGTCTGGGAGCGGATGTCCGCCGCTCCCTTCTGATCCCGGTGGTCTGTATGCAGACCATTGCGGCAAACCTTGGCAGTATGCTGACCCCATCGGCAACCCGCAGAACCTCTATCTTTACGGAAAAAGCGGCATGAGCATCGGGGGATTTGTTCTTCTTATGCTGCCCTACACCCTGGTCTCTCTGCTCCTGCTGCTGGCTTGGGCAGCGCTGGTCTGCCGGAAAGCCTCTGCCGCCCTCTCCGTGGACGAGCTTGTTTCTTCTTCTGCATCTCAGGGAGATCAGAAGATCATCCTGCTGTATCTGGTTCTGTTTGCCGTCTGCCTGCTGTCCGTGATCCGGGTACTGCCCTATGGCATTGCCTTTGCCGCTGTACTCGTCTGCGTTCTTTTTGCAGACCCGCACACCTTACGGGCAGTGGACTATTCCCTGCTTTTGACCTTTGTGGCTTTTTTCATCTTCATTGGCAATCTGGGGCGCATTCCGGCCTTTTCCGGCTGGCTGCAGGAGTTTCTGACCGGCCGGGAAGTTCTGGTGGCGGTTCTTGCTTCGCAGGTCACCAGTAATGTTCCCGCCGCCCTGCTGCTGTCCGGGTTCACGGCAGAGACACAAGCCCTCATCATCGGCACCAATCTGGGAGGTCTTGGCACTTTGATCGCATCTCTTATTTCCTACCGACAGATCGCACGGGAGCTGCCACAGGGGAAGAAGCAGTATTTTGGGCTGTTCACCCTGTCCAACCTGATTTTTCTTGCGATCCTGCTGGGTGTGTGGTTTTTTGCTCCGCTGAACGTGGCAGATGACTTATGGTTTTTCTATAAAGCTAAAAAAGGGAGTTCCGTCACGGACGAAGGTCCGGGCAGAACTCCCTTTGGTTTTATCGTATGGTCAGAATGCCGGTGCCCACCGGCACCTCCAGCAGCTTGCCGGAAAAATGCTCCGGGATGCCGGACAGTGCCTTTTCCAGATAGGCATCGTTTTCCACCTTGTTCATGTCCCACACCAGACGGCACACCGCTTTCCCGCTCAGGGTGGAGCAGGTGATCATACCATCATAAAAATTTGTTGCCGCCCGTCAGCCGATAGGCGCTGCGAATCGCTTTTTTACGTTCCATGCTCCGTCCTCCTTACACTCTTTCACCGCTTTTGCGCCGTAACGCACAGCCAGCCCTTTTATTTTGTGGCTTTGGATCTGACAAAATCCTGCTTTTTCCAAATACTCTTTCAATGCAGTATCCGTATAGATGGTCATGCCATCGATGATCTGCGTCCATTTGTCGTCTTTTGTCGTTTCGCCGTTTGCTTCGTTACAGATGAAAAAGACCCCGCCGGGCTTCAGCACTCGATAAACCTCTCTGAAATTCTGTGCAAGCTCCGGCCAGAAGTAGACCGTTTCAAAGGCGGTCACCACATCAAACTGCTCCGCTTTAAACGGCAGCTCTGTCACGCTTGCCTGTTGCACGGCACACCGTCCTGCCGCAATGGCTCTGGCATTGACTTTTCGCGCTTTTTCCACACTGATAGCTGAGTAGTCGATGCCATGCACCTTGCCGTTGGGGCACAGTTTCAACAGCGTTTTAATGTTCGCTCCACCGCCGCAGCCGCAGTCCAGCACCATGGCATCCGGGGCAGGCTGTAAAAAACTCAGCCCCCATTCTGCCATTGCGCTGTGTCCAAAGTTCATCATAGCAACCATGATCTTCCCGCCAAGGCCTACGGGCTTTCGGGTATTTTTCAAAAAAGGACATAATGCCACCCTCTTTCAGTTTACCGTTCACAATGCAATGCTTTTTACCAGATGCGCCCACTGCACCGGATGACAGGCCAGCAATTCCTCGTGCTGTGAGTTAGGTAATGCTAACTTTTCATTCTATAAAAAGCCGCTTCTCAGCGGTCCTTCTGCCAAAATAATACGCCCTGCCGTCTCCTCTGTCAAGAAGTTTAGGCATTTTCGGAGATTCCGAAAGAGATTTTCGCCTTTGAGGGTTCCAACCGTCACCCCAGTGCCACATCCAGCACCATCATCACGCTGAAGCCCACCGCAAAAAACACCGTGCCGACGTTGGAGTGCTGCCCCTGCGACATTTCCGGGATCAGTTCCTCCACCACAACATACAGCATGGCTCCGGCAGCAAAGCTGAGCAGATAGGGCAAAGCAGGCACCACGATGCCTGCCGCCAGAATCGTCAACACTGCCCCGATGGGCTCTACGATGCCGGACAGCACGCCGCCCCAGAACGCCCGGCCATTTTTTTCATTCCTTCCGCCCGCAGGGGCATGGAGATGATGGCCCCCTCCGGAAAGTTCTGGATGGCAATGCCAAGGGAAAGTGCCAGTGCCCCGGCGGCGGTGATCTGAGCCGTTCCAGCAAGGTAGCCGGCATAGACCACGCCCACTGCCATACCCTCCGGGATGTTGTGCAGCGTCACCGCCAGAACCATCATGGTGGTGCGCTGGAGCTGGCTTTTTGGCCCTTCGGCCTGCAAGCTGTTCTGGTGCAGATGCGGGATGAGATGGTCCAGCAGCAGCAAAAACAGGATGCCCAGCCAGAAACCCACCACCGCCGGGAAAAACGCCAGCCTGCCCAGATCTGCGGCCTGCTCCATAGCCGGGATCAGCAAGCTCCATACCGATGCCGCCACCATGACCCCGGCGGCAAAGCCGGTCAACGCCCGCTGGACGCTGTCGCGCAAAGAGTTTTTCAAAAAGAACACACAGCCCGCTCCAAGGCTTGTGCCTAGAAATGGAATCAGGATCCCCCAGAACGCGTCTTGTATCATGTAGTACCTCCTTGCGGTTATTCGCAACTAACTCCGCAAAAAGTATACTGCGCTCCGGCAAAAAGGTCAAGGGCTTTGCGGTATAGAGGATGCAGATCGTTTCCTGCATCGAAAAATTCACCTCTGCAAACTTTCCGGTTTCTACTTGACAACGCCCGGTGGGAGTGCTATTTTTACTTCGCGAATTTGTTTTGCCTAACCATCTGAGGGGTTTTTCCCCTGCATTTTTTGCATCAATTGTTAGGTAAAGCTAACTATTTTTTCAAAACTGAGATAGAGGTGTGTTACCATGAGATTGAAAAAAGTATTTGCAGGTGCACTTGCGGCCAGCTATGCTGGTATGCGCTGTGGCAGTCCCGGCCTTCGCTGCGGAAGAGGTGGAACAGGAAAACTGCCTGACCTCCAGCTATGTCCAGATGAACATCCCCTACGCCGACTTCTACAAGGCTGCCGGTGTGGACAACGCATCTGAGATCGACGCTGTGACCAGCGCCACCAGGAACAAGACCCGTGCGGGCAACCTTGCCGCCGGTTCCTACCACGTCAACGCAGATGGCACCGACATCACCGGCGTTTCCTTCCCGGTCAAGGTGCTGACCCCGTGGGCGCTGAAGAATGCAAAGCAGGTCACCGATGCCGACAGCTACGACATTACCGTTACCCTGAAGGGCAAGGAATCCACCACCACCTACACCGGCGCAGATGCCTTGTTTGAGAACGAGAGCTACGCTTACTACAAGCTCAGTGAGACCCCTGCCTACTACATCACCGCATGGTATAACCTGCTGAGCGGCAAGTGGGAGTTTGGCAAGGTCCACGCCACCGAGACCACCGTAGAGGGCACCACTGTGGAGCTGAATACCAACGGTCACCACGCCACCTACGAGATGAAAATCTCCGGTTTTGATCTGGACTACAAGGCCAACAAGGTCTACGGCGTAGTTCTGACCACCGCCGATGGCAGTGAGTACGGCCTGCATCATGTGGCCAACATCTGGCATGGTACCAAGCTGGGCTTCAATGCCGATGATCCTTACTTTGCATCCATCATCGGCAAGACGATTACTCAGATCACCTTCTACGCCGCCGACGGCGTGTATGTCCTGCCGGTCAATGTGGCGCTGTGAATACACGGGAAACTGCCTAATTTATTGTAAAATATAACACAAAACGGCAAGGTCGCTTGGCATCAGGCGGCCTTGCTTTCCGTGTCAGGAGGAGTTGGAATGAACAAAATGCGATGCCATACACTGCTGCCGCTGGTGCAACTGCTCCCGACTGTGGCGGCAGCGGCAGCTGTACTTTTTGCCCTGCCCCGCACCGTTCCGGTGCTGGCCGCCGTGCCGGAAAAGCTGACAACCGTGGTGGAGCAGTCTGTGGAAGCCGCTTCCTCCGAAGCGGAGGAAGAAACCCTGCCCAAGCTGCCCTATGCCGACGGCGTTTACGTCGGCTCTTCCCGGGGCTACGGCGGTGCCGTCCGAGTACAGGTCACCATGGAAAACGGCAGCATCACGGAGGTGGAGATCTTGGACGCATCCCACGAGACCAAGCAGTTTCTGCGGCGTGCCAAGCGGCTTTTGACCACCGTGGTGGAGACTCAGAGCTGGGAGGTGGATGCCGTTTCCGAGGCCACCTATACCAGCCGGGGCATTCTGGGCGCAGTGCAGAACGCCCTGACCGGCGAGGTAGTCAACAATCCCCTGCCGCCCCAGCCAAAGCCCGCTGCAACGCTTGTGGTGGAGGAATTTACGGCTCCCTCCATCTACTTGGACGGCATCTACACTGCCGAAGCCACGGGCTTTGAGGGGCAGATCACAGTGCAGGTCACGGTGGCATAGGATAAAATTACCGATATCACGATCCTGAGCGCCGAGGACGAGGAGGAATATCTCTCCCGGGCAAAACAGGTCATCCCCGCCATTCTGGAGGGACAAGCCCAACGTGGATGCTGTTTCCGGCGCGACCTACTCTTCCACCGGCATCCTGAACGCGGTCAAGCTGGCGCTGGCAAAGGCGGCTGTTGCCCCGGCAGAGAAAACCGCTCCGGAGCAGACTGCATCGGAAGAGACGGCAGAGGAAACCGCACCGTCTGAAGCAGCAGAGCCCGGGGAAACGCCGGTCACCGCGCCCACCGTGGAGGTGGTGCAGCCGGAGGAAAAGAGCGCCGTTCCCGTGTGGCTCAAGGAAGTATGGCAGCAGCTTTTCTATGCAGATGCACCGGCATCCTCTGAACCGGAACCGGCATCTTCTGAGGAAGTGCTGCCGACATCCGAGCCGGCACTGCCGCCGGAAGAGACCGGGATTGAATCTGAAACGGAAGGAGCAGCAGAATGAAATACAAAAATTTTCTCCTCCGGGCGGTGAACCTGCTGCTAATTTTGGGGGTACTGTGGCAATACCAGCAGGTGGCGCTGATCCGGGCGGCAGCGGTAAGCCAGCGCAAGCAGGAAATTGCCGAAGTTGAAGCCTACAATGCTTCCGTTTTGCAGGCGCAGAGCGCAGCACAGGCAGAGCAGAGCGGCTACCGGGACGGCATCTATGAGGGCAGCGCCTATGGTTTTGGCGATGTCATTCAGGTGTCGGTGACTATCCAGAACGGAAAAATGACCGATATTGCGGTGCTGGATGCTTCCGGCGAGGATAAGCCCTACTATAAGCAGGCGCTGCCTTTGCTGGACGAGATGCTGGCAGTGCAGTCTGCTGAGGTGGATACCGTTTCCGGCGCTACCCTCACGGCAGAAGGACTTATCGGTGCGGTAGAGAACGCACTGGGAAAGGCGGCAGGATGATGGAAAAAACACAGGCAAAGCCTTTAACAGCGGCGCAGCAGCGTCAGCGGGACAAAAAGCGCCGTACATGGCTGCGCACCGGGTGCAGTTGTTCTTCTTTGTGTCCATGCCGGGCGCATTTGTGGCCGGGTTTTCCGGGGTAAAACAGATCTTTCTGCACATCGGTGCAGGCGAGGTGCTCTCTGTGGACAGCTTCACACTTTTCCCTGCTGGGGCTGTGCGGCTTCACCCTGCTTTTCGACCGTTTTTTCTGTGGATACGCCTGCGCCTTCGGCAGCTTGGGCGATGCCGTCTGGGCGCTTTCCGGGCTTATTCGAAAAAAAAGCTGTTCCACCGCAAAAAGCAGCTCCGTCTGCCGGAGCGGGCGGTGCTTTTGGGGCAGAAGGTCGAAATACCTGCTGCATGGCATGGCTCGGTAGCACTGCTATGTGACCCTGGCAGGAAAAGATGCTGACCGGCGCAAGCCCGTGGGAGGTGTTTTCCCGCCTGACGGCTCTGCATCTGCCGCCGGAGGGCTTTGGTGTGGGCATCGGGCTGCTTGTGCTCATTTTGCTGGGTATGGCGGTGCAGCCCCGGTTCTTCTGTCAGTTCCTCTGCCCCATGGGAGCGGTGTTTGCCCTGCTGCCGGTGCTGCCATTTGCGCGGCTGCACCGGCAGAGCGACGGCTGCATCCCGGGCTGCAATGCCTGTAAACAGCAGTGCCCGGTGTGCCTGAAGCTGGAGGAAACCAGCCTGCGCAGCGGGGAATGCATCGCCTGTGAAGCCTGCGTTGGCACCTGCCCCAAGCAGAACATCCACCGGTGGGATACCACTTTGTGCAAGCGTCTATGGCTGCCGGTGCTGGGTAAAGTATTGCTCTTCTTCCTGCTGGGCTGCTGGCTGGGCTTTTGCCGATTCATCTGAACTAAAAAAATGGAGGCTGCTGCGCAGTATTTGTGCAGCAGCCTCCTTTTGGCTGGGAGATCTATCATTTCGATACGCCGGAGCATCTGCGGACGCTCCGGCGTACCATTTTTACAGGGAAGACTTCTGCTCCAACAGGTCTGTCATGCTGCGTAGGCTGATGCCGAGGGTGGAAAGGTTATGCAGCATCGCGCTGGTGGCGGGGGCAAAATGCCCAGTGCGCCCAGAAGGATGAGGGCCGAGTTGAAGCTGAGCACCGGCTTTTCGCCCTGCAAAACCGAAAGCGTTTTGGCGATGCTGGCAGGCTCCACGCCCAGTGCGTGGGCTGCTTCCGCCACCGTAGCTGAGGACTCGTTCAGCACAATGACATGGTCTCCCAAACCTTTTTCTTCCAGGTCTGCTTTTGCATTTTTCAAAGGACATTTTCCCACTTCTCCGCTCTTATTCGGTAATAGCCCAGACCCGTGCGGGCAGACCAGTTGCACCTTCAATGCGGGGATAAGAAACGATGACTACCGCACCGGCAGGCTGAACTTTATCCAGATTTGCAAGCACCTCCACCTGCAGCTTGTCGTTATCCAGAACATAGCGCTCGCAGGCAAGGTCACCCTTTTCCTCCGCCACCGCAGAGGAATCGGTATCCAGCGTTTCGTGGCCGTTGGCGGCGGCATTGCGCACCTTGTAGATATACTCCAATGCTTCCAGCGACCAGCCGGGAGCATTTTCTTTGCCCTCTGCGTCGATGCCGGACAGCGCATCCATATCCGGCCACTTCTTATACCAGTCGCTGCGCAGAGCCACCAACGCACCATCCGGGATAGGACCGTACTTTGCCTCATAGGCTTTGATGTCCTCCACCGTCACAGTGTAGCGAGGGTCTTTCTTGGCCTGCTCAGAAATATCAATGACCACCAGTGGGAAAATCAGGTCATTCACATCGTACTTTTCGGACAATGCTTTGCCCTTGATGAAGTGCCCCGGGAAGTCGATATGGGTACCAAACTGTCCGGGGAATTTGAAGGTCTGGATCAGGCATTCCAGTTCCGGCTTGCCCCAGTTCCACACGGTCTTTGCCAGCTCTACAGAGCCTTCCGGGATGCCGGACCAGTAGGGGCTTTCGTTGTTCAGCGAGTGAGAAAGTTCCACCCAGCGATATTTTTTTCAGCGTCCTTCAGTGCGTTCCACAGTTTATAATCAGCCATTGTCGGTTCTCCTTTTATTGTGACGATGTATGTTCGGGCACTTCTCCCAGACAACGGCATCTTCCTGTTTTTCTCAGTCTGTCTGCCTGGAATTTGTCTGGGAGCAGCGCATTCGCCCGGGTAGTCTGTGCCGGGCATCTGCTGTATGTTTCATCCGTCTGCGCTCCCTTCCTTGTGTTGGGGATAGTATAAACCCATTTTCGCACCATGTCAATAGGTTTATTTTTTCAAAGGCTTCCCCGGCAAACGACAGGTCAGCAAACCGTTCGCCCTTGCAATAACGTTTCGTCATCCCCTTTCCCTTTTATCGCAGCTCTTCCAGCAGGGCGGTGCACCCCTCCAGCACATCCTGCCATGGCAAACAAACAAGATCTTCTTCATCTTACTCTCCCAGCACCTCGCCCAGTGCCAGAACAGCGTTGCGGACGCACTCCGGGCACGGGCACAGCGGTGCGCCGTTCTCTATCCCCTTCAGATCCTTGCAGATGGTAGCACCGCACTTTTCCTGAAAGTTTTGCAGCAGTTCCTTAGAAATGCGGGGTGTGCCCTTGCCGTCGGTGACGATGCCCGCCACCATCACAGCGCCGATCAGTGCGCCGCAGGTGCTCTCCATGCAGCCCATGCCGGCGGCATAGCCTGCGCCCAGCTTCATCAGGGTGTCGGCATCCACCGGCAGCTTGTCCTCAAATGCCTTCAGCACCGCCTGTGCACAGTTGCACTGTCCAGTAGCTTTCCATGCGGCAGCCTGTGCTGCCCGTTCTTCGATGTTCATTTTAAAGTCCTCTTTCTTTGATGAATCGTAGTTTATTCGACATTATCATAAAATTCCTGTAACACTGTTGCCAATTCCTCCGGAGATTCTATGTTTGCTTCATGACCTGCTTTCAGAAGTTCATGGAAGTGGGAATCGCTCAAATAACTGGCAAGTTCCTTTGAGGCTTTTTTGTTTGCGTTGTCCTTTTCCCCACAAACGATCAATGCCGGACAGGACACCTTACATAATGAATCCCTGAAATCCAATTCCGTCATCGTACCGCACAAGCTGATCACATCAGCTTTTTTGAAGCCAAATTGCTTGAACATTGTATTCGGCATAAAGCGAAACAGCATATTCTGGAACTTCAATAGCTTTTCAGGCATTTTATATTGTGCTGCAATTAGCACCAGTGCCTTTACTTTATTCGGATGGTCTATCGCATAATTAAGTGCCAGAACAGCACCCAGGAAAGCCCGCACAAGACGATTTCGTCATTTTCCTTGTTGCACTCTTCTGAGAATGCAGTATACAACTCCTTATAGGTGGCCGCTTTTCCTTCCAGCATCTCTGCCAAGCTCAAGCTGGCGCTTCTATCCGAGACCTTCGTTTCTTTTATTACTCTGTCCCAACTGTCTGGTTTTTGTCCCAACCCATGTAAGTACAAAAACTTCATCTAATTTCCGCTCTCCTTCACACGTCCTGCTTCTTTTCCAGTGCTTCAAAGTGATACCGGGGCTTGCCTTTGCTCTTTTTGCCGTACTCGATGGCTTCTTTGGGGCAATAGCAGATGCACGCCATGCAGTGGGTGCAGTTTTTGCCCCAGACCGGCTTTCCGTTTTCCAAACGGATGTTGTTCAAGGGGCACAGCTCCACGCACTTACCGCAGCCGATGCAGGCATCCGTTGCCCGGAAGGCATCGGCTTTTACAAAAAAAGCGATAGAACACCGGGTTCACCGGGCCGCTCATAAAGCGGTCGTAGAGGTTCTCTCTCGGCGGAGGAAATTCCTGCCCGGCCTTGAGCTGCGCCAGCACCTTCTGAAGTGCAGGCTCTGCCTGCTCCACGATGCTCCGGGCCTGCTCCTTTTGGGGTGCATTGAACATGGCAATGTAGTTTTCCGGCATGATGATCTGGGCTGTGCCCATATACTGCAGCTGCTTTTGCGCTGCAAGCTGCCGGTTATAGCCTGCCGCATTGCCAATTTCGCTGCCGCAGTCCATCACAAACCAGATGCGCTCTGCCCCGGTCAGCGCGGTCTTGCCCAGCCACTCCGACACCACCCGGGGGATGCGCCATGCGTAGGTAGGCGTTACCAGCACCATGTCACGCCCGGTCTGCACCGGGGCGGTATTCCCTGCCTTGATGCAGGCGTTCAGGTCGTAAAGCGGCATCTCCAACCCTTCGGCAATGCGCCGCGCCAGATACCGGCTGTTGCCGGTTCCCGTAAAATAAAGTACCATGGCTGCTCCCTCATTTTGTGTTATTCAGATGTCCGTCTGCCCGGCAAACTGGAACTTGTCGGGGCGAGGCCCCTCCGATCTTGCTGCCGCAAGACCGTTCGGTCGCTT
>ENA-OQCV01000210-OQCV01000210.1-human-gut-metagenome-genome-assembly--contig:-NODE-210-length-16882-cov-2.661594_pt1 | contig 16882 bp, 19 predicted proteins | sample MGYA00242766_ERZ504592 | MGnify/ENA primary metagenome ERZ504592 (study PRJEB26092, sample SAMD00036315) | human gut metagenome | host: Homo sapiens | study: EMG produced TPA metagenomics assembly of...
CGTATCTTCCCCTTTTCCCTTACAAAAAGACATATTCACTCGGCGAAACGCCCTTCATCTTCTTGAAAACCCGGTTGAAATAAGGAACATTGTTGAATCCCACCTGATAGCAGATTTCTGCTACGGATACCTTTTGTTGTTTCAGCAGCCGGCAGGCAAGCTCAATGCGGTATTCATTGAGATAAGTGACGAAAGTCTTCCCCGAGACTTTCTTGAAAAAGATACAGAAAGAAGTGCGGTTCATCCCCACGTGGCGGGCAACGTCATCCAGCGTAATATCCCGCTTGGAGTTACAAACGACGTAGACTTGTATCCTATTCATTCGCTCCCGTTCCGGGTCCATCTTCTGATACTGCCCCACCACACTCTCTTCCTCGCTCCCGGCAAGAATAAGCAGCAGTTTTATCATCAGCGGGATGCGTTCAGCCCTCCCCAAAGGACGCATCTCCTCGAGGACAGAAGCAATAGCCGCCGACTTTTCCTTCCCGAACTTCACGGCATCCCTTTTCCGTTTCAGCTTCTCCGTACATTCCTGCAGCTCAGGGAAAGCAACACAGCAGTTGTCAAGAAATTCCCGGCCAAAAGTTATCGTGATATTGGCAATACGCCCCTGCGCATCTGTCACATCATTCTCGAAATACCAGCAATGCGGTATCTCCGGAGGAACTATCACTACTTCCCCACTCCCGAAAGGTTCAGTACGGTCACCTATCAGCCGCATGCCTGAGCCTACGATGATATACGACAACTCCCACGTTGCCTGCTCATGCAGACCTATCTGCTCGCCGGGAGCCAGGCATACATCGTCGAAGGTAAAAGAAGTGTTTTCCGGCCGAGGCACTGCATTATCATTCATAATTTGGGTAAAATATCTCCCTGAAGGGGAGTAAATGCAAATATAAGACAATCCTAATAAACAATAAGAGAAATGCCCGGAGAAATTGCAGACTAACTTTGCCCGCGAAATAAAGTTATGCCGGGAATCCGGATTGTCTGAGGATATGTCAAAATACACACTCACCACAGATTACACAGATTAACACCGATAAAAAGTTCTTGATTATCAGAGCTCCTAAAAATAAATCTGTGTAATCTGTGGTGAGTCATGACACGTCCGCATTTTAGAAGAATATTAATCTAACAACAAACATAATTCCAATGAAGACAACAACTTATTTAGCATCCAAGCCGCGTTACGAAATACTGGACGGGCTTCGCGGCGTAGCCGCAATAATCGTGGTAGCTTTCCATCTTTTTGAAACCTATTCCGCAGGGCCTGCCCACCAGATTTTGAACCACGGCTACTTGGCCGTGGACTTCTTCTTCGTACTCTCCGGCTTCGTCATCGGTTATGCCTACGACGACCGCTGGGACCGTATGACAACGTGGGACTTCTTCAAGCGACGCTTGGTACGCCTGCACCCCATGGTGATTATGGGTACACTCCTCGGCGCCTCCCTATTCTACTTCAGTGCCTGCTCCGCCTTCCCGATGGTGATGCAGACACCGTGGTGGAACGTGCTGCTGATGACACTCCTGGGCTGCCTTATGTTCCCCACCCCCACTTCATGGGACATCCGGGGCTGGTGGGAGACAAACGCGTTGAACGGCCCCACCTGGTCGCTGATGTGGGAATATATTGCCAATGTGCTCTATGCCCTATTCATCCGCCGCTTCTCCAAACTGGCACTGGGCATATTCGTCGGACTCTCTGCCTGCCTTACGCTCGACGTCACGCTCAACATAGATACCTTTGGGCTTCTTTCATCGCGGGGAGAAGCCGCCTACACCCTCATCGGCGGCTGGAGCCTGACACCCGGCCAGCTCTATATAGGCATTTCACGCCTGCTCTATCCCTTCTTCATGGGTCTGCTGTTGTCTCGCATAGGCAAGCTGGTGAAGGTGAAGAGAGGATTCTACTGGTGTTCCCTGCTGGTGACTGTTATCCTCGTGATGCCGCGCATCGGAGGCGAGACCAGCCAATGGATGAACGGCGTCTACGAAGCCGTAAGCGTGCTCGCCCTCTTTCCGCTGATAGTGGCTATGGGAGCAGGCAGCAACGTCACGGGCAAGCGTTCCGTAGCCCTCTGCAAATTCCTGGGCGAACTATCCTATCCGCTGTACATCACACACTTCCCGCTGATATACATGCAGATAGCCTGGGCACGGAATAACCCCGACGCACCGGCAGGAATGCACTTGTTCATTGCCGTATCCGTCTTTGTACTCTCCATTGCCATTGCATACGCTTGCCTCAAACTGTATGACGAACCGGTACGCGAGTGGCTGAAACAACACTGGTTGATGAAGAAGAATACCAAAACATCCAAATGATTGTTGAACCCAAATACACACTACCATGAATAGAATAAAATCTTTCTTGTTGGCAAGCATGTTTCTCCTGCCAACAATGGCGCAGCAAGCAGCTGCTCCAGCTATTCCACAAGACAAAAAAAGTAGAGCAGAAAGTGGAAGCCCTACTGAAAAAAACTGACCCTTGAAGAGAAAATAGGCCATGAGAGAAATCGGCATACCCTGCATCTATGGACTAGACCAAAATCACGGGACAACCTACACAATGGGTGGAACGCTCTTTCCTCTAAAGCATTATATGGGCTACAGCGTCCCCTTCACCGGAAAAGACCGTACACCGGTATACATCTCGGCTCAAGACCTTCGTGAGAAACACTTTGCTCCTTTCCTGGCTTGTGTAAAAGCAGGAGCATTATCCGTCATGGCAAATTCGTGTTCTGTCAACGGATTGCCCGTACACGCCAATTACAAACTCTTGACCTAATGGCTGAAAGAAGAACTGAACTGGGATGGAGTACTTGTCACGGACTGGGCTGACATCAACAACCTCTGGCGCCGCGAAAAAGTGGCAGCCGACAAGAAAGAAGCCATCAAAATCGCCATCAACGCAGGTATCGACATGGCCATGGAACCTTATGAATGGGATTTCTGTACACTGCTGAAAGAACTTGTACACGAAGGCGAAGTACCAAGCCGCATTAATGACGCCACCCGGCGTCACCTACAATGAAAAAGGGGCTTATTGGGCCGAAAACAAGCCGGAAATCGAAAAAGCCGTGAAAGCAGCCACAGAAGTCGATTACATCATCGCCTGCATCGGTGAAAATTCTTATTGTGAAACTCCCGGCAACCTGACTGACCTGACCCTCTCGCGCAATCAGCTCGATTTAGTAAAAGCACTGTCTGCTACGGGAAAACCCGTCATCCTTATACTGAATGAAGGCCGTCCCCGCCTCATCAATGAAATAGAGCCGATGGCAAAGGCCGTAGTAGACATCATTCTGCCGGGAAACTACGGAGGAGACACCCTTGCCAACCTGCTCAGCGGTGATGAAAACTTCAGTGGAAAGCTGCCCTTCACCTATCCGAAAGAAATCAACTCACTCATCAACTACGACTACAAGGTGAGCGAGGAAGTGGAAAAAATGGAAGGGGCCTACGACTATGACGCGGTTGTATCCGTGCAATGGGCTTTTGGGTACGGACTAAGCTATACCAGCTTCAGCTATAGCAATCTGAAAGTAAACAAGGCAAACTTCACAGCCGATGACGAGCTTATCTTCACTGTGGACGTAAAAAATACAGGAAGCCGTGCCGGCAAAGAAAGTGTTCTCCTTTTCAACAGTGCCCTCATAGCTTCAATGACCCCCGACAGCCGTCGCCTGCGAGCTCCCAATCGGTAGTCTATATTGCCAGTCTCCCATTTACTACATTCCCTATTTAAGCAACAATTCCTGCAATACTGCATTTTAAATTCTTGCTTACTAAAACTTATTCGTCCGACAGCCGTTGAATTATCGTCCGACAGTTGTCGGACGAATCTGCAACAGCTGTCGGACGATAATTCAACAAGTATCGGACGAATAAATCTTAGCAAAGAAAAAGATAGATGGCTTACCGCTTGATTTATTTGTGAGTACCCGCGTACACAATCAGTACCTTCCCCAAAGAATCAAGTTGCCAATGAGTTCTCATGAGCTTGTCATTGCAACTTCAAGAATGGTAACGTATTTCCACCGGTAGACAATGGCAGCTTGCAGCACATCGTTGGGTTTCACGGACGACTGTATGTTGGTAAACGTAAAGCCACGGGTACTGAGACGCTCCTTCAGTAATGCCTCCACCTCCTTCTCCATCATCCACTCCACGCTCACTACCGGCCAGATTGACGATGATGCCCGTCTGTCCCGAATCAATACCGGTCATTTTTGGAGAAAGAAGGCCTCCCTTCAGCGCAAGTCCCTCGGTACGGGTAGTGCCGGATGCCGTGATACGGATGTCACTGTTTACCCAGAAACAGATGCGCAGAGCTGTAATATCACTGCCGATGAAATCTTCTGCTTTGCCGGCGCCTTTACTTCCTTCTCGCAAGATACTCGATGGCATAAACCGGCCAGCGGGGAACTTTGCGGATATTTGTACGGACAGCAGGAATATCGCACAGCAGGAAGAGGGCGGCAAGGCCTAAAGCGAACCAGATAACATAGCCATAGACCTGCTTCATTGCCACCATCATCATGGAGTGCAGGAAGTCGCGGCCAACGTATTCGCCGAGGTTGAAGTGCGCCATATCCAAATGCGTGAGAGTGAGTTGCTGTCCGTAGCTCATCATGTTGTCGTTCATAAAGTGCGAGAAGATAGTGGTATAAATGCCATAACCTGCCGCTCCTGCCAGATACATGTGGAGGATGTTGAACACGAACAAGCCCATGAAGAACTGCTCAAGACTTGGCACTGATTCGTCTAAAGCCCACATCAATGTCGGGGCAAGGATGGCATACGCAAATCCTCGCAAAAAGATGGCAAAGCGGTACTGCTCGATATTGACGTTTATGTCAAGCGTGAAGTACATCAGCATGCCATAGAGTGCGATACCGATGAAGGCAATGCCGAAGAGTTTCCACACCTTCCACTTCTTGACTTTCAGCCAATAGAGATCGAGCAGGATACCGAGGTACATGCCGGGAAGTGCCCACATATACTGCGACTCTTTGGTCAGCTCCTCCAGCCGGATGACTTCGCTGTAGAGTATCTCTTCCATCGTGTGTTCAGCACCGAAAGCGAGTTCGGCAAAGAAGGTGACGAGGAGGATGGGAACAACGTTGCGACGTGTAAAAAGACCAAGCTCGATGTAGGGGTAACGGTAGTAGCGCAAGCGGTAGAGCACAATGCCGGAAAGCACAATGGCAGCACCGAACAGAAGGCGTATGCGGAGGGTATCGAACCACATGAAATAGTCGCCGTACACCACAATGTACGACACCACGAGCATCAGTCCGCAGATGAGCAATGCTCCCTGAAAGTCGATACCTTTGAGCGACAGACGCTGGGGCATGGGACAAAACGGACGGCAGAAGATGGCCTGCGTGAGCAATACGAACGACATAGTGCCGATGGTGAAGACGTGCATCATCTGCCATGTGAAATGATGACCGAACCAGGCGGCAAGCCATCCGCTACCCTCGATGGCGGTGAGCAGGATGATGTGAAGCACGGGGAAGAAAACGGCAAAATCGCGTCGGGGGGTAATCCAAAGCTGGATGTTGCTCATGCACTCGAACGTGCCCTGTATCTTAGCCATTCCGGCTATGAAGCACACTATCATGAGCACAGGCATCGACTGGCAATGCATCGTCAGCACATTGCATACGGCAAGAACGATGGCAGAACCGCAGAGCAACTGCTTGTTGGTGAAGCGGAACTTCATGCGGAAAAGCATAGGAAAATAGACAGCCATGCCCGCGAGGGTGGCATAAAGCAGAAAGAGCACGTCCTCGATCATGAAGTCGGTGGTGCCACGAATGCCATCCAGTGCACCAAGGTAGATGCCACCGCCGAACTGGAAGCAAAAGGCGGTCAGCACGTACAGCCACGGCTGTATCCGGCGAGGCACCCATCCCTTCATCATAGGCATGGAAAAGCCCATGCCGGGTGGAGGGCCACCGGCGCTCTTCATAAAGAATTCAGTCAATTGTCCCATTACTCCTCAACGATACATTCCACATTATAACCGCCCTTGAGCCTGGCAACATCAGCATTCTCATCGAGCTTGATGCGTACGGTGACGCGCTGTTCGACCTTCACAAAATTACCCGTGGCATTGTCGATGGGAATAAGTGAGAAGGCACTGCCGGTAGCATCAGAGATACGTTCCACCGTACCCGTATATTGTATACCGGGAACGGCATCGGCTGTAATCTCAGCCTTACCACCCACCTTGATGTGAGGCAACTGGCTTTCCTTGTAGTTTGCCTCAACCCAACGTTCACCATTGTCAACAATACTCACCAGTACCTGGCCCGGATTGACAAGCTGACCTACGTGAATATCCTTCGTACCAACGGTACCGTTACAAGTGGCAATGATGTAGCAATAGGAGAGGTTGAGACGGGCGAGGTCGACGGCACGACGAGCCAGTTCGATGCCCTGCTCCGAAACGGAAAGGTGATGCCCCTGTTCGGCCACAACAGCCGACTGCATCTGACGTGAACGAACCGCCTGCTCGTAGGCTGCCTTGGCACTCAGATAGCCCGTATGTACTTTATCATATTGTTGTCGGGTAACAGCATCCTGACTGAGGAGCTTCTTGAAACGAGTATCCTCACGCATGGCATTCTCCATCTGTACACGTGCGGATTCGATGCCGGCTTCGGTAACGGTCATGCTTGTCTTGGTGGTAACGATGCTGCTTGCCGTTCCCTGCGAACCGTGTTCGGCACGGATAAGGTCGGTCTCGGCTTGGGCCAGTCGCAAGCGAAATTCGGCATCCTCGATGATGGCAAGCGTATCGCCTTTCTTTACTTGCTGGAAATCCGCGAACCGTACCTCACGGATGAAGCCTTGCACACGGCTGCTCTGAGGCACGACGTTCTGGCGTACACGGGCATTGTCGGTAAATTCTCCACCGCCGAAGTGCATAAACTGGCTCACCACATAAACGGCTCCACCCAAGAGGCAAAGCACGATGAGCGCATTGTATAAATAGATGTGTATCTTGTTCTTTTCCATTATTATAAAGTATTTGTTACGTATTTGAGTGTATAGAAATTATAAAGCATGCTGATGCGGGCATTGACCAGTGCCATTTCGGCGGAGAGTTTCATGTTGGAGGCATCGACCATGTCGGTAAGGAGTGCAAGGTCGTTCTGATAACGGTTCTGCACCACGGAGTAGTTCTGATTGGCAAGTTCCACCTGCTTCTGCTGTGTCTTCACCTCGGTGTAGGACGTAAGGAGGTTGGTGTAGTTTGCCTGTACAGCATTCTCCACACCCTCACGAGCCAAGGCGAGCGCTTCCCTCGACTGCCGATGCTCTGTACGTGCCTTGCGGATGTGGTGTTTGTTCTTCCAAAGACTGCCAAGGCTGAACTTTACGCCTATCCCGACAAACCACACGTTTACATTGCAATCCTTCGGGATGAGGTCTTGTGTATAAGGACCAAAGAGATGATTCTCTGCCACGACAGCCACCGAAGGCAATGACTCCGCCTTTGCCTGCTTCACCTTCTGCTCTGCAAGATTTGTGGCAACCGTTGCCTGGCGGATACCAAGATTGTTGTCCGTTGCCGTCTGCTGCCATGTGTCTTGAACGGCGATTGCCGAGAGTGCGTCTATTTCTGTGTTGAGCTCATTCTTATCGGGAACTATAACCGTCTGCTCCGGTAAATGAAGCGTTGTAACCAGTTGATGGTTGATGATGGTAGAGGCATCGGTGAGCTTTGTCAGTGTGAGTTCAAGACTCTGCAACTGGAATTCATAGCGAGTGATGTCGTTCTGCAAAACAGTACCCTGCTCACGGCGGGCTTTCATTTGGTCAATCTCCTTCTGCGTAAGTGCGATATTCTGACGCACCACTTCTATCTGATTGCCTAACTTGTAGAGGTCAAGATAGTAACCCGTCAACAAGAAGCGCACCTCCTGGCGGTTCTTCTCCACATCGAGTTCTGCCATCTCCTTGCCCAATTCTGCCATGCGGATGCCCGAACGGATAGCGCCACCGGCATACACAACCTGCGACACCTGAGCCGTGAAGCTATTTCCCCAATGGGGGGTGTCCTGCTTACCGTTTGCCACGGGAATAGCTCCCATACCCGGCACGATGTAATCGGTCGTTCCATCGGTCGAAAAACCTCGCGACAGCATGAAGGCATTGCCCGTATAACTGCCCTGAAGGCTCAAATCCACACTCGGCAGCAAAGCCGATTTGGCTGCTGCCACCCCTTCGCTGGCTGCCTGCAAAGCCACCTCACTCACCCTCACCTTCTGACTCTGTTGGTCAGCAAGATTGTAAAGTGCCGTGAGTGTCATCGCCTGCACAGCCTTGTCTTGTGCATATATATGCACAAGACAAGGCTCTCCGGCCATCAGAGCGACAGCCAGAGCAGAATAAACCATAAGTTTGTTCATGAAATAAAAATAGATGTATTGTTGTTCATTATTTTTTCCTCTAACCGTTAACTATAAGCCGTTAACCTCTGTTCATTCCCTCGGAAATACTAATAATGAACCATAAGAGTCCGGACAGCACAACATCTGCCACAATGCGCTACAAACGGCCTCATCAGGGAATATAAAAAAGGATGAGAACCGAATTTCGAGCACTATTGATTAAGAAATCCGGTGCAAAAGTACAAATAAAAAGTCGAAATAGGGTTAAAAAAAGTCGGTAAGTATCAAAAATTAATGTTTGAAAAGCATGGTATCATCCTTTTTCTTATTGACAATTTTGGCGTTTCAATGTTGCAATGCGTAATGCCACTCCAAACGCCTTTTAAATGGGTATTTCTCCGGCACCGAGGAACACCCTCTCCGACACCGGGGAACTCTGCCTTCCCTGGTGCCGGAAAACAAAAAAAACGCATTGCCTATATAATTACAGAAAATCAGCTTATTCAAATCTGTTCTTATTTCTCTGCCAATAGCTGCACAGATTCATCCGTCATGTGATGGTCTGCTGTCAAGCTCCAGTCATTGTTCTTTTCGTCCCATTCGTAGCTGAGGTAGCGCAAGACACTGCTGTCGGTCTGCCGATAGACGGCTTTCTGCTTGATGTCGGTGTAGGCATTGCTTTGCTCGTTCCAGAGGGCGTATTCCACAGTGACGTCGTCCGTATAGAAGAAGTTAAGACTGTGGTGCTTCTCAAAGCTTTGCGTGGATTCGTTCCATTTCAGCACTTCTTTTTGGGAGATGCGACCGGAGTTGTCGTAAATGTAATTGTACTTCAGGTGGCGGTGCAGGAATTTCTGATTCTCCACTTTGAATACGGTTTGTGTTTCCACACGGCCGTCGTTGGTTTCGGTATTATAGGCAAAGTTGTCTGTACGGTTAACGGCTGCTGCGCTTACTACGTTTACTAAAGAGGTCATTGCGATGATTGCTGAAATTACTAAAGTCTTCATAATGGTTCTATTTTTTAAGTTATACATTTTGTTTCAAGTTCTTGTCTTTGGGGGGAGTTGTTCCCTTTTGACATTGCAAAGATAGGAGGTGGTAAAAAGCTTTTAGGTTATCGTTACGTTAATGTTAGGTTAACGGAGATATTTATTACTTTTGCGCCCAAAACAAGAACAAAATGAAAACACGTTTCCTCTTATATCTTTCCTTTTCCAATCTATCGGAGACGTAACTGGATAGGCATACAGCAGACTGTCACCACATCTACTATTGAGAAGTACCATCTTTCTTCTATGTCGTCCCAAACGGTTCGGACTTTCTTCGCTTCGAAAAGCTTGATGGCATTATGCTGGGGCATGATATTATGTTTTCAATTCTTTGTTTTAAGCTCTTTGATTGGGTCCTCGTTATGTGACAGAAACAATGCTCTTTCTTCAATTTAATCATAATTTCTGTTTTATTGCATCAGTTGACATAGTCTGTTTTCTTAGGTATAGTACAAAATTATATGATTATTTTGACTTAAAACCAAATCGCAGTCAATAAATCACTGCACATCATATGACAATAGGGAATAGCCTGCACCACAGACCATCCCCTATCACCTTAATTTTACTTGTGTGACTTCCTCTTACTTCACCACACCGTCCGTCATCGTAAAGCCTTCCAGAGAGCCGGCTTTCACCTGAATACAAATCACACTGATGGCGCTGTCTGCCGCAGCCGACAATTGGCGTTCTCCTGCCGGAGCCACGCGAAGCCAGTCACCCGCCTGCAGTTCTACGGTTTCTCCGTCAACCACCATGGTGCCGCGTCCGGAGAGGACGGCATAAATTTCTTCATTTTGCTTGTGCGAATGCACAAAAGGTACTCCTGCACCAGCCGGCAAATTGCTGATAGATACTTCTGCACCAGTCAGATTCAATGAATCGTGCAACTCGACACGTGCCTCGCCTGCGGGCACATTTACTTTCTGATAGTTCTTCATAATCACTTCTCCTTAGTATGTTTTGATTTACGGCTGCAAAGTTAGCCAACTACCAGACATCGTACAAGAAGGCACTTGAAGCTCAGTTAGTTACCTCCATGTTACCATTATTGGCAAAATAAGGAGTTAGAAAAATAAGATTAACAAAAATTATTACTATTTTTGCCGAAAAAGCAAATATCGACTAAACTCTATAAAACATGAAGATTCTGGAAAAAAATTTCAAAAGTAATAGTCATCGTAATGGCTGTACTGGCAACCATTTGGTGTGGTTTGTATGTTTATGCCAACTATTTCTATAATGACAAGCAGATTGATGTAGAAAACTTCTACATCGCGGAACTACCGTTAACCCCCCTCGCAGTTTGAAGAAGATTTCAAAGAAATACACCAGATTGTCATGGAGAATTATTCATTATACCAAGCCAAGCATCTGAATATGGATTCATTGTATCAAGCTTGTGACGCCCGCGTTCGCCAGGCGCAGACCACCACAGACTACGGACTGATAGTGCAGGAATACATCTCTGCCTTACAATGCGCCCACGCCATTACCTGCTACAAGAGGTACACAGCCAATCAGCGCGTAGCCTTTATAGAGGATTCCTTGTTCGTTGACAAACCCAGTGACTATCTGACAGAATACGGCTTCCAGGACAAAGACCGGATTATAGCTATCAACGGACTCCCCTATAAACAATGGATTGAACAGAACGCAAAATATACCGAAGCATCTACCGTCCCCCACAGACGGCTCCGTACAGCCTATGATGCGTTCCGTAGTTATGCAGACACCCTAAGAAACTATACACTGCTGAGAGGGGGCGATACTCTGACCGTCACCCTTCCCTTGAAACAAAGGGACTATTTTCCGGATAACGAAGAACAAACTGTGGAGAGCAGGATATTACAAGACAGCATTGGTTACCTTACCATCAAAACCATGATGAACCCCGTCATGGAAGATTTCAAGGCGGTCTATCCCAAAGTCAAGGATTTACCATACCTCATTATAGACGTACGTAGAAACGGCGGAGGAAACAGCATGAATGGAGTAAACATCTGCAAGTACTTCATCCGCGAAGCACAACCACACTGCGTCAGCAAGAGCTACATCATGCAACCCGAAGCCGACGCCTATAAGGGTAAAATCTATCTGCTGACCGACACATATACGCTCTCTGCTGCCGAGAGCTTCACACTCGACATGAAGGAAAGCGGAAATGTCACCCTCATCGGCGAAGCTACCGGAGGGGATACCGGCAATGGCCCCCGTCCTTTCTGTACCAAACAGCGGACCTATTTCCGTATCCCTACCCGCCAGCCGGACGTCTCTTCTAAAGGTTTCCCCATGGAAGGTATAGGCATACCGCCCCATCATCAAGTATCCCAAACCGTAGCAGATTTCATGAAGGATGAAGATACAGTGCTGAATTATGCTGTCGGACTGATAACAGAGAAACAATAATACATTTCCTCAACGAAAAAGAGCCAAGTATCAAAGGTGTGTCACCTCACGATACTTGGCTCTTTTGTATTTGATATATTATCCTTTATTTGGTACTTGCCAACATCAAAGCCGCATTGCTGTCATTCAGTTCGTAAACGGTAGTTTGCGTATAGCTGTCGTAACCATTAGTTCTACTGTTCCAACGGGCATAGTTCAACTCAACTTCACTGTCAGTGTATTCAACATCCAGCTTGAAATAAGGCACCCAGGCTTCCTTTACGCTATCCCACTTGAAAGCTTCCTTGCTCGTCACACGGTTCTCAGTGTCATAAGTGTAAGTGTAGCGGAGGTGACGGAAAAGGTGTCCGTCCTCATTGCGGAAGATAGTCTTGGCGGTCATCAGTTCGCCGGTCATCTCCTCGTTTTTCACATAATCGGCAGGAGTTGCCGCACTTGCAGAAAAGTTCATTACACTTGCCATTACCACTGCCATCATTACCACTGCTTTTGAAAATACTGTTGCTTTCATAATCGTTATTTTTTATTGTTATTACTTCTTTCTCTGAGGAGGTTGTTGTTTCGTAACCGCCTTCGCCTATATATAGTCAATCTGCGTGCCAAAGAATTAAATCACTGATTATCAAAGAATAACTATTTTATAGTAATGTCCATTTTCGGACAACTGTCCGCACAAAAACGAACAGCAAAACAAAAAATAAACGAAATATCATGAAAGTATTTCTACATTAGCAATAATATTATGTAACAGTAGTAAACTGTTTGATGATTGTCCCTACAAAAAGCTGATTTATACTTATCTTATCTCAATGGCGGCATCTGAAAACGTGGTGGGGCAATAGTCGCTCCGCCACTGCCTCCTCTATTATCAAAGACGGTGTTACGCAGAATCTCATACAAGATTCCACCTACATCCAGACTTAATTTAAACTTGTCGAAATTATAATAGGGAATCACAACGGGAACCGTCTCCCAACGACCGCGATAAGCATCGTAATAACGTTGTACTCCAACTTCCATACCAAAACGTTCGGACATATCCAGAGACATGGTGGCACCGTAGCGGTGGGTATCCATCCCGTAAGTATTTCCTATGGCATACGAACCGAAAACCTTAAAAGCTACACGGTCCGAAGCCTGATACCGCAAAGCTCCCGAAGTATTGAAAGCCTGCCCGGTGGAATGAATCATATTTATCTTCATGGCATCTACGCCAAGCTGGAGCGTCAGCCTTTGGTTAAAGGCATGCTGATATCCCAGGGAAGCATTGTTGAAACGTCCGATACCCGGTACGCTGGTCTGCCCACCGGAACCGAATAACATACCGTGAGGAAACTGTCTTAATACACCGCTTGTACTGTAATCTCCCCGAAATAGCAGGGAAGGATTGGTCTGATAAGGCAGACGAAGAGACTCTTTCAGTGAAAAATCGGGCAGGGAATAGGAGTACTCCGGATGAAACATGGAAGAAGGGCAGAGTTTTCAGAAGGAAGCTCAAAAGGAGAGAATAGAGATTCATTGAATTCCGGCTGTATCTGTATACTGTCACGAATGAAACGTACACTGTCTTCCTGCGCAAAAAGCAATTGCGGCACAAAAGCCAACAGCAGGCAGATTCCCAAACGGCCACCAAGACAAGAGATACTGACTTTCCGTTTTATACGCATATACCCTCCTTCTTTATATTCATATAATACTGCTATACAAAAATAACGAAAATAAACCAGAAGAACAGTACATGTACTGCTAAATTATTGCAATATAGAAGGATACATTATTAATTTTCTATCAGTATCAATCCTACTCCTTTCACTGTTTTAATGGTTACCGACTCGTCTTCCGAAAGAAATTTCCGAAGTTTCGTCACAAATACATCCAGGCTGCGGGAAGCAAAGTAATCATCTTCCGTATTCCAGAATTTATCCAAGATAGCTTCCCGGCGGATAACGTCTCCCCGCTTCTCACAAAGCATCTGCAACAAACCTGTCTCGCGCACAGTCAAAGTCTTGTTTACACCCGAAGCATGTTTCAAAGTGGCATGTGTGGCATCCAACACATATTCCTTGCCTATCTTGTAGCATTGACTCGTGTCTTTCGATTTTTCGCCTTTGGAAAGCTTCAATAAGGCGTGGACATGTGCATCCAGTTCTTCGGGAATGAACGGTTTCTTTATATAGTTATTGGCACCGATTTCATAACCTTTTACCACATCTTTAGGAGATATCAGGGCAGAGGAGAACAGAATCGGAGTTTCCCCATCTGTCTCGCGGATACGCTTCACCATCTCGTAACCGTTCATAACGGGCATTTCTATATCAGATACTATCACATCAGGATGTTGTTCTTTCCACTGTTTCAAGCCCTCCTCGCCATTGGCGGCAGCAATCACTTCATAACCGCCTATCATATCTTCCAACCCGCCCTGAACTATATATCTCAAGCTTGCATCGTCTTCTACCAACAATAACTTTATCATAATGCGTTTATTATATATTGCAAAAATAAGGAAAAGAATGAATGCAACAGTCATATTGCTATAAAATAAACGAGGAAAACAACGCCTCTTAACCTAATATTAACGTAGCGATAACTTATGAAGCATGTGCCCCACTCTACCTTTGCAACATCAATACGAAAAAATCCACACTATGAAAGCAGATATTTCAATAACAAAAAGCCGAAAAGGGACAGAGATAGTAGTTTCGGGCAAGAGGATTAATAAATACGGCATCATAGCTGCCATAGTATTTGCAGTACCAATGCTGATTCTGTTTCAGTCGATACATGGAGAAACAACCAGCCATCTATCGCTGGTCAGATTCTTCATGTGTATATTGGCAGCTGTCCTGGTAAATCTATTCCTACATAAACTGTTGTTCAGATTGTTTTCGCCGATACGCATGTGGCAATATCGCACCACATGCCTGCTGCCCTTCCTGCTACTGGGTATATTGCCCCTTATATATGGTATGACAAGTGGCAATTATGATGTCACACGATTTGGAATATTACTGGCTGTCATGAGTTTCGACGACCTTTACATCCTCTGGCAATTACGCTCATTCGGTGGAGGCTCCTATATTACTGACAAATCAGAAGGATTGAATTTCCACGTGTGGTAAATTTATACAGTCTCAATAGGAAAGTAGAGTGTAAATTCACTGAAGCACCCCTCTTCACTTTCCACTTCTACCCTGCCGCCATGTGCCAGCATCACCTGCTGTACATAATTCAGGCCCAGACCAAAACCTGCAGCACCGCCCCTTCCACTTCGCCCGACTGCTGCAGAACGTTCAAAACGGTTGAAGATAAGAGACTGGTCTTTTAAGGGAATACCCAATCCGTTGTCACACACCTTTATCTTGCAGAAGCCTTTCTCCGATTCGCAAATAATATCTATCTTTACCTCTTCATGGGAATATTTAATGGCATTGTCCAGCAGATTGCCCAACACTTCACGCAAACAGAAGGCATCGGCATACACCATTTCACAACGATGATAAACGGTCGTAAATTCTACCCTTTTGCTGGTTTTCAGAGAAATTTTGGCAATTATATCATCAAGTAAAGGCCGCAAAGGCACCTCTTCCTGATGGAGCTCCAAATGTCCCTCATCCAGCTTGGTAAGTACCAGTACACGATTGGAAAGGGTAAGCAGATGCTCACACTCTTCCATCATCGCCTGCCGGTATTTCTCTTCTTTTCCAGGCTTACCGGACAATTTGCCGCTATTCAGAATATGAGCTCCCATCAGGATGGAACTCAGAGGAGACTTCATGTCGTGTATCATAGCATAAGTAAAATCCTTCTGGAATTGCTCCAAATGCCGCTGTGTACGCAAAACTTTCACCTGGCCGAGAATACAGTCCAACACCACCAAAAACATCACCCAAAGAGGCAGAAACAGATACCATACGGAACTTATGACGTAGCGATACGGATTCTTCACCACACCTTGTATACAAAGGATGCTGTCCTCCTTCAACGGTATAAACCGGGAAGAAATATCCTGATATTTTGCCGAGGCATATCCTGCTTCCACCACTGTACTATCGGAGGGAGCGTAGTACTGGCAGATACCACTCGTATAGGTCATTCCCAAGGCTTCCAACCTGGAAGCAAAAGCAGAATCGAGGTACTGCACGGAGAGAGGAAGTTCCATTCCGCTTTCATTGATGCTGCGCTGCATAATCAAAGCAGAGCGTAGTCGATAATTCAAATCGACCGGATTGTACATATGTACCACTCCAAAGCGGTTCACCTTATACTTCGACTGCTCTTTCTCCAGAAATTCCCTTTGCTCCTTTGCAAAAGGCGATTCAACACTCTCTTCCCATTCATCCTTTCCATCCCTATCAGTCTGTTCGTAGAGCAAAGAAAGGCGGCGTTTCAAGACCTCGTCATAAAAAGGCTGCTTCAAAACAATCATTTACCTGATAGGCAGTTTCTTTGAAAGAAGCACGGTACAGATAGACAAACCAGACTACCATCAGCAGACAGCCGGCAATCAACCCGACAATCGAAAAGACTTTAAAAGAATATTGCTTGCGCACCTGCCGCTGCCGTTCGCTTTGCTTAGCTCCCGTAAGCGTATGTTCTGTCATGTCCAGCAAATGTTGCCCCGAGGCTTCTATATCTGCCCACCGGCTCTCCGATATCTGACTACGTACCTCACCTATCGGCAACCTCATCTTCTCTGCCAGCACATAAAAAGCAGACCGCTGCTTCTCAATATCATTACCTTGTTTAAGTATGGAATCCATTTGCCTGGCCCAACTGTACACCAGAAAAACAACCAAGAGAAGCGTAGGAAGGAACAAAAAGACTATATCCTTGACAAGCGGTATAAAAGGAGAAAACATGACAGCTTCAATGGCCTCTCCTTTCTTCTCATTCAACCCAGGCTTTTTTCCCAGAAAGAACAGACTTGAACCGTACATATACCGAACGCTTGCTTCTGTCCGTCGCAGGACGGATATTTACAGTCCGGTCTATATTTTT
>ENA-OQCV01000211-OQCV01000211.1-human-gut-metagenome-genome-assembly--contig:-NODE-211-length-16859-cov-6.156526_pt1 | contig 16859 bp, 17 predicted proteins | sample MGYA00242766_ERZ504592 | MGnify/ENA primary metagenome ERZ504592 (study PRJEB26092, sample SAMD00036315) | human gut metagenome | host: Homo sapiens | study: EMG produced TPA metagenomics assembly of...
CCGCGAGGTGTTTTGGCATGAATATGCCAAAATCCCGAGACATACAAGCCAAAATTCCATTGCCGCAGGCAATCTGGAATGAATTTTGGCTACGTTACTGTGAACGGAGTGAACAGTAACGTAAATTTTGGTGACTCCGTAATTTTCTTGGTTTGTTCATGAAAAAATTCATTGTTTTCCATAACGGAAAGTGTTAGAATATACAAGTATTGTGTATTATAGTAAGCGTTTGTAATGTTCGCATGCTGCTTACATGTCTGCTGTGGACGGAGTGAACAGAAATTATTCCGCCAGTAGCAATTGTTATATGGCAGCAATGCTTGTATAAAAAAGGAAATAAACAGGAGTAAAACCTAATATGAATATGTTTTCAAAAGTATTCGGGACCCGCAGCCAGCGAGAGGTTAAGCGTATCATGCCTCTGGTTGAGAAAATTGAGAGCCTGCGCCCGGACATGCAGAAGTTAAGTGACGAAGAACTCAGAGGAAAAACAAGAGAATTTAAGAAACGTCTTGAAGAGGGAGAGACACTGGATGATCTGCTTCCTGAGGCATTTGCGGTTGTACGTGAAGCCGGCAAGCGTGTTCTTGGAATGGAACATTTCCGTGTGCAGCTCATCGGTGGTATCATTCTCCATCAGGGACGTATCGCAGAGATGAGAACAGGTGAAGGTAAAACACTTGTCGCCACACTTCCGTCATATTTAAATGCACTGGAAGGCAAAGGTGTGCATGTCGTAACAGTCAACGATTACCTGGCTAAACGAGATGCGGAAGAAATGGGAAAGATCCATGAGTTTCTTGGCCTGACAGTCGGTGTTGTTTTAAATGATATGAAGCAGGATGAGCGTCGTGCTGCATACAACTGTGATGTTACCTATGTTACGAACAACGAACTTGGTTTCGATTATCTGCGTGACAACATGGTTATCTATAAAGAACAGCTGGTACAGAGAGATCTGCACTACTGTATCATCGATGAGGTCGACTCCATTCTCATCGACGAGGCACGTACCCCTCTGATCATTTCAGGACAGAGCGGTAAGTCAACCAGGTTATACGAGGCCTGCGATATCCTTGCTCAGCAGTTAGAGCGCGGTGAAGCCAGCCATGAGATGACCAAGATGGCAGCCATCATGGGTGAAGAAGTTATCGAGACAGGTGACTTCGTTGTAAATGAAAAAGATAAGATCGTAAACCTTACAGAGCAGGGCGTTCATAAGGTTGAGAAATTTTTCCATATTGAAAACCTGGCAGATCCGGAGAATCTGGAAATCCAGCATAATATTACACTTGCACTTCGCGCCCATAACCTGATGCATAAGGATCAGGATTATGTAGTTAAAGATGATGAAATCCTTATTGTTGATGAATTCACCGGACGTATCATGCCGGGACGCCGTTACTCAGATGGTCTTCATCAGGCAATCGAAGCGAAAGAGCATGTTAAGATCAAACGTGAGAGCAAGACTCTGGCAACCATCACTTTCCAGAACTTCTTTAATAAATATGATAAGAAAGGCGGTATGACCGGTACAGCTGTCACAGAGGAGAAAGAATTCCGTGATATCTATGCAATGGACGTTGTAGAGATCCCGACTAACAGACCGGTTATCCGAGTTGACCATGAAGATGCTGTTTATATGACAAAGAAAGAGAAATTCAACGCAGTTGTCAATGCTGTAGTGGAAGCTCATGCGAAACAGCAGCCTGTACTGGTCGGTACCATTACGATTGAAACTTCCGAGCTTCTCAGCCGTATGCTGAAGAGACAGGGAATCAAACATAATGTATTGAATGCCAAGTTCCATGAACTTGAGGCAGAGATTGTCTCACAGGCAGGTCAGGCAGGAGCAGTTACAATCGCCACTAACATGGCTGGTCGTGGTACAGATATCAAGCTGGATGATGTGGCAAGAAATGCAGGTGGTCTGATGATCATCGGTACAGAACGTCATGAGTCCAGACGTATTGATAATCAGCTTCGCGGACGTTCCGGACGTCAGGGAGATCCGGGTGAATCCCGTTTCTATATTTCCCTGGAAGATGACCTGATGCGTCTGTTCGGTTCTGAGAGACTGATGAAGATCTTTACATCTCTTGGTGTTGCAGAGAATGAACAGATTGAGCACAAGATGCTTTCCAATGCAATTGAGAAAGCTCAGGAGAAGATTGAGTTTAACAACTTTGGTATCCGTAAGAATCTTCTTGATTATGACCAGGTAAACAATGAACAGCGTGAGATCATCTACAAAGAACGTCGTCAGGTTCTCGACGGTGAGAATATGCGCGAAGCAATCTATAAGATGATCCAGGATACAGTGGATACTTATGTTGATATGTGTTTCTCTGATGATGTAGATTCTGAAGAGTGGGATCTGAATGAATTTAACGGTGTTCTTACTCCGATCATTCCGATCAGACCGCTTACAGCTGAGAGTGTAAAAGGCAAGAAACGCGATGAGATCAGACATGAACTGAAAGAAGAGGCAGTGAAGCTCTATGAAGAAAAAGAAGCAGAGTTCCCGGAACCGGAGCAGCTTCGTGAATTAGAGCGAGTTGTACTTCTGAAATGCATTGACAGCAAGTGGATGGATCACATTGATGATATGGAAATCCTTCGTCAGGGTATCGGACTTGCTGCTTATGGACAGAGAGATCCGGTTGTTGAATATAAAATGAGTGCATTTGATATGTTCAACGAGATGATCACATCCATTCAGGAAGATACTCTTCGTATGCTGTACCATGTACATGTAGAGCAGAAGATCGAGCGTGAACAGGTAGCTAAAGTTACCGGAACAAACAAGGATGACAGTGCCGGTCCTAAGAAACCGGTTCAGAGAAAAGAAATCAAAGTATATCCGAACGATCCCTGCCCATGTGGAAGCGGTAAGAAATACAAACAGTGCTGTGGACGTAAGAATAAGGCCTGACTCGTTTATCTCAGTTGAGAAGACTCCCATTTCTGTAAGTGGTGAGTTTATTACTACAGAGCGGGCAGTAATGATTTTGTAAAAAGAACATTGTGAGCAGATCATGTCTGCTGCAAAATAAAAGGGCTGAATCATGAGGCCCTTTTATCGTGCGCAAAAACACGTTAGCGCGTTGAATTGGCAGATTGTGAATATCTGTCTGAACTGTTCAGTACATCCACAGCTATGTGATTATGATTGATGAACAGTCACATAACAATTCCATAAAGGGGGAAAAACAGTATGAAAAGAGAGTCTTTCGGCTCACGCCTTGGTTTTATCCTGGTGTCAGCAGGATGTGCCATCGGTATTGGAAACGTGTGGAAGTTTCCGTATATCTGCGGGGCATATGGAGGCGCGGCCTTTATCCTGATCTACTTATGTTTTCTGGTTATTCTCGGTATTCCGGTTCTGGTAGCAGAATTTGCGGTAGGACGGGGAAGCCACACAAGTGTTGCGAAATGTTTTGACAAACTGGCACCTGCAGGAAGCGGCTGGAAGCCATTGAAATTTATTGGTATTATTGGATGTTATATGCTGATGATGTTTTACACAACAGTAGGAGGATGGATGATCTACTATTGTGTGAAGAGTCTGCGGGGAGATTTCGTTGGAGCGACTCCGGAAGCAGTAACACAGTCTTTTTCCGATATGCTGGGAAATGCACCGACGATGATGTTATGGATGGTGATCATCTGTCTGATCGGATTTGCAGTCTGTTTCATGGGATTGCAAAATGGTATTGAAAAAATCTCCAAAGTAATGATGAGTGCACTGCTTATCATTATGGTGATCCTTGCGGTTCATTCAGTAATGATGGAAGGCGCGGGAGAAGGAATCCGCTTCTATCTGATTCCTGATTTTCAGAAGATTAAGGAAGCAGGAGTTGGTAATGTAGTATTTGCGGCATTGAGTCAGTCATTCTTTACATTATCCATTGGTATTGGTGCCATGCTGATCTTCGGAAGTTATCTGGACAAATCCAGAAGCCTTACCGGAGAGGCGGTAAGCATCACCGTACTCGATACTTTTGTTGCGCTGACAGCAGGATTTATCATTATTCCGGCATGCTTCTCCTATGGAATCCAGCCAGATGCAGGTCCAAGCCTTATCTTTATCACTCTGCCCAATATTTTTTGCAAAGATGAGCGGAGGGGCTTTGTGGGGAAGTCTGTTCTTCCTGTTTCTGACATTTGCTGCGGTTTCAACGATCATTGCTGTATTTGAGAACCTGATCGTGTTTAATATGGAACTGTTTGGCTGGAACCGTAAAAAGAGTGTTGTTGTCTGCGCAGTTCTTGTTGTGATCTTAAGCATTCCATGTGTGCTTGGATTCAATGTACTTTCCGGATTCCAGCCATTCGGAGATGGAAGCAACATCATGGATCTGGAAGACTTTATTGTTTCTAATAACCTTCTTCCTCTTGGAAGCCTTGGTTACCTTCTGTTTTGTACCAGAAAGAACGGATGGGGATGGGACAATTTCATTGCAGAGGTGAATGCCGGTACAGGCATGAAATTCCCGAAATGTCTGAAAAATTATGTTGCCTATGGAATTCCGGCGATTATCATTGTGATCTATCTGAAAGGTTACTATGATAAATTTGCAGGTCTGGGAACAGCAGCACTGGCCGGATGGATGATCGTGGCACTGGTACTGCTGGGATTCGTATTCTACTGTGCGACAGCGAAGAAGAAAGTGAAACAGTAAGCGGAGCGCGAATATCTGCCCGACCTGAGAACAATAAAAGATGTAATTATGTCTGAGAAGAAAGATTCTTTCAGACATGGTTACATCTTTTTTGTGTTATGGAATTGTTGTGTAAAGGTAGTGGATATATTATTTTAGAGGATTGCTATAATGAGGCAGTTCTTCGCTGGGGTTGGTTTTGAACTGTTTACGGTATGCCCGGGAAAAAGTGCTGTATTCTGCGAACCCGCTTTCCTGTGCTGCTTTTGTCACAGGCATTCCATTTGAGATCAGAGTACGTGCCATAAGAAGCCGCTTGTTTACAATATAATTATGAAGGGTATAGCCGGTTTCTTGTTTGAACTTCCGCATCAGATGGTACTTGCTTACATAATATCTGGCAGAAAGCGTTTCTACAGACAGATCTTCTTTCAGATTGTGGTTGATATACTGAAGGATACTGGCAATCTGCGAGTCAAAGGTGTAGGATTTTTTTATCAAAAATGTACTGCTTTTCCAGAAAGATACGGTTCAGATAAACCATAAACTGAAGAAAAAGTGACTGTGTCAGGATTTCCTTTCCATATTCATCGGATTTTGCGGAATTTTCCAGTTCAAACAGGATGTCTTTCATCTTTTCCTGAAGAGCAGAGTTCAGACGTACCAGATTATAGCTTCGGTCATTTGCTTTCTGGAAGCATTTCAGCAGTTCCTGCCAGGGAATATCGTTTTGGATCCAGAGAATAAAACGTTCATATGGAACAGATGGATCAATCTCCGGGCGGTGGATGGCATGGCGGTTTACCAGAAGAATGTCCCATGGTTTCAGTTGATAAGCTTTTCCTTCTATATGATAAGCAGCCTTGCCGGAGATGAAGATAACTACCTTGTGAAAATCATGATAATGGTAAGAGAATTCCTTTCTGGTCTGGTCTTTAAGATGAAAAAGTCGGAATTGTTCGTTCAGGTATCCTGTTTTTTCTGTCTGATAGAACTGTTCTGATAATAACATATCTGCCTCCGATATCTGCAATGATTATTTAATCGAATCAAGCAAGTCCTCTGTGGAGATTGTGAAAAGAAATAAGCAGTGGAAAGCAATAAGCGGAGGGAAAAGTTTGATTCATGGTATAATCATATCATTTAATGCGCAAATGTACAATTATTACTAAGAATGTAACAAATAGTAACGAATATATTTTATAATTTCTGAGAAAATATGCTACAAAGATATTGACATTATTACACGATAATAGTATCATACAATTACAAAGTAATCGTAAAAACTTTGTAACTATTTCGAAATAGGGTAAAGAAATAGAAAACTGAACAGAGAGGAGTGATGTTGTTGTAAGACTGTTTATATCAGAGAACTGATATAATGGTCGTTTTTTGTAACACTTACAGAGCATTTTTTGCAATATTTTAAGCATTTTACTCTATATACATGGTAAAAACAATAAAATATAATGAATATAAAGTCAGGATGTGATATGAGAAAATTACCTGACACAAAATTTAACCGAATCAAGTAAGTCCCCTGCGGAGGTTGCGAAGAGCAATAAGCAGTGGGTGGGGACTCAGACAAGTGGCGAAGTGAGTTGGAAAGATTGCCCGACAATTGATTATCGATGCAGATACAAAAGTGGGAAGTATCCGGGATTATAAATCAGAAGGAGAGATATGGTTATGGCAAATACAATTATTATGAGTAAATATCAGGGACTTGGAAACGATTATCTGATTCTTGATCCGAAGAAAAATCAGGTACAGCTTCAGGGAAAGAAGATTGCACTTCTCTGCCAGAGAGGATTTGGGCTTGGCGCTGACGGTGTGCTCTATGGACCGGTAGAAATTGATGGGAAATTGGGCGTGCGTATTTTTAACGCAGACGGAAGTGAATCTGCCATCAGTGGAAACGGCGTGCGTATTTTTGCCAAATATCTGATGGATAATGGATATATTACTGAGTAAAAAATTTGACATTGAAACTATGTCAGGCACGATTCATGTGGAATGCCTGAACAGCCGGGCAACGGAATTTAAAGTAAACATAGGAAAACCATCTTTTATCTCCAGCGATATCCCTGTTTCCGGTGAAGTTCGTGAAGTAATTAAGGAGAATTTCGTATTCCATGGAAAAGAATACAAGGCTACCTGCCTGACAGTTGGTAATCCACACTGCATTATTTTTACAGACAATGTAAGTGCAGAAGCTGTAAAGAATCTGGGACCTTATGTGGAAAATGCAGATGAATTTCCGGAGAGAATGAACCTGCAGATCTGCCGTCAGGTCGACAAGGGAAATCTGGAGATTGAAATCTGGGAAAGAGGCTCCGGATATACAAAGGCTTCCGGAACAGGAAGCTGTGCGGCGGCAGCGGCAGCCTATAAGCTGGGGCTGGTAGAATCCCGTATTAATGTAAATCAGCCAGGCGGAATGATACAGATCGATATGGAAGAGGACGGAACCATCTATATGACAGGAACAGTGGGATATATTGCAGATATCAGTGTTGCAGAGAGCTTCTTCTCATAAATTACACAGACTTTATGCGTAATTCAGTGTAAAGTATGATTACCCACAGTGTGAAATGATTGTTATGATAAATGATCATTTCACGCTGTGGGTAATTCTTTGTTTGTAATTTGCTTAAAGATATGGTATTATTTTAAACGAATTATTTACTAGGACTGCTATAATCTATAGCAATTCAGTCGGTTATCCACAGGGAGTCCGACAGAGAATATTTATAATAAGAAAGTGGGTGAAGCTGTGGTTGAATTAGACCAGTTCAAGAGCATTCTTGCGACTTATACAGAACCATTAGTGGAAGTGAGGGATTCACTTTGACCTGGCTAACAAAGAGCAGAAGGTCGAAGAATTAGAGCGCGAAATGGAAGCGCCTGATTTCTGGGATGATGCAGAAGTCTCCCAGAAGAAATGAAGATTAAAGACATGAAAGATGACATGGAGACCTATCAGAATCTGGTTACACAGATGGAAGATATGGAAACCATGATCGAGATGGGATATGAGGAGAACGATCCTGCACTGATTCCTGAGATTCAGGAAATGCTGGATGAGTTTCAGAAGGATTTTGACAATATCCGTATCAAGACACTTCTTTCCGGAGAATATGACAGTGAGAATGCTATCATTAAGCTGAATGCAGGTGCAGGCGGAACAGAGGCCTGTGACTGGTGCGGTATGCTTTACCGTATGTACAGCCGCTGGGCAGATAAGAAAGGATTTACCCTGGAAGTGCTGGATTATCTGGACGGCGATGAGGCAGGTATCAAATCTGTTACTTTCCAGGTAAACGGAACAAATGCTTACGGTTATCTGAAATCAGAGAAGGGAGTTCACCGTCTGGTGCGTATTTCTCCTTTCAATGCAGCAGGTAAACGACAGACATCTTTTGTATCCTGTGATGTTATGCCGGATATCAAGAAGGATCTGGATGTAGAGATTAATGACGATGAGATCCGTATTGATACTTATCGAAGCAGTGGCGCCGGCGGTCAGCATATCAACAAGACATCATCTGCCATCCGTATCACACATTATCCTACCGGAATCGTGGTACAGTGTCAGAATGAACGTTCTCAGCACATGAATAAAGATAAAGCCATGCAGATGCTGAAAGCCAAGCTGTATCTTCTCAAGCAGCAGGAGGCAGAGGAAAAACTCTCCGGTATCCGCGGTGAGGTGACAGATATCGGATGGGGAAATCAGATTCGTTCTTATGTTATGCAGCCATATACCATGGTAAAGGATCATCGTACAAACGAGGAGACCGGAAATGTGGATGCAGTACTTGACGGAGGAATTGACATTTTCATCAATGCATATCTGAAATGGATCGCACTGAAGAAATAAAAGAATAAAAAAGGCTGTCTGAAATCAGGACAGCCTTTTTCGTGTGTGCGCCATAATGATTCTGCAGAATATATTTCTTGCGTATTTTTGTGTGGTGTGATAATATATCCAGTGTGTAAAAACAAATGTCTTTAAAGAACGGACAGGTAAATTGATATGCAGAAACCAGTAACAGAGAAAAAGAAATATTTTGTAGTGAGGGAACGAGCAGTTCCGGAAGTCCTGCTGAAGGTGGTGGAGGCAAAGAAGCTTCTGGACTCCGGCAAAGTGGACACTGTACAGGATGCAGCAGAGCGCACAGGAATCAGCAGAAGCTCTTTCTACAAATACAAAGATGATATTTTTTCCATTTCATGAAGAGACAAGGGGGAAAGACGATCACCTTTATTATCCAGATGGACGATGAACCGGGGCTTTTGTCGGTTGTCCTGCAGACGATTGCACGGTTTCATGGAAACATTCTCACCATTCATCAGAGTATTCCTATCAATGGGGTTGCCACACTTACTCTGAGTGTGGACATTCTTCCGGGCGAGGGGGATGCAGAAGCAATGGTAGAGACGATTGAACAGAATGAAGGAATTCATTATCTGAAAATATTAGGCAGGGAGTAAAAGAAAATGATCAATGTAGCAATTTTAGGATATGGCACAGTTGGAAGCGGCGTATTTGAAGTATTAAATGAAAATAAAGAGAGCATTTCCAGACGTGCGGGACAGGAACTTCATGTAAAATATGTTCTGGATCTTCGTGATTTTCCGGGACAGCCGGTAGAGAAGGTTCTGGTCCATGATTATGAACAGATCGTCAGTGATCCGGAAGTAGATATTGTAGTAGAGGTTATGGGCGGTGTGGAGCCTGCTTATACTTTTGTAAAGAAGGCACTTCTGGCAGGAAAAAATGTCTGCACTTCCAATAAGGCTCTGGTTGCAAAGCATGGCCGCGAGCTGATGGATATTGCAAAGGAAAAGAGCATTAACTTCTTATTTGAAGCAAGCTGTGGCGGCGGAATCCCGATCATTCGTGTCATCAATTCTTCCCTTACAGGAGATGAGATTGACGAAGTGACAGGTATCCTGAACGGAACTACCAACTACATGCTTTATAAGATGAGCACAGAAGGCTGTGAATTTGACACTGTATTAAAGGAAGCACAGCAGAAGGGTTATGCAGAGGCAGATCCTACCGCTGACGTGGAAGGATATGATGCATGCCGTAAGATCGCAATCCTTTCCTCTCTTGCTTATGAGAGATATTTTGATTTTGAAGATATTTATACAGAGGGAATTACAAAGATCACACCTGAAGATATGGAGTATGCTGCGAAGCTTGGCAGAACCATCAAACTTCTTGGAACCAGCCGCAGACTGGCAGACGGAACCTGTTATGCAATGGTAGCACCGTTTATGCTCGGCCAGAACAGCCCTCTTTACAGTGTAAATGATGTGTTTAATGCAGTATTTGTACATGGAAATATGCTTGGAGATGCCATGTTCTATGGAAGCGGTGCAGGTAAACTGCCTACAGCAAGTGCTGTAGTTGGTGATATTGTGGATGCCGCAAAACATCTCCATGTTAACATTGTGACAAACTGGAACAGCACTCCGGCAGTACTGAAACCACTGGATGAAGTGACAGGAAAGTTTTTCGTGAGAATCAAAAAAGAAGCAGCAGAAGAAGCGAAGAAGGTATTTGGTGATGTTGAGATCATCAGCCTGGGACAGCTTCCACAGGAATGTGCATTTATCACTGATGAAATGACACAGGGAGCATTTGAAGAGAAACTGGCTCAGATCGGAGATCAGGTACTTGCAAAGATTCGAGTTAAAGATTGATAAACTGACAGATTTCGTGTATCATATAGTGTGCCTGATAAGGTGGACACTGATACAATACTTCAGATAAATATTTGTACAGTGATTACTGTAAACAGAACAGGAAAGGGAAGATATGAGAATCTTCTCTTTCCTGTAAACTTATTATGGAGGAAGTAAAACAATGTTGATTGTCAAGAAATTTGGCGGTACATCGGTTGCAAATAAAGAACGTATCTTTAATGTTGCCAACCGCTGTATAGAAGAGTACAGAAAAGGAAATGACGTGGTTGTCGTTCTGTCCGCAATGGGGAAATATACGGATGAACTGATCACTATGGCAAGGGATGTCAATGAAAAACCGCCGAAAAGAGAGATGGATATGCTCTTTACCATCGGAGAACAGATGTCTGTTGCACTGATGGCAATGGCGATGGATAAACTGGGAGTTCCTGCGGTTTCCCTGAATGCTTTTCAGGTTTCCATGCATACGACAAGCAGTCATGGAAATGCACGTTTAAAAAGAATTGATACAGAGCGTATCAGAAGAGAGCTGGACAGCAAAAAGATTGTAATAGTTACCGGCTTCCAGGGAGTTGACAAGTATGATGATTATACGACTCTTGGAAGAGGCGGTTCTGACACAACAGCGGTTGCTCTTGCGGCTGCTCTTCATGCAGATGCCTGTGAAATCTATACAGATGTAGATGGTGTTTATACAGCAGATCCGCGTAAGGTTCCGAAAGCAAGAAAGCTCAAAGAGATCACTTACGATGAAATGCTTGACCTTGCGACTCTCGGGGCAGGTGTGCTTCACAACCGTTCTGTGGAGATGGCGAAGAAATATGGTGTGCCGCTTGTGGTACGTTCAAGTTTAAACAACAGTGAAGGAACTGTGGTAAAGGAGGAAGTTACAGTGGAGAGAATGTTGATCAGCGGTGTTGCGCTGGATACAGATGCAGTGAGAATTGCGGTAATCGGATTAAAGGATGAGCCGGGTGTAGCTTTTAAATTATTTGATACCCTTGCGAAGAAGAATATTAATGTAGATGTGATCCTGCAGTCTATCGGACGTGCGGGCAGAAAGGATATTTCTTTCACAGTCGATGGAAATGATCTGGATGATGCAGTTGCAGTTCTGGATGCAAATCAGGCAAGACTTGGATTTGCAGAGCTTCATTCTGAGAGAAATATTGCGAAGCTTTCCATCGTAGGTGCAGGAATGATGAGTAATCCCGGAGTAGCTGCAAAGATGTTTGAGAGCCTCTATAATGAGGGCGTAAACATCAACATGATCTCTACATCCGAGATTCGTGTGACAGTTCTGATCAATGAAAAGGACGGCGTGCGCGCAATGAATGCAGTACATGATGCCTTTGGTCTGGCAGACTGATTTAGGAGAATTACATGACATCGAGACGTGAATTGAAAAAACTATGCGAAGCAGGCCATGTCAGGAAAATATGGGATACTGATTCTGGCATTTGTTGCAGTTCAGGCACTGGCTCTGATCAGCAGCATGATATCCTCGGCTTTATTTCCGGGAGAGGAAACAATTGATATTGTGTTGTCGTATGCATTTACATTTATTCTGACTCTGCTGATCAATGTGGTAGCGGCAGGTATGAATTATATGTATCTGAATATTGCCAGAGGGAAAGCATATTCATTGAATGAGCTGTTTTATTTTTACAGACATCACCCGGACAGAGTGATCGTTGCCGGATTTTTTATGGCAGTACTGAATCTGCTTACCATGCTGCCCTATACGATTTACAGTAATGCGAATCTTCCGGGTGAAGATGCTTCTGTGGAGGTGCTGATCACCTGGCTGTATACAGGTGTTGTTCTGATGATCGTTGGAATGATTGTTTATCAGATTCTGGTTATTCCTCTGGAGATGACTTATTATATTCTGGCAGATAAGCCGGAATTGAAAAGTACAGAGGCTATGAAAGAGAGTCTGGAGATGATGCATGGAAACTTCGGAAGATATCTGATGCTGAAGATAAGCTTTATCCCATTGATGTTTCTTTCTGTTTTTACATTCTATATTGCACTCTTGTGGATATTTCCATATATGGCTATGACAGAAGTAATGTTCTATCGTGATCTGACAGGGGAGCTTAAAGTGCAGAAAGAGGAAGAAGAACGTGCAGCACGAGATTATGTGAATCCCATGTTTGACAGCTATTCACAGAACGAACAGCCACAGGAAGATCAGACGCATCCGCAGCAGTTCTGGAGTGTGACAGGTGATTCATCAGTGGCTTCGGATGAGAACAAAGAAGTGCAGAATAATGCAGCAAGTGAGAATACCCAGGATAGTTTGTATGGTTCTGTGGAAAATAATAGAACGACACAGGATAACCCATATGATTCTTCAGAGAGTAAAGAAGTACAGGACAGCCTGCAGAGTCAGACAATTCCGGAAGAGGAAGAAGATAACGAACCAAAACCATGGGATGAATACTTCAATAGCTTGAAATAAAATCATAATATGAAAGACCTTTAACTGACACAATGTAAAAATGTTGATAAAGGTCTTTTTATTTTATTAATTTGGTTTACTGAATTTCTCATTTATAATGGTGGAAAAAGCTTATACGTAAATGGTATAATAGGAATAATTGCTGGTAGCATAAATATATTTGAGGAAGGTTTTACAATTATGAACACAAATGAAATCAGTGGAAAACGTCAGATGGAGTTTCTGGCGGAGTTTGATTATATCAGAGAGGCAGGAACTGTAGGAGAGGAAAAAGCAGCAACGATTATTCAGGAAACATTGAATAGTTTTGGTGTGGAGAACCATCTGGAAGAGTTTTGTTTTGAAACTTTTCAGGTAAAAAAGGCGAAGCTTACGATAACGGAACCATATGCAAAAGAATACATCGTAACCGGATATGGAAGATGTGCCAATACAGATGAGAATGGACGGAATGAATCTTTTTTGTATGTGGAGAATGCTGATGAGATCAGCCTCGCAAATGCCAGAGGAAAAATTGTTATGGTAAATGACCCGGTAAGAAAGGAACTGTACCAGAAACTGGTGAAAGCAGGTGTAGCCGGTTTTATCAGTATTGCCGGTTCCCCATTGGACGAGGGCGTAGATTTGACACCGCGTGCATACAGCTTACCGAAGAATCTGCCAGGTGAAGAGAAAAAAGCAGCAGGGATAGAAGCGGCAAATTACGATAACAGAATTCCGGGTGTAAGCATTCATTATAAAGATGCTGTCGAATTAGTGACAAGAGGGGCGGCTAAGGCCTGCCTGTCTGTAGAACAGGAGACAGTGGCACGTACATCCCGAAATGTAGTGGCACGAATCAAAGGAACAGATAAAGCAGAGGAGATCCTGACTCTTACTGCACACTATGATTCCGTACCAGAGGGTCCTGGTGCTTACGATAACATGTCTGGTGCCGCGATCATCATGGAACTTTGCAGATATTTCAAAGAACACAGACCACGCAGAACAATGGAATTCGTATGGTTTGGTGCAGAAGAGAAAGGTCTGCTTGGAAGTCAGAACTATATTAAAGAACATGAGTCAGAATTGCAGGCTCATCGTTTCAATATGAATGTAGACCTTGCGGGACAGCTTGTGGGCGGAACGGTTGTAGGAGTGACAGGTGATGCGTCAATCTGCAATATGATCACATATATGGCTCATGAGACAGGAATCGGCATGTCTACAAAGAATCAGATCTGGGGAAGCGATTCTAACACCTTTGCGTGGAAAGGTATTCCGGCTATGACATTAAACAGGGATGGATTTGGCATGCATACACGTCATGATACCATTGCACTTCTGTCGGACTGGTCGTTGGAGAGAAGCGCGATCTTACTGGGATATATCGCGGACAGACTGGGAAACATCGAAATTTTTCCGTTTGAACGGAAAGTGCCGGAAGAGTTTATCAGACAGCTGGATGAATATTTTGGCTAATGTTATTCCGGCAGTATGTATCATATTGGCAGAATCAATCCCACACTTGACAAATGAACGCCAGATTGATACCCTATCACAAGAGCGTTTTTTATGCTATAGAAGAAAAACAATGTGGATGCAAGGGTCAGTTACACGCATCTGCATTCTGAAAAGCAACAAGAGGAGATAAAAAATTAATGGATATTATTCAGGTAATCACACAGGAATTGAAGGTGGAGAAATGGCAGGTAGAAGCCGCAGTCAAATTAATTGACGAAGGCAACACCATCCCATTCATTTCCCGATACAGAAAAGAAGCAACAGGTTCCCTTAATGATGAGCAGCTTCGTGCACTCTTTGAGAGACTGACGTATCTGAGAAATCTGGAAGATAAGAAGAATCAGGTATTAAAGAGCATCGAAGACCAGGGCAAGCTGACTGAGGAACTGAAGAAACAGATTCTGGATGCCCAGACACTGGTTGTAGTAGAGGACTTATACAGACCATATCGCCCGAAACGTCGTACCCGTGCGACAATTGCCAAAGAGAAAGGGCTGGAACCACTGGCAGATATCATTCTTCTGCAGATGACAGACAAGCCGGTAGAAGAGGAAGCCAGGGCGTATGTCTCCGAAGAAAAGGGTGTTAAGAATGTTGCAGAAGCATTGAACGGAGCTAAAGATATTATTGCAGAGCGTATTTCCGATGAAGCAGACTATCGTATCTACATCCGTAACCTGACAACAAAGAACGGAAGTATTTCTTCCACAGCAAAGAATGCGGAAACTCAGTCCGTATATGAGATGTATTATGAATTCGAGGAGCCGGTCAGGAAACTGGCAGGACACCGTATTCTTGCGTTAAACCGTGGTGAGAAAGAAAAATTTATCACTGTTAAAGTAAATGCACCGGAGGAAGACATCCTTCGTTATTTGAATAAGAGAGTGATCAAAAAAGACAACCCGAATACAACTCCGATTCTGAAAGCAGTTGTAGAAGACAGTTACAAACGTCTGATCGGACCGGCTATCGAGCGAGAAATCCGCAGTGACCTTACTGATAAGGCAGAAGACGGCGCGATCCATGTATTCGGCAAGAATCTGGAACAGCTTCTGATGCAGCCTCCAATCGCAGGCAAAGTCGTACTTGGATGGGACCCTGCGTTCCGTACAGGCTGTAAGCTGGCAGTTGTAGATGCAACAGGTAAAGTTCTGGATACCACAGTTGTCTATCCCACAGCTCCGACTACTGAGAAAAAGATCCGTGCTGCCAAGGATACTGTAGAAGGAATGATCGAGAAATACGGAGTATCCCTTATTTCCGTAGGAAACGGTACAGCATGCCGCGAATCTGAGCAGGTGATCGTAGATATGCTCAAAGAAATCCCGGAGAAAAAGGTGCAGTATGTCATTACAAATGAGGCAGGAGCATCTGTGTATTCTGCAAGCAAACTGGCTACAGAGGAATTCCCGAACTTTGATGTAGGACAGAGAAGTGCGGCTTCCATTGCAAGACGTGTACAGGATCCGCTTGCAGAACTGGTTAAGATTGATCCGAAATCTATCGGTGTGGGTCAGTATCAGCATGATATGAACCAGAAGAAACTGGATGAAGCATTAAGCGGCGTTGTAGAAGACAGCGTAAATAAAGTTGGTGTAGATTTAAATACAGCATCTGCATCTCTGCTTGAGTATATTTCCGGTATCAGCAAAGCAATTGCCAAAAATATCGTAGCTTACAGAGAAGAGAACGGTCAGTTTACAGACAGAAAAGAACTTCTCAAAGTAGCGAAACTAGGACCGAAGGCATTTGAACAGTGTGCAGGTTTCATGCGTATTTCCGGTGGAAAGAATCCTCTGGATGCAACAAGTGTACATCCTGAAAGCTATGAAGCAGCATCTGCACTTCTTTCAAAACTTGGATATAAGCCAAATGATGTTGTGGCAGGAAATCTCCTTGGACTTTCCCTGCAGGTAAAAGACTATAAGAAGATGGCAGCAGAACTGGGAATCGGTGAGATCACACTTCGTGATATTGTAAAGGAACTGGAGAAACCGGCAAGAGATCCTCGTGATGACATGCCGAAACCGATCCTTCGTTCAGACGTTCTTGAAATGAAAGATCTGAAAGAAGGAATGGTGCTGAAGGGAACTGTCCGTAATGTTATTGATTTCGGTGCATTTGTAGATATCGGTGTACATCAGGACGGTCTGGTGCACATTTCCGAGATGACAGAGAGATTTATCAAACATCCTCTGGAAGCGGTGAGTGTAGGGGATATCGTAGATGTAAGAGTAATCGGAGTTGATATGAAGAAAAAAGCGTATCAGCTTATCCATGAAAGGATTAAATAAATAACATCAATAAAATCAGGGATTACCACTGCAGACCGGATATCTGCAGGAGTGATCCCTGTTTTTGGGGGTACTGCTGTCTGCAGGTAACAGTTATTCTTGTTTCCCGGTGTGATGTGAGGTGTTCTTCAAGGTCTGCGTGCTGCAATGCTCTGTGGCCTTTTTACATTGCGGATCAGACAGATTCTTTCGTTCGAGGAATGAGCTTCC
>ENA-OQCV01000212-OQCV01000212.1-human-gut-metagenome-genome-assembly--contig:-NODE-212-length-16855-cov-3.060378_pt1 | contig 16855 bp, 22 predicted proteins | sample MGYA00242766_ERZ504592 | MGnify/ENA primary metagenome ERZ504592 (study PRJEB26092, sample SAMD00036315) | human gut metagenome | host: Homo sapiens | study: EMG produced TPA metagenomics assembly of...
AATGGTCTTATCGGAGCAAAAAAGGCCGATTGGAGCGGAAAAGACTTTTCAGGTCTGCTATGATGGTTACTGTAAGCGCCGAAGGGCGCTTTCAAAAATGCCTACGGGTTAGCACAACCTAACTAAAAGGAGGAATTTTCAATGTCTGAAGTGAGTACGGACAAAAAATCTGAAAGGAAAAGACCTCATTACCATCGGTATCTTTTCCGCAATCTACTTTGTCATCAACTTTGCCTTTATGCTTCTGGGAGGTATTCACCCTGTTCTTTGGATGCTGATGCCTGGCTTCATCGCTGTGTTTGCAGGCATTCCCTTTATGCTGATGGTCGCAAAGGTTCAAAAACCGGGTGCAGTTTTCCTGATGGGGCTTATCACGGCTCTTATCTATTTTGCCACAGGACAATTTACCCTGGTGATCCTGATCTCGATGGCTTCTACTTGCATTTTGGCTGAAGTTGTCCGAATGGTGACTAAGTATAACAGCTTCAAGGGAAATTCGATTGCCTATGTGATTTTTTCTCTGGGGATGGTTGGTTCTCCCCTTCCCATCTGGTTGTTTAAGGCCGATTTCTTGGCACAGATTACAGAACAGGGAATGCCCGCTGATTATGTTGCGGCAGTTGAAGCTCTGTCATCCAATGCAATGCTAATCGTTCTGTTTGTTGCTCCAATCATCGGTGGTATCATCGGCGCATTTATTGCCAGAGGTCTGTTCAAAAAGCACTTTGTAAAGGCAGGAATTGTGTGATGAATGGGGAGGGCAAAAAACATACATTAAGGTTCGATCCACGGACGGAATTGCTTTTGTTGGTGCTGGCAAATATTGTGGCCTTTACCCAGCACTCCGTATGGGTTGAAATTACATGGGTTATTTTTTCTGCTCCTGCTGATCGTTGCCTGCGGATGCCAAAAATCCGCAGGCAAACTGGCAATCGCATTTGGAATTTGTCTGGCGCTACAATACTATGTATTTCCAAACGGACCGAAAATTTTAGCCAGCAGCTTCACAATCATTGTATCTTATGCAAGAAAGATTTTCCCTTGTTTGATTGTCGGTACGATGGTTTTACAGAAAACGCCCGTCCGGGAATTGATGGTTGCGCTTCGGAAATGGCATATCCCGCAGGGATTGATTATTCCTTTGTCTGTAACCGTCCGGTACTTCCCAGCCTTGAAAGAAGAAATAGGTTATATTCGAGATGCCATGAAGCTCCGCAATATTCATGGAACGCAAAAAATCGAGTGCCTGTTAGTGCCGACAATGATTTCTGCAACTACAACAGCAGAGGAACTCTCTGCTGCCGCAGTTACACGGGGCATTGAAAATCCTGCTCCTAAGACAAGCATGATTGAAATGAAATTCGGCGTGCAGGACTTTTGTGTGTTTGGCAATAGGCGTTGCTTTTTGCGTAGTTTCCATTATGGTAGGATAAGGAGGTGTTTCCTATGATTGAAATTCAAAATGTATCTTTTGAATATGAGAAATCGCAGGGGACGCTTTCTCATATAGACCTGAACATTCAGCAGGGCGAGTGCATTGTTCTTACTGGTGAATCAGGCTGTGGTAAGACAACCATAACAAAACTTATTAACGGTCTGATTCCTCATTTTGTCGAGGGCGGAACCTTATCTGGTACAACGATTGTAAACGGTATGAATGTAGCTCAAACAGAAATGTACCGTTTGGCAGAACAGGTTGGTTCCGTGTTCCAAAACCCAAAATCGCAGTTCTTCAATATAGATTCTGACAGCGAGATTACTTTTGGTTTGGAAAACGCAGGCGTTGAGCCAAGGAAAATCAAAGAGCGATATGATGCTACGGTTTCTGCTCTGAAAATTCAATCGCTTTTGGGAAGAAACATTTTTTCCATGTCTGGCGGGGAAAAACAAAGTCTTGCGTTTGCCTCTGTATATGCCATGAACCCGTCCGTTTTTGTGCTGGACGAGCCGACGGCAAATCTGGATGCTGACGCGATTGACACCTTACGCCAGCAGATTATCCAGATCAAAAAAGAAGGACGGACGGTTGTTATTGCCGAACACCGCCTATATTTCCTGATGGATCTGATCGACCGGGCAATCTTCATTCAAAGGGAAAAATCGTTCAGATATTTTCCGGGAATGAGTTTCGCAATCTTTCGGATGAGCAGCGTATCAGGATGGGGCTTAGAAGTCTTGTCCATCCTGTGCTGGAGCTGCCTCCCGCCGATCCGTCAGGAGCGCAGGAAGGCTTATCCGTAGAAAACCTTTCCTGTGCCTTTGATAAGCAGCCGGTATTCAGCGGCCTTGGCTTTTCTGCAAAACGGGGCGAAGTGTTGGGGATTGTCGGTCATAACGGCGCGGGAAAAAACGACGATGACACGCTGCCTGTGTGGGCTTTTGAAAGAAGTGGATGGAACGGTCCGGCTGGACGGACAAACACTGAAAGCAAAACAGCGTAATAAGGCTAGCTTTTGTGTTATGCAGGATGTGAACCATCAGCTTTTTTCAGACAGCGTATGGAACGAATGTGAACTGGCACAGCTGGATTGTCCGTCGGAGCGGATTGAAGAAATCCTCAGATCCTTTGATTTGCTGGATTTCAAAGACCGTCATCCGATGGCCCTGTCAGGAGGTCAGAAACAGCGCCTTGCGGTGGCAACCGCTATTCTCTCCGACAAAGATGTGCTTGTCTTTGACGAGCCGACCAGTGGGCTTGACTATCATCGTATGCTGGAAGTGAGCGACATGATCCGCAAGTTGAATGATGAAAATAAAGTTATCATCATCGTTTCCCATGATTTTGAGATTTTTGGGCCGGACTTGTGATAAAATATTTGATATGGAGGGATGCTCCAAAGAAAGGAGGTAGCGTCTATGCCGGAATTATTCCAGAAAATGTACTACGGCCCGAATGTTCAAAACCTGGTTGAGTCCGATGATTGTAAGGTCATGCGTTTAAGTGATAACTCTGGTGAAGGCATGATGACACTCTATCATGTCTTTCCTGGTGTGTTTCTCATGTATAATGATTTCCACATGAAGGAGTGCGTTTCGGGTTTTCAGACAGATATGGATCTGCTTTGTATCGACCACTGCCGGGAAGGGCGCATTGAACAGGAAGTTGGCCAAAATGCCTTTAGCTATTTAGAGGCTGGCGATCTTCGGGTGGATCGCCGCATCCATCATTCGGGCAAGGTGGAGTTTCCGCTTTGTCACTACCACGGAATTTCCATTGGCTTTCAGGTGGAGACTGCGGCAAAAGAAATCCCAGCCTCTATGAAAGGCTTTTCTGTGGATCTTTATGAATTGCAGAAAAAGTATTGCAGTGACCGTACACCCTATGTCATTCCAGGAGAACCGGCAATCGAGCATATTTTTTCGGAACTATATAATGTCCCAATCAAAATCAAAAAGGACTACTTTAAGATTAAAGTGTTGGAACTACTTCTATATCTGGATGCGTTGGAGCTGTCGGGACATACAGAGGAACGTCCATATTTCTACAAGGGTCAGGTCGAAAAAATTAAGGCAATTCAATCACTTTTAACACAAGATTTGACAAAGAACTACACGCTGGAAGAACTCTCCGCAAAGTTTGATATTGCATTGACACCGATGAAAAATTGCTTTAAGTCTGTTTATGGCAGTCCGATTTTTACATACATGAGGAACTACCGAATGAACTATGCAGCGGCTTTGCTGAAATCAGATAAGTCGTTGAAGGTGGCTGATGTTGCTGGTCTTGTAGGATATGACAGTCCCAGCAAATTTACCGCTGCTTTTCATCAGACGATGGGAAAAACGCCATTGGAATATCGGAAATCAATTATCTGATTGGCACAGAAAAGGCCGCGTGGAGCGGAAGAAAAAACTGAATCATGATAAATTAAGGATGGTTAGTAGGACTTAGCCATCCTTTTTTCTTTACTGACCGAATAGAACGAAAGAGGTGAATTACTATGAAACAACAAAAAAAGAGTTGGGTCAAAAACTCTACTTTCCTTTGCAGAACCCTGCAAGGGAAAGATGATCCTCTCGGTTTTATGCGCCATTTTTAGTGTCGCTGGTGGATTTATTCCGTTTTGGGCAGTTTATAAAATTCTGCTTCTGTTTATCAACCGTACTGCCACAGGAAATGATATTCTGTTATGGTGCTTGGTTGGCATAGGCGGGTACCTGATCCGTGTGTTTTGTTTTGGTATCTCCACAATTTTGGCGCACATATCCGCGTATACGATACTGGAAGGTATTCGTCTAAAAATTGCAAATCGTCTAATGAAAGCCCCGCTTGGCGAGGTAATGGGACGGAGAATCGGCTATCTGAAAAACATCATCATGGATAAGGTGGAGGACTTAGAGCCGCCCTTGGCTCATGTGATTCCAGAACTGACTTCTAACCTGCTCCTGCCGCTGGCTATTTTCGTCTGGATGCTGGCAATAGACTGGCGTATGGGACTTTCGATTTTGATTGCTCCTGCGTTGGCTATGATTCCGATGTTCTTCCTTATGAAAAATTATAACAGCCAGTATGCAGCCTACATGGAGGCAAATAACCATGTCAACAACATTATTATCGAGTATGTAGAGGGCATTGAGGTTGTTAAGGCGTTCAACCAAAGTACCAGTTCCTACGAAAAGTTTGTAGGCGCTGTGAAGTCCTTTAAGGATTTTACTCTCAACTGGTTCAAAAGCACATGGAAAACCATGAATTTAATGATGGCGATTATGCCGACTACCTTGCTTGGGGTACTCCCTGTTGGTTTGCTGCTGGTGCGTGGTGGAAGTATTACTCCCGCTGAACTTGCAATGGGAATTATCCTCTCACTTAGTATTGTGGGGCCACTGATGAAAGCTACGACCTTTATCAACGAAGCAAAATCTATGGAGTATGCGGTTGAAGCAGCAAATGAGCTTTTGAATCTTCCAAATTTGCCGGATTCCGGGGAATTTGTTCCAATCAATCATACCGATATTGTCTTGCAGGATGTGTCCTTTTCTTATGACGGTACAACACAAAATGAAGTGTTGCATGGTATCAGCTTAAATATGCCACAGGGGAGTTTTTACTGCACTGGTCGGACCGTCTGGAGGAGGAAAATCAACGGTGGCTCGCCTGATTGCACGGTTTTGGGATGTAACTGGTGGCAGCATCTCCATTGGCGGCAAAAAATATAAAAGAGCTTTCAATTCACCAGCTTTCTGAATTGGTCAGCTTCGTGACACAGGACAATTTCCTGTTCAACTGCTCGCTCAAAGAGAACATCCGCCTGGGTAATCCAAATGCTACAGATGAGGAAGTATATGCCGCCGCAAAAGCGGCTTGCTGCGATGATTTCATTGCTCGGCTGGAAAAAGGATATGATACCCCTGCCGGTGATGCCGGCAAGCGGCTATCTGGCGGAGAAAAGCAACGAATTGCTATTGCGAGAGCAATCTTGAAAAATGCGCCTATTGTGATTTTGGATGAGGCAACTGCCTTCACTGACCTGCAGAATGAAGATAAAATCCAGAAATCCATCATGGCCCTTTCCAAAGGAAAGACCCTGCTGGTGATTGCACATCGTCTGTCTACCATTCAAAACGCAGATCAGATTGTTGTTCTGAAAAAAGGGCAGATTGTTGACTGCGGAAAGCAGGGGGAACTCTTGGAACGCTGCCCGCTTTATGCAGACATGTGGCAGGCGCATATTGGCGCAAAGAACTGGTCTGTGGGCGAGAAAAAGGAGGTGGCTGGTAATGTTTAAGTCAATGAAACGCATTATTCGATGGGCTGGCAAGTACAGAGGTCGTCTTTATCTTGGCTCTGTATTCTCTTTTTTCAGTAGTTTATCTACAGCCATCCCGACAATGGCTGCTGCTTATGCGCTAGATAAATCTATTCAGGCATATTGGGCGCATACCACAATTGACGCTTCTTTGATCTGGAAAATGCTGTGGATTATTGTTGGCTCTATTGCGTTGAATTTCCTGTTTTCTTATCTACGGGCAATTTTGCAGGAAAGTATCGGCTATGAAGTTGCCGCAGGACAACGCATCCACTTGGGGGACGTTCTGAAACGAGTCCCTCTTGGGTACTTCTCGCAGAACAGTGTAGGGGACATTCTGGCCGGAGTTACCACAGAATTATCTACTTTGGAATTACAGGGCATGAAAATGGTGGATGTCATCATCAACGGTTATGCAAAATTTATTGCCATTGTTCTGTGCCTTATTTTCTTTAGCCCTGTGGCTGCGGTCATTGCTGTTGTTGGCGTTATCCTTTCTGCTTTTGCCTTGCAAGGGATCAGCAGACACAGCGCCGATACTGCCGCCGCAACACATAATGCAATGGAGGATATGTCCAGCGCAGCGATTGAATATATTAGAGGGCTGTCCATTGTAAAATCCTTTGGACAGGAAGGTGCTTCTATTGAGAATTTTCGTAATGCCAGTAAGGAATTGAAAGATATTCACATCAAGGTAGAAAAGGGCTATACACCATATAACTGCCTACACCTGTTTGTGTTGAAGCTGGCATCTATGGGGATCGTCTTGGTATGCGCGTGGCAAGCATTGCAAGGGCAAATGAGTATATCTGTTTTTCTGATGTTTGTTCTTTTCTCCTTTGTTCTTTTTGGCAGCGTGGAAAATATCAATGATGCTGCGCACACTCTTGGGGTTATTGATTCTGCCATGAACAAGTTGGAAGCATTAGAGAATGTAAACTATATCGACCAGGATGGCACCGATATAAAACCGGCAACCTATGATATTGAGTTTAGGGATGTTTCTTTCGGATATGACAGCCGGATTGTTCTGCATGACCTGAACTTCAAAATTCCGCAAAATAGCACAACGGCCATCGTGGGGCCATCTGGTAGCGGAAAATCTACGCTGTGTAACCTGATTGCTCGTTTCTATGATGTGAACAGCGGAGAGATTACCATAGGTGGGATGGATATTCGCAAATTCACTTGTGATAGCCTCCTCAAAAATATCAGCATGGTTTTTCAGAATGTCTATTTGTTCCGGGATACTATCAAGAATAACATTAAATTCGGCAGCCCGGACGCTACGGATGAACAGATTATCGCCGCCGCAAAAGCAGCCCGCTGTCACGACTTCATAATGGCTTTGCCGGACGGTTATGACACAGTGATTGGTGAAGGGGGTTCTTCGCTTTCCGGCGGTGAAAAGCAAAGAATTTCTATCGCCAGGGCGATGCTCAAGGATGCTCCCATTGTTATCTTGGATGAGGCAACCGCAAGTATTGATTCAGAGAATGAGCATTTGATCCAAGAAGCGATTTCTGCTCTAACACACGGTAAAACTATTATTACGATTGCCCATCGTCTGGCCACGATTGAGAACGCCGACCAAATCCTTGTGATTGATGGCGGAACTGTGGCTCAGAGGGGTACGCATAAGGAACTGCTGCAACAGGAAGGGACTTATAAAAAGTTCATCCAGATTCGCGAACAAGCCGAAGGCTGGCGGATTCAGTAATGGGTGTCCCTATGAAACTTCATGCAGCCGGGGAGGACTATTTAGAAGCTATACTGGTTCTCCAAAAGAAACAAGGAATGGTGCGTTTCGTGGATGTTGCTCGGTACGTGGAGGTTTCAAAGCCCAGCGTGTACCATGCGATGACGACCCTGCGTGAAGGGGGCTTCCTGACAATGGACAGCGACTATTTCCTGCATCTGACCGATGCGGGCCGGAAAGTGGCGGAGCAGATCTTCGAAAAGCACTGCTTCTTTACCGACCGGCTGATCGAGGCCGGCGTAGACCCGGTAACGACGGAAAAGGACGCCCTTCCGGATGGAGCATGTCATCAGCCAGAAGTCCTTCGAGCGTCTGCGCGATGCCTATAAAACCAAAAAGGAATGATCCGCCCGCATAGCAAACGGGTAAAACAGTAACGCGGCCGGGCACATCGAACCCGGCCGCGTTATTCGTCCTTTTTGAAATGCTTCCGCCTGCTTGCAAAGCGCAATATATTTTTCAATTTCCGCCTCACTTTTCCCGGCAAAGAAGTCTACAACTGTTTTTGAAACCGTCTGATTTACCATGTCTGGAAAAATGGCAGCATCCACGCTGATATTTAACTCTTTGGCGACAAGAGCCACCGTTTCAAATTTGGGGTTACTCTGGCAGGTTTCCAAATCTATGATTGTACGGGCGTTCATATTGAGCCGTTCAGCCAATTTTCTCTGTGTCAAATGCTGCCGCTTACGTTCTGACCGCACTTTCCATGCAAACAAGTCAAGAGGATTGTTCACTATACATCACCTCTACCTCATTGTAGGGTGTGCTATCGCTCATATAAATAACCATACAACTCACATTGTGTGAGTTATAGCTCATAATTTGAAGCAAAGAGCTATATGGATAAGAGTATCAAAATAAAGGAGCGCAAAATAAAATGGGGCTTACCGCCCACTCGAAAAGCCCTAACACCAATTAAAAAAATATTCAAATAACCTAGGGGCGAGCCATACTCATAGAAGTGAGTTGTGGCTCGCTTTTTATATACTTCAATTCACATCCGATAAAGCCCCGCATTTTTACAACCTACGATTGGGTATCGGATGCCGTTCTCCGCCTCGTTTTGCTCCGGCCTATAAACCCGAACAGAACGAAAGGAATAATTCTATGAACGGCAGGAAAAATTTTCATATCAATCTTAAAAATCAGCCAAATGAACCCGTTGGTGAACGAGTAGTGAGCGAAAGGGGAAGAAAAGAGCTGCCTCCCAGCACGAGGGGAGGTGAAAACTTGAAACCAAACCGCTACTACGAACACAAGCAGCACGCCTTTGACAGCTACTGCAAAAGGTGTTGAAATGCGAGGCATGTAACGGCTATCGGCAGATCAGCCGTCATCAAAAACGTTTTGCATCTTTGGAAGAACTGTCCGAGGCAGACGTGGCCCAGCTTGCAGTTTACGATCGTTACTCATGGGAGTATACGGCTTTTCCCGTGGGAAATGCTGTTGTGCTAATCGAGAACGACCGATTGGCCACAGCACTTCTACGGCTGTCACCAAAAGACCGGGAAATTTTTATGATGCACTGGTTTCTATGGATGACAGACGAACAGATAGCAAAGTGCATGGGCATGGCCAGAAGAACGGTCAATACTCGCAGGTATAAAGCCTATCGGCTGCTGAAAAAGCTGATGGGAGGTGAAGCGGATGACTAAATCTGCGCACACACGGGCATCGCTGCTTCCTTACCCGATAATCGCTGCCGCTGTTGCAGGAGACGCCGAAGCAGTGAGCCGGGTAGTCCGGCATTATTCTAGCTACATTGCTGCACTGTCAACTCGGACGAGCTATGGCTCTGACGGCTATCCTCGTCTGCAAGTTGATGAAGAACTGCGCAATCGTCTGGAAGCAAAACTGATAATTGCTATCCTTGATTTTGACTTGACCTGATTCAACGTAGGCATCGTGTGCTGTTCCCCTTTCCATACGATGCCTTTTCTAGTTCTTTGACAAAGAAAGCCCGCAGGACAATGGCGGTGCATCATAGGGCAAACGGACACGTTGCTGTCTGTATCGAGCCGGACGGCGGGTGCGCCAAGATGCTTTTCTTTGAAAAGTGGAGCGATCATCACCACGCCGCAATGCAAGTACGGCTGCTTGCGGGCCATGACATACCGACAGGCTGATACTCCCTTACCGTCAAAGTCCGAGCGTTCAGAGCGTCGCAGGCAATGAGTAGGGCTGCATGAGAAATGCAGGGGTGAGATTCCCGTGGGCTGCTGCCAGCAGCCGTCCGTTGCTCATTTTTGATTTTAGAAGGGGATTTTACGATGCAAGCGAAAAAGACAAACCCTGAAAAACAAAAATCCAGAGGTGCTTACTCTGGATTCAACTTATCGTATTGGCAATCGCTCCTTTATCGTTGAGCCGGTGTTCAAAGAAGAAAGTTCCCAGACCTTAGGAGAAGTTCTTCTCCGGCTGATGAAATCCGAAAGCGAAAATTATAATGACCTTTCGGGAGGCAGCGGACAGAGAAAGCGGATCGTGTTATAATATAGGTGTACAAGTGAATTTGCTATTCGACTGTCCCAAGAAAGGAGCGAGTATGAAACAGTCGAGTAACAAGAAATCCCGTGAAGCAACCGCTTTTCTCTATGAGCGTCTTTCCCGTGATGATAATTTGGAGGGCGAGAGTTACAGCATCGTCAACCAAAAGAAGCTGCTCACCAAAGTTGCAAAGGAAAAAGGCTATACCAATCTGGTTCACTTTCTGGATGATGGCATTTCCGGCGTGACCATGAACCGTCCCGGTTTCGTTGAAATGATGCAGCAGCTTGAACAAGGGAAAGCCGCCGCTGTGTTCGTCAAAGACCTTTCCCGTCTGGGCCGAAACTATATTGAGGTCGGACGGCTGACAGAAGAATTTTTCCCGGACCATGACATCCGACTTATTGCCGTTTCGGACAACATCGACACGGCCGAGGGAGAAAACGAACTGGCACCCATCCGAAACCTGTTCAATGAGTGGTATGCCCGCGACATCAGCAAGAAACGCCGTATCAGTAATAAAATCAAAGGCAACTCCGGCGAACCGATGGGACTTCCTCCCTATGGGTATATCAAGGACCCGAACAATCCCAAGCATTGGGTCATTGATGAAGAAGCTGCACAAGTTGTCCGGCGCATTTTTGATATGACGTTGGAGGGCTTCGGCACAGAACAGATTGCCACCCAGCTTTGAAAAGGAAGCCATCCTGACACCGCAGGCCTACTGGATTCAGAAAGGCATCGGCCGTCCCCGGAAAGAGCAAAACACGGCCCGCTACCAAGTGGAATGGCTCCACGATTACCCATCTTCTGTACCAGCAGGAGTATTGTGGTGATGTTCTGAACTTCAAAACCTACTCCAAGTCCTACAAGAATAAGAAGCGGATTCATAACGACCCGGAAAATTGGGTAGTGTTCCAAAATGTTCACGAGCCAATTATTGAGCGTGCCGTGTTTGAACAGGTACAGCAGAAACGCGGAAAAATGCGCAAACGCCGTACCAGCAACGGAGTACACAATATGTTCTCTGGCTTGCTTGTCTGCGCAGACTGCGGCTGCAATCTGCATTTCCACTTCAATCAGGGCAACCCGGAAATCAAGTATTTCAACTGCTCCAACTACAAGGGTAACCGTGGCACCTGCCAATCCACCCACTACATCAGGGTAGACTTTCTGGAAGAAGTGGTGCTGGGCGAGATTCGGCGTCTGACCAAGTTTGCCAGCCTCTATGAGGACGACTTTTTGAAGGCTGTTATCGGACACTCCCAGCAGTCGGACGAAGCCGACCGCAAGCTGAAAGAGAAAGAGTTGAAAGCACTCCTTGCCCGTGACGAAGAACTGGATGGCCTTTTTGAGCGCATCTATGAGGACAATGTTTCCGGCAAAATCTCTGACGAACGCTTTTCCAGAATGTCCCGGAGATATGAGGACGAGCAAAAGGAGCTGACCGAGAAAATCAAACAGCTCCGCGCCGAAATCGAAAAGCAGAGCAGCCGTACTATGACAACGGATATGTTCATCAGTCTAGTTCGCAAGTACACCAGAGCAAAAAAGGCCATGACACCCCGGATGCTGAATGAACTGGTGGAAAAAATCGAAGTGTTCAATGCAGAAAAGGTCAACGGTGTATGGGAGCAGCGGCTCCGCATTCACTACAACTGCGTGGGCACCATCGAGATTCCAAGCGCACTTCCTTTGCCGACACCCGATGTGTCGGTGAATACAAGAAAAGGCGTAGTTGTGAACTACGCCCCCTGTGATGTCGCTATTTAGCAAATAAAAAAATGACGAATGTTCTTTGACAGCTAAATGCTGTAAAAACATTCGTCATGGTGCGGATAAGAGGACTTGAACCTCCACCGAGTTGCCCCGATTAGAACCTGAATCTAACGCGTCTGCCAATTCCGCCATATCCGCATATTCTGTTTTGTTTGCGAGCTGTGTTGCTCGGAACGATAGTTATTATACCAGATATGGCAGAATTGTCAAGCACTTTTTTCAAAAAAACTTTTTCCTCACTCAAAACGTCATACTTTCGCGAAAAAAGCCCTCTGCAGGCCGATTTTTCCGGCGGTGCAGAGGGTCGGAGTTTCTTTGTTTTTTTCTTCAGCAGGCAGCCGTTCCGGAGGCCAGAAGATCAGGCTTTGCCCCACACCAGCCACAGGTACGCATAGCCTGCCAGCACGGCGGCCAGCGTAAAGGGCACGCCGATACGCAGGAAGTCGCGGGTGGTGACGGTCTCGCCGTTTTTGCGCAGAATGCCAATGGCCGCAATATTGGCCGAAGCACCGATGGGGATCAGGTTGCCGCCCAACGTTGCACCGGTGAGCAGGCCGAAGTAAAACACATAGGGCTCCATCCCCCGGCCATCATTCATCAGTGCAGCAATGCTTTGCACCACCGGCAGCATGGCGGCCACGTAAGGGATGTTATCGATGAAGGCCGAAAGCACCACCGACACCACCACCAGCAGGGTGAACAGCCGGAAAGGGCTTTCCCCTGCCACGGCATGGAACAGCCGGGCTGCTGCGTCGATAACACCCGCCGCGTGGATGCCCGCGATCACGATGAACAAGCCAAACAACAGCAGCAGGGTATCGCAGTCCAGCTCGCCCAGCACATGCGCCAGCGGCTTTGCCGACCCTGCCCGCAGGCAGGCGCGCGCCACGCCAAACAGGCACAGCCCCATGCACACAAGACCGCTGCGCAGCTCGTACACCGTGTGCAGCGGCCCGGCTGCAGGCTCCGGCAGGAAGGATGCCGCAATGAGCAGACCCACCGTCAGCAGCATCAGGGCAGTGGGCACATCGTCCTCCACCTCAGTCTCCACCTTTGCGGCGATAGGCTGGGTCTCGCGGCGGAACAGCCACAGCAGCACTGCCAGCGAAGCAAGTGCGCCCAGCTCTACGCCCCAGAAGATGCCCGGACGGCCCCGCATCCAGAAGAAATCGAAGAAATTCATGTCGGCAAAGCTGCCCAGCAGGATGCTGGTGGTGTCGCCCACCAGCGTGGCCGCGCCCTGCAGGTTGGAGGACACCGCAATGGCAATGAGCACCGGCACCGGCGAGATCTTCAGCTTACGGGCAATGGCAAGGCCCACCGGTGCCACCATGAGCACCGTGGCCACATTGTCCACAAAAGCACTGATGACACCGGCGAACAGCGCCAGCATACACACCGCCCACTTGACATCCGGCACACGGACGATAAGCATTTCCGCCAGGCGGGCAGGCATTTTGCTCTCGATGAACAGTGCCACCGTACCCATGGTGCCCGCCATCATGAGCAGCACATTATAATCCACGGCCTGCAGCGCGGCGCGGAGTGAAAACTCGTAGACCCCTGCCTCGCCCAGCACAATAAAGAGCACCGCACTGCACAATGCCACCCACGGGCGGTACTGCTGCAGCCGCAGCATCAATACATAGGTAACAGCAAACAGGATCAGTGCAAGTATCATTCGTTGATCTCCCCGCTGCGGGCATCCTCGTCGATCATGCGGTAGCCCACGCCCAGCTCATTGAGGATATAGGCATTGCTGCCCGGACGGCTACCCAGCTTTTTGCGGATATTGGCCATGTTCACCTGCAGCATTTTTGGTGCTGCCGATGTCGGTATCGCCCAGATGGCCTTGACGATGGCCGCATAGGTCATCACGCGGCCCGCATGCTGGGAAAGAAACGCCACGATGTTGTATTCGGTCTGGGTCAGCTTGATCTCCTGCTCGTCCACGAACACCTTACGGCGGTCATAGTTGATGCGCATTCCCTGTGCGCGGAACTCACCCGCCGGGGCATTGCCGCCGTGCATGGCACTGTAGCGGTTCAGCCGCAGGGCAGCGCGCACGCGGGCCAGCAGTTCGCCGGTGCTGAAGGGCTTGGTGATGTATTCATCGGCGCCGAGGTCATAGGCGAAGAGCTGGTCGATTTCTTCCCCTTCGCCGTCAGCATCATGATGGGGACCGTCGATTCGCGGCGGATTTCGCGGCAGACCGTCCAGCCGTCATAGCCGGGGCATCATGACGTCCCAGGAGGATGAGGTCCGGATGTTCTTTGTCATAGATTTCCAGGGCTTCTTTGCCGTCCGATGCTTCCAGGATTTCATAGCCTTCGGGTTTCAAGAAGTCGATAACCAATTGGCGCATGAGCTGTTCATCATCTGCAATGAGTAATTTTTTCCATAGTTACTGTCCTTCTTTCTGATAGAGTCTGTATCCGGCAACCGGTCCAGCCAGTCGCCGATTGGCCGGCCGCAAAGGATGAGGTCCGGCGCCAGGTCCCGCAGGGGGACCAGGACGAAAGCCCGCTGTGTTACATAAGGGTGGGGCAAGGTCAGCGTTTCCGTCTGGCACGCCTCGTCCGGGCTGTAGACGAGGTCGATGTCGATAGTCCGGGCGCCCCATTTTTCATGGCGCACGCGGCCCAAACACCGTTCAATGGCCAGACAGGCACGAGCAGCTCCTGTCCGGACCCTTCCGTTTCGACAGCCACGGCCCCGTTGATGAAGGCTGGCTGGTCGGTCTTGCCCCAGGGCGGTGTCTCATAAAAGGCGAAACAGCCGGTGACCGTCACGCCCGGCGTATCGGCCCAGGAGGCGGACGGCCTGGCGAAGCGTCGCCATGCGGTCACCCAGATTGGCGCCGATGCTGAGATAGAACTTAGCCATGGCGCCGCCTTTCCAGGACGACGGCAGCGTCTTCAAAGGGCCCGCCGATGGGCGCCTGCGGCTTGTGGACGGTCACGGTCAGGGCCTGGACCGGCGGGAACTGGGCCAGGATGCGGTCGGCAATGACCTGGCCCACCCGTTCGATGAGGTCATACGACGGCCCTTCGACGACGGCCTTGACGACGCCATAGACGGCGCTGTAGTCAACGGTCTGCGTCAAGTCGTCGGTCTGGCCGGCCCGTTCCAGATCCGTTTCCAGTACCAGGTCGATGTGAAAGGGCTGGCCATGGCGTTTTTCTTCAGGCAGACAGCCATGATAGCCATAGAAATGAAGTCCCGTCAGGACGATTTTATCCATCTTTTTTCCTCCTCCATGAGCAGTTTCCAGGCCTGGTCATAGGCGGCGGTCCCTTCTTTCAGGCAGCCTGACGACGCCGTCGTCACGATATTCGAGTCGATGGCCAGGCGGTCGCGCATGGTCAGGCACAGATGGGTCGCCTGGACGACGATCAGCACGCCTTCCGGGTCGAGGCCGCGGCGGATGGACTGACACAGTTCGTCAGTCATCCGTTCCTGGAGCTGAGGCCGCCGAGCCAGGATATCGACGGCGCGGACGAAATGGCCGAAGCCGGCAATGGTCCCTTTTCGGGTAATACGCCACATGGACGGAGCCGAAAAAGGGCAGCAGGTGGTGTTCGCACATGGAGTGGAAGCGGATGTTGCGGACGACGACCAGGCCATCGGTCTGAGTCGCAATGGGATCCTGCCACTCGTCATCGGGATTTTCCTTGAGGCCCGAGAAAAAAGTCAGCAAAAGCCTGGGCCACGCGGTGCGGCGTTTTTTCCATCCCCAGGGCCTGAAGGTCCAGTCCCAGGGCCTCTAAAACTGCCGCATCGCAACCACGGCTCTTTCATTTTCTTCCAACGTAACTAGCTCCTCCTTTATTTATAAATGAAGTAATACGCAGCGATAAAGATAAGGCCGCCGACGATGATGAAAAATGGGACTGGCATACTGCTGCCAGACACTCTGTACGTGATCGAGATAGATTTCCCTGGGGGATCTGCCGGGTTATAGCGCAAATCCAGTTCGTCACCGGCCGTATAGTCCCATTCGGCATCGCCAAAGGCGTAACGTGCCTGATAGGTCTGGCCGTCTTTCGTCTGGAAACGGACGACGGGATAATACAAGGTCCCGCTCTTCATCTTCTTTTCTTCAAAGCCGAGGAGCGTCCCTACAGCGGCGACCTTGCAGCGCCGCGTCATGCCGCGGAATTTCCAGCCGTGATAGGTCCCGACGGCGATGAACAGCACGCCGAGAATGGCCGGGAGATAATAAAAGATATGCAGTAACATAATACCTTCCTTTCTATTCAGGACGAGAAGCGGCGAAGCGGCTCACTTCCCTGCCGATGACAGCCCCGATGACGCCCGTCACGACCTGAGGCCAGCTCATGGCAAACAAGAGCATATGCCGCACAGCCGGCGGAAAGGCGATGCAGGCAAAGAGCAGGTAAAAAGAGCCGTAAAGGATGGCCGCCTTGCCCAGGGCGCCGCCGCAGAAAGCCGGCAGGCCGTACCGCTGCCAGCGCCAGGCCGCCCAGACGTAGAAACTGTTGCCCAAGGCTACGGGAAAGACAAAGGGAAAAAAAGGGCAGCATCCCTTCGAGCCAGGCAAAGACGGGCGTACAGGCGGCGACGACCAGGCCGGCCCGGCGGCCGACGGTGAGGACGGCCACGATGAGGCAGGCATTGACCAGGGAGCCGACGACGAACATACTGACCTGCGGCGGTATAGGGATGACCAGGCGCAGGCCCTGCAGGATCAAGGTCACGGCCAGGATGAGCCCGGTACGGGTCACAATTTTTTATATCTTCTGTCATAAAGCCTCCCCTGTCCAAGCTGGAAAAATTTGTTATAATAGGATATGTCATTATCCCAATTATCTTTATTGTATCTTTCGAGGTGTCAGATGTCAAAACGATTCATTCATTCCATCAATTATATGCGCGGTCTCTGCATGCTCGGCGTCATCGCCATCCACGTCGGATCCGTCGCTATCGTCAACCCGTCGCCTAATCTGGGACTGGTGGCCATCCTGGAAATCCTGTCCCGCTTTTCCGTACCGGCCTTTTTCTTCCTGTCGGCCTTCGGCATGTTCTACAGCCAGCCCCTGGACCAGCCCTTCGTCTA
>ENA-OQCV01000213-OQCV01000213.1-human-gut-metagenome-genome-assembly--contig:-NODE-213-length-16834-cov-4.290178_pt1 | contig 16834 bp, 17 predicted proteins | sample MGYA00242766_ERZ504592 | MGnify/ENA primary metagenome ERZ504592 (study PRJEB26092, sample SAMD00036315) | human gut metagenome | host: Homo sapiens | study: EMG produced TPA metagenomics assembly of...
CCTGACAGGATAATTATCTAAAAATGAAAAAGAGTCTGATGCATAAAACATATAGGGTTTATGCGTTGGATTCCTTTTTTGTCTCTTGCCCAATAAGTTCCGGTATGCTATGATAAACAAAAGCATATTTTCTAATTATCTAAATCTATGTAACTGTCCGGTATTTTCAACAGTTACAGCCAAATCTCAATTCATATACAGATCATGAATCTGTTCTTTCAGAAAAGTCATGCTTTAATTTTCACTATTTATTTCTAGCAGGAGTTTTCTAAAAGACAGGAACTCCTGAACATATTTATTAAGGAGGTTATAAGATGCTGTATAAGAAGACAGAAAAGCTATCAATAATAAAGAGGGAGGGTGAGATAATGGGTATGTTTGTAAATCCGAATGCTGCAGCATTTCAGTGTGCAGTCAATTCAGAAGTATATATAGACAAAACGGGATTATTGGAATACACAAATAAAGTATTGGGCACAAATGCCAGGTTTATATGTAACAGTCGTCCGCGCAGATTCGGGAAATCTGTTACTGTAGATATGCTGACTGCATATTACAGTAAAGGATGCGACACTGAAAAAATGTTTTCAGGACTGGAAATCAGCAAATGTCCGGATTTTTACGAACATTTAAATAAATATGATGTCATTCATTTTGATGTACAATGGTGCTGTATATCAGCAGGTTCCAGTGAGAATTTAATTTCATATATCACGAATATCGTTGTTTCCGAATTAAGAGAGACTTATCCTGAAGTCAATCTGGTGGAAAACAGCACTATATATGGAGCAATGGCACGCATTAATACTGTATTAGGAAAACAGTTTATTGTAATCATTGATGAATGGGATGTTCTGATTCGTGATGAAGCCCATAATCAGGCAGCACAGGAAATGTATATTGACTTTCTCAGAAACATGTTTAAAGGAATTGAGGCATCAAAATATATCGCACTTGCATATCTGACCGGAATTTACCGATAAAGAAATTAAAACCCAGTCTGCCTTAAATAATTTCACCCAGTTTACAATGCTTAATGCCGGCCCATTGACACCATATATCGGTTTTAATGAAGACGAAGTAATCGATTTGTGTGAAAAATATGAGATAGATTTTGCAGAAGTGAGGCGGTGGTACGATGGTTACCGTCTTGGAGATTACCATGTATATAATCCCAATGCGTTAGTAAATCTGACAATCATGCGAACATTTCAAAGCTACTGGTCACAGACAGGAACCTATCTGTCAATCCTGCCACTGATCAACATGGATTTTGATGGTCTGCGGACATCCATTATAGAGATGCTGTCCGGTTCCTCTGTAGAAGTAAATGTCAATGAATTTCAGAATGATATGGTCAGCTTCGCAGACAAAGATGATGTATTGACTCTGCTGATCCACCTGGGTTACCTTGCCTACGACCAGAGAACCCAGAGAGCTTACATTCCCAATGAAGAAATCCGTCAGGAATTTCGTGCTGCCACCAAACGAAATAAATGGAACGAACTGATTGAATTCCAGCAGGAATCTGAGAAACTACTGGAAGCCACCTGGGAAATGGATGCAGAAACAGTTGCTGAACAGATAGAGAAAATCCATGCAGAATACACATCAGTGATTCAGTACAATAACGAGAATTCCCTGAGCAGCGTACTCAGCATTGCCTACTTAAGTGCAATAAAATACTATTTTAAGCCAATCCGGGAACTCCCGACAGGAAGAGGCTTCGCAGATTTCGTCTTCATCCCCAAACCACTGTACAGAGACTATTATCCTGCATTACTCGTCGAACTGAAATGGAACAAAGACGCAGAAACTGCTCTGAATCAGATAAAAGAACGAAAATATCCAGAGTCATTACAGCAGTATACAGGAGATATTTTGCTGGTGGGGATCAACTACGATAAAAAAGAAAAAGTACATCAGTGTGTAATCGAAAAATGGTTTCCACTGTGTATATAGAACGTAACTTCAAAAGAATCATATAAGTTATGAGAAAAGACATTCTACCCCAGTGGATGGAATGTCTTTTTTATATAATTTTTAGCTTGCATCTATGTAAAATTGATATCAGAAAATTCCCTCTTTTTATGTTGACATTACTAAAAGCAAGACTATAATGAAAACCGAAAAAAGAATCTGAAACGATTGGAAAGGGGAAGTTAATTATGAGTACAGTTTTGCCAAGAGAAGAAGCAGTAGAAACAATTTTTTCTAAAATTTTGGCTTCGCCGGAAGCATCCGGACGATTAAGCGGAGTTTTTTATGACCATATAGATGACGACCATCGTCTGACAGATAATGACAGAGATCATTTCCTGCAGGTATTGTTTCATGCGTACCAGAACGGTGATATCAGTGCACTGCTGTTGGAATTATGCGGCAGAAGTATGTTTGACCTGTTAAGGGAGGCTTATCTGATCCCGAAGAAATTCCACGGAAAAGCAGGAGAGAACCCGGTGCTCCTTACAGATGCAGCCGGAGAACTTCTTCCCGGGGAAAAGGTTTCAGCCAGAGAATATGCAAAATTCAAGGAAACATATGAACATCATGAATGTGCCCCCAGATCTGCACTGTATCTTGCAGATGGTTATGATCTTGTCCGTACCTATACAGAAGGTCTGAACATTACAGAAGAAAAAGATAACCGTAAACGTGGTGTCCTGGCTCTTTATGCACTTCCCGACACCTGTAAACTGGGTCTGACAGAAGCACAGGCATATGCCGTTGTATGGGATGCTTTCCAGAAGATTCAGGAAGAAGCCCCAAGAGCCATGGTATACTACGGACAGGAAACAGGTCTGAAGAAAGAGAATCCGGATAAACCCTATGATGAAATTGGAATTCTTCATTCCTATCCATGAATTTGAGCAAAAAAATGCTGCAGCATTTAGACGAGATTGACGGAATCGTACTGGCATGCAGAGAGAAAATGATGGAGAAAGCAGGAAATGACAGTCTGCAGCATTTAACAAATCAAGCAAGTAGCAAAGCGGATGATTTATCCGATTGACAATATAGAATGAGGAAGTGAGAAAATGCCGCAGGAAGTGATTAAAAAGAACCATATGGATGTTGCCTGGCATGAGTATACAGATGGAAAATAGGGGGGAAATGTACCAGTTGTAGATTCCAGCATCGCAGAGAAAGCATCCATTATCGGACGTGTGGGGGATTATGTTTCTCTCATGCGGTACCGGAGCATGGAGAGTGAGAAGTTCCATGAATACACTGGCAGAAGCACTTGGCATTACGTGTACGGAGGATATTGGTCTGATGTCCATTGAATATACATGTTATGACGGAGAAAATGGTTTTACCCAGTCGTTGTGCCTGACTAATACAGGCGTAAATACTTTGAAGTTAAATCGTCTGGAACACTTTATCCGAAACTTTGAAAAAGAAGGAAAACATATGTCAGGAGAACAGCTGCATACATTTCTTGACAATATTGAAAAAACACATGGTCTATATTCCCCGCCTGCACTGGGACTTGCTGCAGCGATCGCATGCTGCGGATTTACATTCCTTCTTGGGGGCGGTCCGATCGAGATGTTCTGTGCATTTGTCGGGGCAGGAATTGGAAATTATCTCCGCTGCAAACTGACCAAACACCATTTTACATTGTTCTTATGTATTGTGTCTTCTGTATCTCTGGCATGTTTTGCATATGCAGGTCTGCTCAAACTTGGAGAAATATTATTTGGTATTTCTGTTCAGCACGAAGCGGGATATATCTGTGCAATGCTCTTTATCATACCGGGATTTCCGTTTATTACCAGTGGTATTGACCTTGCAAAACTGGATATGCGTTCAGGAATAGAACGTCTGACTTATGCTTTGATCGTTATTCTGGTAGCTACTATGTCAGCATGGATCATGGCACTGATCCTGCATTTGAAACCTGTAGATTTTATAAAACTTTCACTGTCAACAGAGCAGTGGATCTTATTCAGGCTTCTTGCAAGTTTCTGCGGAGTGTTTGGATTCTCTATCATGTTTAACAGCCCGGTTCGTCTGGCAGTCGCAGCAGCCGGGATAGGAGCAGTTGCCAATACTCTGAGACTGGAACTGGTAGACCTTGCAAATATTCCTCCTGCTGCAGCCGCATTTATTGGTGCACTTACTGCGGGACTTCTGGCGTCCCTGCTGAAGAATAAAGTCGGATATCCAAGGATATCTGTAACAGTTCCCTCAATCGTTATCATGGTTCCGGGATTATATTTATACAGAGGATTTTATAATCTTGGTATTATGTCATTATCAGTAGCTGCATCCTGGTTTGCGTCTGCGATCCTTATCATTGCAGCGTTGCCATTAGGGCTAATCTTTGCACGTATTCTGACAGATAAAGCTTTCAGATACTGTACTTAACCGAATCAAAAATCAGGGAAATCCCCAACCACTGTTTAAATTGCAAAAAGCAATAAGCAGTGGTTGGGGATTTGTTCGTGCAAGTATCTACTCCAATAGGAAAATGTGAAAATTATATCAAACTAACAAACAATTTTATGCTTCCAAACAAATATTTAAACGAAAAAATTTGTTCAGATTTCTGTACAAAAGCTCTTGTCAATTTTTTGACAATGTGTTATCATTAAGACGTCAATTTTGTTAGGAGAAAAGGAGTATTAAGATTATGAGCAGTAAAATTACTATCATTGGAGCCGGCAGCGTCGGATCTACCATCGCGTACACTTTATCAAGCCAGGATATCGCATCTGAAATTGTTCTGATCGATATCAACAAAAAGAAAGCAGAAGGTGAAGTTCTGGATATTATCCAGGGAACCTGCTTCAGAGATCCTATCTCTATCATTGCCGGAGACTACGAAGATGCTAGGGATTCTGACATCGTTATCATCACATCCGGTATTGCCCGTAAACCAGGACAGACAAGACTTGAACTTACACAGACAAATGTAAATATCCTCAAATCTATCACACCGGAGATCGTAAAGGCAGCTCCAAATGCCCTTTATCTGATCGTAAGCAATCCGGTTGATATCATGACTTATGTATTTACAAAGATTTCCGGACTTCCAGAAAACCAGATCCTTGGTTCCGGTACAATTCTTGACTCTGCACGTCTGCGCTGCGGATTATCCGAACATTTCCAGATTGCACAGAGTAATATCCATGCCTATGTATTCGGTGAGCATGGAGATACATCCTTTATTCCGTGGTCTGGTGCCTATATTTCAGGTGTAAGTGTGGATGAATATTACGACCTTGAGAAGAAACTCGGTAAGGATATTGAACCGATTGATAAAGAAGCAATGCTTCAGTATGTACAGAAATCTGGCGGTGAGATCATTTCCAAGAAAGGTGCAACTTTCTATGCAGTATCCTCTTCTGTATGCAAACTTTGCAGCCTTCTTGTATCTTCTTCAGAGTCTATCTCTACAGTATCTACTATGATGCATGGAGAGTACGGAATCGATGATGTATGCCTGAGTACATTAACTCTGGTAGGACCAAATGGTGTACAGGGCAAAGTTCCAATGAGAATGACAAAAGCTGAGATCGAACAGCTTAAGAAGAGTGCAGATGCACTGAAAGAAATTATTGCTCAGATTGACCTTAATTAATAATATATCAGACAAAACGTTCAGAAGTACAGGTACAGCCTGTTCTTCTGAATCCATATTACTGTTTACTCCTTTTTAATTATTAGCCAAAATTCTGTACTGTAAGCGGAAACAGACGAATTTTGGCTTACATATATCAAAAGCAAAAAAATATATAAATAATATTTTTATTAAATTTTTTGAAAGATACTATGATTGTGAGTAAATAGAAAAGCGGAAGATTTTATCTGCCTGAAAAATGATTAATTTAGATCAGAAGAATTGAGCAATGATGCGTGATAAAAAAATTATCAAAAACCTCTTGTTAAAATGTTGTCAATATGATATAATATTTTTCGGAAATCGAGCTGATACACTCCTTTAATTGCGGAGGAAGGGTGTGCGAACTCTTTTATTTTCTATGTCTCAACAAAGATATAAAAATGTAATTGTATTAGACTTGATTTATATTTTTGTCCATATATTGTTAAAAAAAATGACAAGGACTAGCGACTGTTATTTACGGGCGCTATATATCGGGGACAAATTGCTTTTGGACCCTGATATCATTATTTGAGCAACATGAATTTATCTGAACAACTAAGAAAGGATAATGTTAAGTATGAAGTACAGTTATTATCCGGGTTGTACCCTGAGAAACAAGGCGAAAGATCTGGACGAATATGCCAGAGCCAGCGCCAGAGCACTTGGGTTTGAACTGGAAGAGATCGAAGACTGGCAGTGTTGCGGAGGTGTTTATCCTCTGGGAACTGACGAAATTGCTACGAAGCTTTCTTCTGTACGTGCTCTTAATCAGGCCAAAGAAAAGGGCCAGGATCTGGTAACAATCTGCTCTGCCTGTCATCACGTGATCAAACGTGTCAATGATGATATGAAAAATGTGGAAGATATCCGCACCAGAGCGAACAATTACATGCAGCTTGACGAGCCATATGCAGGCGAGACAACAGTGCTCCATTATCTGGAAGTACTTCGCGACAAAGTCGGTTTCGACAAGCTGAAAGAGAAGGTAGTAAACCCGCTTACAGGAAAGAAAATCGGAGCTTATTACGGATGTCTCTTATTACGTCCGGGCAAGATCATGGCTTTTGATGATCCAGAGAATCCGACAATCATGGAAGATTTCATCCGTGCACTTGGGGCAGAACCGGTAATCTATCCATACAGAAATGAATGCTGCGGCGGTTACATTTCTCTGAAAGAAAAAGATATGTCTCAGAACATGTGTCAGAAAATCGAAGACAGTGCGAAAGGCTTTGGCGCAGATATGCTGATCACAGCCTGTCCATTGTGTAAATATAATTTAAATAAAAACGCTTCCAGCGAACTGCCTGTATATTATTTCACAGAGCTCCTTGCAGAAGCCCTCGGAGTAAAAGAGGAGGTGGCAAAATGAGAAACCAGCATTCAGCAGCAGAAAAGATCAAAGAGATCTCCGGAACCAATCCGCTGAAATGTATGAAATGTGGAAAATGTTCTGCTACCTGCCCATCTTTCAATGAAATGGATATCAAGCCACATCAGTTTGTATCCTATGTTGTAAATGAAGATATCGAAGCACTTGTCAATTCAAAATCTCTCTGGAAATGCCTTTCCTGCTTTGCCTGCGTAGAGCGTTGTCCAAGAGATGTAAAACCGGGAAAGATCATCGATGCAGCAAGACAGTTAGTTGTCCGTGAAAAAGGCGGCGATTATCTGAAAGCAGATGAGATACCACAGCTTCTTGATCCGGAACTGCCACAGCAGCTTCTGGTAAGTGCATTCAGAAGATACAGGAGGTAAGCCAGCGTGCAGAGAATTGGTGTATTTGTCTGTCATTGCGGAAGTAATATCGCCGCTACGGTAGATGTAAAAAAAAGTTGTTGAATTAGCTGCCAAAGAGCCGGGTGTCGTTCATGCAGAAGACTACCAGTACATGTGCTCAGAAGCAGGCCAGGCTAAGATTCAGGAAGCCATCAAAGAGAAGAAACTGACAGGCGTCGTTGTCTGTTCATGCTCTCCACGTATGCATGAGGCAACATTCAGAAAAGCAGCCGAAAGAGCTGGTCTGAACCCATACATGGTGGAGATCGCAAATATCCGTGAACACTGCTCCTGGATCCACAAGGATATGGAAGAGGCTACAAAGAAAGCAGTGATCCTTGCCAGAGCAGCAATTGCAAAAGTAAATTTAAATGCTCCTCTTCAGCCGGGAGAGAGCCGTGTTACAAAGAGAGCCCTGATCATCGGCGGCGGTATTGCCGGAATCCAGACAGCCCTGGATATCGCAGATGCAGGATATGAAGTAGATATCGTAGAGAAGACTCCAAGTATCGGTGGAAGAATGTCACAGCTTGATAAAACATTCCCTACACTTGACTGTTCTGCATGTATCCTCACACCTAAGATGGTAGAGGCAGCAGCACATGAGAAGATCAATATCTATACATACAGTGAAGTAGAACATGTCAGCGGTTTCGTAGGTGATTTCACCGTTGATATCAGAAAGAAAGCAAGAAGTGTAAATATGGACAAATGTACAGGCTGCGGTGTCTGCCAGGAAAAATGTCCGTCCAAGAAGATTCCGAACGAATTTAACAGAGGATTAAATAACAGAACTGCTATTTACACTCCATTTGCACAGGCAATCCCGAATGTTCCGGTTATCGACCGTGAGAACTGTCTGAAATTTAAAACAGGAAAATGTGGTGTCTGCTCCAAAGTATGTCAGGCAGGAGCCATTGATTACGATCAGCAGGATGAGATCGTAACACAGAAATACGGTGCAATCGTAGTTGCTACAGGTTTTGATACCATCAAACTTGACAAATATGATGAATATGCGTACAGCCAGAGTAAAGATGTTATCACATCCCTGGAACTGGAACGTATCATGAACGCAGCAGGTCCTACAAAAGGACACTTAGAGCGTCTTTCCGACGGAAAGGCTCCGAAAGAGCTGGTATTTATCCAGTGTGTGGGAAGCAGATGTTCTGATGACAGAGGAAAGCCATACTGTTCCAAAATCTGCTGTATGTACACAGCAAAACATGCAATGCTGATCCGTGATAAATATCCGGATACAAATGTAACAGTCTTCTATATTGATGTGCGTACACCCGGTAAGAACTTCGATGAGTTCTACAGAAGAGCCGTAGAACAGTACGGCGTAAACTACATCAAAGGCCAGGTAGGAAAAGTTATTCCACAGCCGGACGGAAGCCTTCTTGTACAGGGATCTGACCTGATTGACAACAAACAAATCCTTAAGAAAGCAGATATGGTCGTTCTTGCAACAGCCATTGAACCGAACCCGGATGTTCGTAAGATCGCTACTATGCTTACAGCAAGTATTGATACAAACAACTTCCTCACAGAAGCCCATGCAAAACTCCGTCCTGTAGAATCTCCTACAGCAGGTATCTTCCTTTCCGGTGTATGCCAGGGACCGAAAGATATTCCGGAGACAGTTGCACAGGCTGGCGCAGCAGCAGTTAAGGCAATCGGCCTTCTTGCCAAAGATAAACTGACAACCAACCCATGTACAGCAAAATCCGATGAACTGTTATGTAACGGATGTTCTACATGTGCAAATGTCTGCCCATATGGAGCAATTTCCTATGAGGATAAACAGGTAAATGACCACGGTATCCGTGAAACAAGAAGAGTAGCCGTTGTAAATACAGCACTTTGCCAGGGATGCGGCGCTTGTACAGTAGCCTGCCCGTCTGGTGCTATGGATCTGCAGGGCTTTTCCAACAGACAGATTATCGCGGAGGTAGATGCAATATGTCGATAGAAACAAACGAAGAATTCAGACCTAAGATTGTAGCATTCTGCTGTAACTGGTGTAGTTACGCAGGTGCAGACCTTGCAGGAAGCAGCCGTCTTTCTTACCCGGCTGACGTAAAGATCATCCGTGTTCCATGTTCCTGCCGTGTCAATCCAATGTTCATCCTCCGTGCTTTTGAGAAAGGTGCTGACGGTGTGATCATGTGTGGATGTCATCCTGGAGACTGTCATTACAGCACAGGTAACTACTATGCAAGAAGACGTATGACGCTTCTTTTCTCCATGCTCGACTACATCGGTGTGGAAAACGGAAGAACACGAGTAGAATGGGTTTCCGCTGCTGAAGGTGTGAAATTCTCCCAGACTATGAATGAGTTTGTAGAGAAGATCCATTCACTCGGTAAGAACGTAAGATTGGAGGATTTAAGATGCAGGAGCTGATAAATCGTGCAAAAGAACTGCTTGCTGACGGTACAGTTGCAAGAGTTCTGGGATGGAAAGCCGGAGATCTGCCTTACAATCCGGAACCGGCTTACTTTGAAACAGAAGAATCTCTGAAAGATTTTGTATATAACGGATTCTGCGGTGCAAACTTAAGCAAATATATGATCGAAGCTTCCAAACTGGAAGGCAAGACACTGGTTTGTTTAAAACCATGTGATACATACAGCTTTAATCAGCTGATCAAAGAGCATCGTGTAGACCGTGAGAAAGCTTATATCATTGGTGTTGGATGTAAAGGAAAACTGGATATCGAGAGAATCCGCAAACAGGGAATCAAAGGTATCGAAAGCATTTCCGGTGCAGAGATCACAGATGAGGCAGAAACACTGACTATTCAGACAATCTATGGTGAGAAGACCTGTGCATACAAAGATGCAATGCTTGAAAGATGTCACGTATGTAAAGGAAAAGAACATAAGATTTATGATGAACTTATCGGTGAGTCCAAAGACACAAAAGATGCAGATCGTTTTGCAGAAGTAGAGAAGATCGAAGCAATGAGCCCGGAAGCAAAAATTTGCATTCTTCCAGAGCCAGTTAAGCAAATGTATCCGCTGCAATGCCTGCCGTAATGTCTGTCCTGCATGCAGCTGCCGTAAATGTGTATTCGACAGCAATAAGTTTGACAGTGCACAGAAAGCAAATGTGGACTCCTTTGAAGAAAAGATGTTCCACATTATCCGTGCATTCCATGTAGCAGGAAGATGTACAGACTGCGGTGAATGCAGCAGAGTATGTCCTCAGGGAATCCCACTTCACCTGTTTAACCGTAAATTTATCAAAGATATTGATGCTTTCTACGGAGAATATCAGGCAGGAGAGGACACAACCTCCAAAGGACCTCTTACAAACTTTACATTTGAAGATGTTGAGCCGAGTATTGTGGCAGAAAGGGGATAATGTATGTATAAGATAGCAGCAGAGAATCTGCAGGCATTATTCCAAAAGATTGCCGCAGATCAGGATTTATATTTACCGGTCAAAGTCAGTGATCAGGTAAACTTCAAAGCATGGAGCGAAGATGCAGAAGTTTGTCTTGATACTTTAAAAACTGTAAAATCACCAAAAGATGCATTTTTTTCCACAGAGTGAAAACCTCTACACCTGTAAGAAAGAGGAGAAGAATATCTCCATTGAGCCACAGGCATTACAGGAAAAGAACTTTGTTGTGTTCGGAATGAAAGCCTGCGATATCCAGGGTGTAAAAGTACTGGATAACGTATTCTTAAGTGATCCGATCGATACTTTCTATGCAGCCAGAAGAGATCATGGTACGATTGTAGCACTTGCATGCCATGAGCCGGAAGAAAGCTGTTTCTGTAAAGTATTCGGTATTGACTGCGCAGACCCTGTTGCAGATGTTGCAACATGGATGATCGAGGGAGAGCTTTACTGGAAACCTCTTACAGAGAAAGGGGTAAGCCCTTACAAAAGCAGTTGCAGAACTTCTCAACGATGCTGACGAAGCAAAAGTAGAAGAAGAGAAAGCTGCGATCCGCGCAATCGTAGAGAAGCTTCCGTACTCTAATCTTTCTCTGGAAGGATGGGGACAGGAAGATTACATGGATCGTTTCAATTCTCCTGTATGGGAAGAATCTTTATAAACCATGTCTGGCATGTGGTACCTGTACATTTGTATGCCCTACCTGCCAGTGCTATGATATCAAAGATTATGACACAGGACACGGCGTACAGCGTTACCGCTGCTGGGATTCCTGTATGTACTCTGACTTTACCATGATGGCACACGGAAATAACCGTAACAGCCAGATGCAGCGTTTCCGTCAGAGATTCATGCATAAACTTGTTTACTATCCGGTAAACAACAATGGAATGTTCTCATGTGTAGGATGCGGCCGCTGCGTTGAGAAATGCCCATCATCCTTAAATATCGTAAAAGTCATCAAAGCTTTTGAAAAATCAGGGAGGTGAAAAATAATGAGCGAATGTACCTGCCATAAAAACTACACATTAGACACATTGATCCCGAAGGTTGGTGTGATCACAGATATCCGTCAGGAGACACCGGATGTTAAAACATTCCGTGTAAACGCTCCTGAAGGAGGAAAACTTTTTGAACATATGCCTGGTCAGTGTGCAATGGTCTGCGCACCAGGTGTAAGTGAAGGTATGTTTTCCATTACTTCTTCACCTACAAATAAAGAATATCAGGAATTCAGTATCAAGAAGTGCGGTGCACTGACCGATTATCTCCACAGCCTTCAGGTTGGAGATGAGATCACAGTCCGTGGACCATACGGAAATCATTTCCCTGTAGAAGATAAATTAAAAGGTAAAAACCTTCTGTTTATCGCAGGTGGTATCGGACTTGCACCTCTTCGTTCTGTTATCAACTATGTACTGGATAACCGTGCAGATTACGGAACAGTAGATATCCTCTATGGTTCCCGTTCCGCAGATGACCTGGTACAGTTAAAAGAAATCCAGGAAGTCTGGATGAAAGCAGAGGGAGTTAATGTTTATCTGACAATCGACCGTGAACAGGAAGGCTGGGACGGACACGTTGGATTCGTTCCTTCTTATCTGAAAGAGATTGGATTCGATACAAACAAAACAGCACTTGTCTGCGGACCGCCGATCATGATCAAGTTCGTTCTTGCAGGACTGGAAGAACTGGGCTTCTCCAGAGAACAGGTTTACACAACTCTGGAGCTTCGTATGAAATGCGGTATCGGTAAATGCGGCCGTTGCAATATCGGTTCCAAATACGTCTGCAAAGACGGTCCGGTATTCAGATGCGACGAGATTGATGAATTACCTGCAGAATATTGATAAGCAATGAGCAGTGCAGAAAGTGATGTGAAGGAATGCGTCATGCTTGCATATAAGCATTCTTTCACAGAACATTCTGTAGGGCGAACGCCCTCAAGCGAGAAGTAGCGTAGCGGATTCGAGCTTGTATGTGCTGCTGACGACAGATGATATATATAGAAAGGACTGGTAATCTCAAATGGAAAAGAATATGGTAAACGTATATTTTTTGCGGTAAGAAATACAGCGTACCTGCAGAACTTACAATTATGACTGCCATGGAATATGCCGGTTATACATTAAAGAGAGGATGCGGTTGCAGACACGGATTCTGCGGAGCCTGCGCAACAATCTACAGAATCAAAGGTGAAAACGAGCTGAAAACATGTCTTGCCTGTCAGACACAGGTACAGGAAGGAATGTATGTAGCAAGCATCCCGTTCTTCCCTACAGATAAGAGACTCTACAACATCGAAGACCTGAAACCGAATCAGCAGGTAATGATGGAACTCTATCCGGAAATCTACAGCTGTATCGGATGTAATGCCTGTACAAAAGCATGTACTCAGGACTTAAATGTAATGCAGTACATCGCATATGCACAGAGAGGCGAACTTGAAAAATGTGCAGAGGAATCCTTCGACTGCGTAAGTTGCGGATGCTGTTCTGTAAGATGTCCGGCCGGTATTTCCCATCCGATGGTAGGTCTTCTGGCAAGACGTCTCACAGGTAAATATATCGCGCCTAAGAGCGAACATCTGGAGAAACGTGTAGAAGAAATCCACGAAGGTAAATATGATGATCTGATCGAGCAGATCATGCAGAAACCAATCACAGACATGCAGGAACTTTACAACAACAGAGAAATTGAGAAATAGGGAGGGCGTAAAACATGTATGCACCATATCCAGAAAATATGATGGAATCCATCAAAAAGGTAGAGGCTACAAGAGCACAGCGTATGGCAACAGAGCCAAGACGTCTGACAGCTGAAGAGAAAGACGCTCTTCTTGAGAAATTCCATCCGGATTATAATCCAGACGCGTTTGCAGAAATCAAAGTAGGACCGAACAAAGGACAGAAAGCTCCTCTGGAACTGGCAGAAATGCTTCATTCAACAAGCCGTCTGATCAACGAAAAAATTGACCTTACAAAAATTGATTATGATGTAGATGTACTTGTAATCGGCGGCGGCGGTGCAGGTTCTTCCTGTGCAATCGAAGCACATAATGCAGGTGCTGACGTTATGATCGTTACAAAGCTTCGTATCGGTGATGCCAATACAATGATGGCTGAAGGTGGTATCCAGGCAGCTGACAAAGAGAATGATTCTCCTGTACAGCATTATCTGGATTGCTTCGGCGGCGGACATTTTGCTGCAAAACCGGAACTGGTAAAGAGACTGGTAATGGAAGCTCCGGATGCCATCAAATGGCTCAATGACCTTGGTGTTGAATTTGATAAAGCAGAAGACGGAACCATGGTTACCACACACGGCGGCGGTACTTCCAGAAAGAGAATGCATGCTGCAAAGGATTATTCTGGATCTGAGATCATGCGTACCATCAGAGATGAAGTTCTGAATCTTAAGATTCCGGTAGTTGAATTTACTTCAGCTGTTGAACTTCTGAAAGATGAAAAAGGACAGGTTGCAGGTGCAGTTCTTCTTAACATGGAAACAGGAGATTATTCTGTTGCAAGAGCCAAAACTGTTGTAATCGCAACAGGTGGTGCAGGAAGAATGCATTATCAGGGATTCCCGACATCTAACCATTATGGCGCAACTGCAGACGGACTTGTACTTGGATACAGAGCTGGTGCTTCCCTTCTTTATCAGGATTCTATCCAGTACCATCCAACAGGAGCAATCTATCCATCACAGATCATGGGTGCTCTGGTAACAGAAAAAGTTCGTTCCGTTGGTGCACAGCTTGTAAATGCAAACGGAGAAGCTTATATTCATCCGCTTGAAACCCGTGACGTAAATGCTTCCGGTGTTATCCGTGAATGCGAAGAAGGCCGCGGCGTAGAAGTTCCAGGCGGACTGAAAGGTGTATGGCTTGACACTCCGATGATCGAGATCCTCGGTGGCGAAGGAACCATCGAAAAGAGAATCCCGGCTATGTTCCGTATGTACATGAACTACGGCATTGATATGAGAAAAGTTCCTATCGTTATTTATCCGACACTTCACTACCAGAACGGTGGTCTTGAGATTAACGGAGACGGATTCACAAAAGAAATTCCAAACCTGTTAGTTGCAGGAGAAGCCGCAGGTGGAATCCACGGAAGAAACAGACTGATGGGTAACTCTCTTCTGGATGTTATCGTATTCGGAAGAAATGCAGGTAAAAAAGGCAGCTGCAAAATGCAAGAACGTAGAGCTTGGTGAAATGAACCTGGATCATATCTACAAATATGCAGATGAACTGGACAAAGCAGGCGTACATACTGATAAGGTATCTCCATTACTGCTTCCAAAATACGCTCGCCACGAACAGCGCTAATAAGATACTCAGAATGTTAAAAAAGAGCTCCCGGTATCGATAAGGGATTACCGGTACCGGGAGCCTTTGATATAATGCAAAAGGGATATGTCACCTCCCGGTGAATATCCCCAAATGAAAGAAGGGAGCTTACCAGAATGCGTGAAGTAGAAGTAAGCAGACTTACAGATGTCATCGAAAAACTCTGTATCGAAGCAAATGAACATCTTCCGGAAGACGTAAAATGTGCGATCAAAACATGCCGCGCATGCGAAGACGGAGAGATTGCCAAGGGTATCCTTGACAATATTATTGAGAATTTTGATATTGCAGATAACGAGAACGTGCCGATCTGCCAGGATACAGGAATGGCATGTGTATTCCTTGAAATAGGACAGGATGTACATTTTGTTGGCGGAGATCTCACCGATGCGATCAATGAAGGTGTACGCCGCGGATACGACAAAGGATATTTAAGAAAATCTGTAGTAAAAGACCCGGTACGCCGCGGAAACACAGGCGACAATACACCGGCTATGATCTACACAGAAATCGTTCCCGGAGATCAGGTAAAGATTACAGTAGGCCCTAAAGGCTTCGGAAGTGAGAATATGAGCCAGATCCGTATGTTCAAACCATCTGCAGGATTACAGGGAATCAAGGATTTCATCCTTGAAGTAGTAGAGACCGCAGGCCCAAACCCATGTCCGCCAATGGTAGTCGGAGTTGGTATCGGAGGAACCTTTGACAAATGTGCACTTCTTGCAAAGAAAGCACTGATGAGACCTCTGGATACTCAGAACCCGGATCCGTTCTATGCTGATCTTGAGAAAGAAATGCTGGAAAAAGTAAACAAGCTTGGAATCGGACCTCAGGGATTTGGCGGAAAGACAACAGCCATCGGCCTGAATATCGAAACAATGCCGACTCATATTGCAGGTATGCCATGTGCAGTTAATATCAACTGCCATGTAACCCGCCATAAATCGGAGGTGATCTGAGATGAAAAGAAAGAAAATTACACTTCCACTTACTAGAGAGCTGGCAAGAACTCTCCATGCAGGTGATCAGGTATTATTAACAGGTACTATTTATACATCACGTGATGCAGGACACAAGAGAATGTGTGAGGCCCTTGCAAAAGGGGAAAAAATTCCATTTGATCCTACAGATGCAACCATCTACTATGTAGGACCAACTCCTGCAAAACCAGGCGCAGTCATCGGCTCCGCAGGCCCTACAACCAGCGGACGTATGGATGCCTATGCACCCACAATGATGTCTGTGGGAGCAAGAGGAATGATCGGAAAGGGAGCCCGCCTTCCGGAGGTGGTGGAAGCCATGAAAAAATATGGTGGAGTTTATTTCGGAGCCATCGGAGGAGCCGGAGCCCTTCTTGCAAAATGCATCAAAAAAGCAGAACTGGTAGCTTATGAGGATCTTCAGTCAGAAGCTTTAAGGCGCCTTTATGTGGAAGATATGCCGCTTGTTGTAATTATTGACACGAGGGCAGAAATCTTTATGAGGAGGGAAGGGAGGCCTACCTTTCCCGGAAAAGAGACTGACATCCTGCCGCCAGCAAAGATAATCTGCAATGCATATTATCCTGTGTGTTTGGGGATATTGGCATGTATATTCCAAAATCCCGAGACATACAGGCCAAAATGCCATCGCCCAAGGTGATTTGGAATGCATTTTGACCAGGTTGCTG
>ENA-OQCV01000214-OQCV01000214.1-human-gut-metagenome-genome-assembly--contig:-NODE-214-length-16822-cov-4.524409_pt1 | contig 16822 bp, 6 predicted proteins | sample MGYA00242766_ERZ504592 | MGnify/ENA primary metagenome ERZ504592 (study PRJEB26092, sample SAMD00036315) | human gut metagenome | host: Homo sapiens | study: EMG produced TPA metagenomics assembly of...
TCATCAGTGACCGGCTATCGCCAGTCGGGCTTTCCTCTCCGTCCAGGTCATCGAACGTTGTGGCCGGTGACGCATCCCCAATGCCACGAACAGCCGCAAACACCGAGTCCGCGACATCTGCACCGGAACTGCGGAAAATGGAGTCGGCGGCGCTACGAATCTGTTCGGTGGTGCGATAATTGATCCGTAATTTGCGGGCACGCCCCTGGATACGGATGCCGCATTTCGATAGCACCGCGGTATGCCCGTAGATGCGCTGCTGTGCATCGCCGACAATGAAGATATCATTGTCTCCCTCATCCACCAGAGCACGAATCACACGGTATGTCGGCGTGGAGAAGTCCTGCCCTTCATCGACCACCACATGCGCATATTTCCTTGGCATATCGCCCTGTATGAGCAATGACACAACGTTCTGCATGGCCGTGTCCACATCGTACGCGTTGTTTGTCTGCATGATACGACGATACGTTTCCACGACCTGCCATACGGCCAGCTTCTGGGCTCGGTTCAATCTCGTACCGCGCCCCTTGCGCAGCACGCGCATGTAATCGGCAGCATTCCGCACCTGTTGCGGCACAATTACCTGGCTGAGCTCGCTTTTGAAGAAGGAAACCGTGAGTTTCGGATCGTTCACACCGATGGATGCGATAGCCTTACGCCACGCGTTGTCAAGATCGGTGCCATGATCGGGGCTGCCGTCATACCAGATTTCGCCGGAATAACCATGGCTCGTCAGTAGGTCTTTCACGAGTTTGTCGAGATTGACCACGTCGATGGCATTGAATTCGTCCGCCGTGCAGATGAGTTTCAGGTTCGAAGCAATATCGGTGGCAAGATTACGCGAGTATGTGGTGAACAGCACTTTCTGATGACTGCCGTTTCTCAGCAATCTCGCGGCGAGACGCTTCGCGCGATGCATGGCCACCACGGTCTTCCCTGTGCCGGCGCCACCGAGCAGACGGAACGGACCATGGTAGTCGTGTTCCACATAAAGCCGTTGCGACGGATGCAGGAACACGCGCCACTGCTCCAATGGCGCGTCCAGAATACGCTTGAGATCCGCCTCTCCCTGCACGACCACGAAAGACTGCTGCGAGGCGTAGCTTGACAAGGCGGCACGGAAATCCTCCGGATCGGCCTCTTCACCAGAGTCGATGGACGAAGTGGGCAGCTGCTGTTCCAATCCCAGCCTGTCGCTGATCTTGCCTTCGGTCTCATCGAACAAGCCGAAGACCTCAGATTTGGAAAGCCCTTCGGCAACAAGGGTGAGGTACGTGAAAACATCCTTCGGGAGCATTGACCCCCACCGGTCGAATTCCTGCCAGGTCTTTCTCGTGCACATGACCGGCACGTACATATCCGGCACACCGAACCGACGCATATCATTGTCCGTCAATGCCCGGTAAGTGTCGGGAAGCGGACCGGTATGAGGTTCGGGAGCTTGCCGTGGTGCCTGCGGCGTCTTGGCCGCCACGGCTGAAGTTGCACTAGCTGAAGCTGTTCCGTGATTCGTGCCGTCATGGTCTTCCATGGGAGGAGAAACGGATTCCAGTATAGTGGAATCCGGTTGGGGCACGTTTGCGGCAACGCTCCCCCATCCAACTTCGCTCTGGGAATCTTCACGCATTGCCGTGTCGATTTCCTCTTGAGAAACCATATCGTACAGCTGGATGGCCCTCGTGTTCGGGTTGACGTCGAGTTTCTTTGTTTCCGCCCATTTGTAGGCGTCATCGTGGTCGCCAACGTACAGCAGGACGTACACATTGCTGCTTTTCTGGAAAGCGATGATGGCGCGATACCGTTGGTCGATGCGCGCGGAATACAGTTTTTCGTCCGCCGCATTGGCGATTCGTTCCAGATTGATTCCTGATGATCGGGGATTCGTCTGGAATTTTGTCAGAAACGTCGTGGCATGTTTCTGCGCTTTCTTTGGCAAATCGAACAAGCTGCCCATAAGATCACGGCCAAGCGCGACCACGGGTTTGTTCATCGTACGTATATCTGCCATCAACGTTCCTCACCTTCCGTCAGTGAAGCGAACACCTTGTCAAGGTCATCGCTGTTTTCTGTAATGATAGTCCAGCCGCGCTTGACGAATTCGTCGACGTTCTCTCGGTCGGATTGCAAGTCGTAGGACGGGAAAAACACGATCTTCCCATCCTCCCATGCGAGCTCCGCCTGCGCAATGATTTCCTCGTTCTCGTCCAGCAGCTCATATCCGAGTACATCCGGTGCCGGTATGTCAGACTCGATAAACCGTTTGACGGCTTCCTTGGTCTCATCCGCACAATACACATAGGTCGGATCCGCCAGGACATCGTTCCACGCGGAATCATTGCTTTCCTGCACGTCAGGAATATTCCGCAAACCGTTGCGAAGCGGCTCGTACATGGTCGTGTCACTCAGCGCGGCATCGCCGATGGCATGGAAGTATTCCGAGAATTGCATCACATTCGCAAAATGCCAGAAGGCCGCCCATTGCGTTTTGAATGCTACCGCCTCGTTCTCGTCCAGAGCGTTCAACGGATTGTAATCATCGTTCTTCGTCTTCACGGCATCGTGTTGAACGTCCGAGAACATCATACCGACGTGAGGTTCGGTGGTCCGCATATCCTCTCCGATACGCAGACCGGATTGGAATTTCAGTCTTGTACAGTTCGAAGGACTCCAGGACGAGCAGATCATGAATGCCGATTCGTTCTCGCCGTGTAGTGCTTCGATCCGATGCAGCGTATCCACGGCCTGAGGTTCGACGTTCTTGCTCCGCGGATTCAGGGCATAGCTCATCGCCAGCGCTTGGATGGTGAACATCCGTTCGGCATCCGGTTCCGCAAGATAATATTCCAGCATGGCCATTGCCGGAACTTCGCCGGGGTCGAATTCGTCTGCCCTGCCACTGATTGCGCTCTTGTAAGCCGCTGGCGACGGCATGGTCTTGGTGGTTAGCATCGTATCGGCGAGCTGCGCCGCATCCTTGCCCTGCACATATCCGATCACATCGTCATAATCCAAGGACCATACACGGTAACCTGCTTGACGAAGCGCCTCTCTCTTCAGGGAATCCTGGGCGACGATGCCTGCATGATATTGCAGCCCGTCAGTGAAGATGGCAATCGGCTTCCTTCCGTCATGCTCGGCCACGTCACCGGATTCGTCGATATTGCTGACCGTCAATACGAAATCGGGTTTGCAGGGAATCGCGACTCCATCGGCCGGCCCCAGCGCGACTTGTGGTTCGACGCTCCATACGCTTCCGTTCACGGTGACGGAATATCCGGGTTTGCTATTGATGAATTCATCCTTGACGATGGCACGGCGTCCCTTGGCATCGTCGGATTCCGCGAAGGGATGGGCGTGCATACACCGGAGAGCTTCGACGAACTGCTGTTCGAGTCCGCTGTCGAACAGTTTATTCGTAGCGATTTTTGAAACGGTCTTCACACGGCTGCGTTTGTTGGCCGGGTCAAGGATGCCCGTAAGTATCGTCAACGCGGTCTTACGGGAAATGAGCTTCAGATTCTGGCTTTGTCTATATGCGTACAAACATCTGTAGCATCCGTCACCGCCATTCTTTGCACATTCGCAATGCTCCATGACTTCCTTAGCCTTGGCAAGCACCTCGAACATCGTATCCGGGTCGGACAGTTGCTTAAGATAGCCGGTTCCTCCGGGTACTGTGTCGTATAGCGCAAGATAGGTTTTGCGCAGTCCGGGATTGTCCGGCAACGGCTCGTTCATGAGCGTCGCCTGCAGATGGTCCACATTGCCGAAGCGTTCACGCAGGCCGAGCATCACTGCGGCGGTCAGCGACTCCGCGGCACCGTCCGCACCTTGGACGTCGGCAAGTCCCGGCACAAGCATGCGCAGCACTTCCGATTTGACCTCACGGTACAGGAACAGGCACGTGCCGTTCCGCTCCGATTGCTCCAACTGCTGTTCCTGCGCCTTCTTGCGTTCCGGGCAGAAGTAGGCGTGCCTCGATCCATGTTCGCCGAGCAATGCACCACATTTCAGACACACGTTGAAACCGTTGCGTATCTCTTTACTGCCGGCGATTTCCACCGAAGCTCCCTTGTCGAAGACTTGCCCGAAGTTGATTTCCCGGATCGTCCCCTGCGGCGTGTAGTCGAATCCGAAATTCGTGGTTCCCTTGAACTGCCATCCCGTTTGGATGTCTGCCGGATTAATGTCCACCATCGTGTCCTTCAGGAACTGGGTCTTGGGTCTGCTGTCGGATGTGTCCTCGACCAGACTCTCGCTGTAGGTTTCGTCGGATATGACAGTGTCGATGCGTAGCATCGGTCTTTTCTGGCCACTATCAGCCCACTGCATTGACCCGCAGGAGGGGCAGCTGGCGAGGTTCTCAGTGCTGGAAGCAGGTTCCGCGTGCGAACAGTTCGGGCATAGGCGCCACATTGCCAGTTCGTCGTCGGCACCGCCTTTCGAACATAGCACGCGGCTGATTTTGTATTTGCGTCCGCCCGCGAAGAACGTGTTTCCCGGCGCCAGTTCCGTGATGGCCGTGGCCGCCGGGCGCACGAAGTCACGCGTGGCCTTCCCCCTGCGTTTCGTCTTGTCCTGCGCGGCAGGCTCGATTCCGTGTGCCGCATCGGACGGTTCCTTGTCCTCTTTGAGGATGGTGTGGAGGGTCACACCGGTTTCCGGGAACGCATAATTGGGCAGGATGCCTTCGTCGGAAAGGTAGTTGAACGTGTTGGTGTTGAGAATGCTTGTGACGATGCGGCCAAGATTGTGAATCTCATCTTCGCATTCGCGCTGCTGCTCTTCGAACGATGAGTCGGAGGGCTTCTTCTTGAGCTCGTCGAGCAGCTGCCTCGCAGCACTCTTCTGCGATTCCAGCGTTCTGACGGTATCGTTGGTTTTTTTGGAACACATCGTAGACGCGTCTGGCCATGGTGCTGCCATCTTCCGTACCGCGTACGAATCCGTCGAGCTGCGTTCGGAGTTCCTCGGAGAATGAGAACATTCTTCCGAATCCGTCGAGCAGTTCGCCGGAATGTTGGCCTGTCCAGTTCAGGAAATTCACCGGGAACCGCTGGAGCCGCTGCCGTTGACATTATCCAAACAGTTTTCAATTTGTCGGGTACCACATCGGCCGGTTCGCTGCCGGCATCCAGCATGGCATGCACCCAACGATCCAATGCGTAGGCGGTGAGCTGACGCTCCAACACTGCGGTTGCGTCGAGGAAGATGTGCGGCGGGTTCACCGCGCCTCCAAGCATATCTTTCGGCCGCTGGTAGAAGTACGTGTCGTGTTCCTTGGTATTGGCCACCGCCAGCACCAAGGAGTTGCCGTCACGTCGCCCTGCACGACCGGCACGCTGGATGTACTGGGCTTGGGTAGGCGGAATTGACGAGAGAATCACTGTGGAGAGGTCTCCGATATCGATGCCCATCTCCAGGGTCGGCGTACAGGCTAGCACGTTCACGTCACCGGGCTTGCGGTTCTTGCGTTTGAATTCCTCTTCGACCTTGGCGCGGTCGTCGCCGTTGAGCAGTCCCGTGTGTTCGGCAGCGTGGATGCGATCGGTTGGCTCCCCGCGGTACAGCTTGCCGTAGTAGCGCAATTCCAGAGCTTCGGCTTCGGAAGTGCCGGCGACCAGTCTTCCCGGGCATTTGCGGATACGGCAACGTGCTCCGTTCCACGCGTCAAGGTTCTGCGTGGCGCACGAATAGCTCCGTCCACACGTGTCGCAGATCAGTTGCGTTACCTTGCCGCTGACCGTGCAGCCGGACTCGTTGAGCCCGTACACGGTGCGTTCCATTTTCATGCTTGGATAACGTTGCTGCGTGATGAATTCTGCTGCTATGCACTCTTCGAGCACGATTCCCAACAGCTCGTGGTGGATGTCGCCTTCAAGGGCGCCGTCGGTGAGGTACCGGTCGACGATCTGACGGTATGACGGCGAATTCAGGGTATTGAAAACGCCTTTGCGCACTGGCTCCTTGTCCGACAGGAAGTAGGGCATGCCATCCGCGTACATGCCGGGCATCCATTTGATGTTCGTGTTGGAGAGCAGGAACTTGTTGCCGTCGTTTTGCAGGAACTGGTCGTAGGTCACGTCGAAGAACGCGCCTTTCGTGCGCAGCTGGTCGAGGAACGCCATAATCAGTCGGAGCCAGTCAGTCTCCATGATGGAATTCTCGTGCAGTCCGATCTCGTTATGGCAACGTTCGGCAACGGTCTGTGCCACACGTTTCAGGAGATTCTGGTCGAATGCTATTGCGGCGCAGCCGGATTTCTCCAACGTGCGTCCGGTACGGGAGCGCATGCCGAATTCCAGCAGCGATTCCAGTCGGAGTCTGCGCTCGATCCAATCGAGCAGCTGACGGCGACCGGGCCCTGCGGGATTGCCTTGCAACACGGCTTCGTATTCGCGCATCCATGTCATGTTCGGCGCGATGAATCGCACGATGTATTCGTTGTCGTCCGGATAGCGGCGATGGTAGTAGTCGTTCTGGCTGTTGAGATATTCGGCGAGGAAGACGCCGTCCTTGTGTTCCTCGCGCATGTAGTCCATGGCGGAGTTGCGCAGGGCGAATCGCCAGGTGCGGGAGTTGAACACGCTGGCTCGATAGGATGCGTCCTGTACGCTGTCAGAGAACACGATGGCCTTGCTGTCGTCGTTGAAGGAGTCTCCGGAAAGTTGGGTGAGCATCACACTGACCTGCGTGGTGGTTCTCACACCGACCATGGCGATGTCCTGTTCGCTGCCGCAGAACGGACACTGATAGTGTTTGCGGTTGCCGGATACAAGCTCCATGCCCCTAGCGACCATGGGTATGCGCTGCTCTCCACAGGCCGGGCATTCACGTTCCGTGGATTCGAAACGTTCTACGACCTGTTCCTTCATGCATGCATTGCAGAACCAGACCATGGCTCCGTTGTCGGCATGCGGGTCAAGAACATAATCCATGGTGCAGGGTTGCAAAGTCACCAACGCATTGTCGGCATGGTAGGCGAAATACTCGTTGTAGAACGTTCGAGGGTCACCCATACTAATACCGCCGTCTTTGCCGGCAAGTCCGATCCATGCGGTTCCTCCGCAATCACGGCAGTTAATCACCGGCATGCGGGTCTTGAGGTCGTCTTTGGACAGTTCGACGACCGGACGGTAGTCGATGCTCCCTTCCTGCGGAGTGATGTTGGCAACCACGCGGCCAAGTTCCTTGACCCATAGTTGCACCTGTACGTTCAGGAACGGACGTGCGTGCTCCTCCGAACCGGTGCGCGCGTGGGAGACGAGCGCTATCAGCGCGTCCACACAGGCCTTCTGCTGGCGTGGATGCAAGGCGTTGAACCTTGCATCCATGATGGCGAGCCTGTCCAGCAGTTTGCGATCGATTTGCTGAGGTTCGTCGCAGATAAGCGAGGACAGGCTGGCCAGAAACCTTGAATGACGCAGGGATTCGGCGACGCCGGACTGCGTGCCTTGTCTGCGGAGACCGGCTCTGTGGGGGGCTTCGTCAAGCCACGCTTGGGCCGCATCGGCAAGGTATTCGTCGGGGTCGACGCCCTCTTCGAGTTCGATGAGTCGATCGGCCTGCGCGGCAGTAGGCATGGTGTCGTCATAGTCGCTGGTGACGAAGAATTCGTCAACGCGAAGACGATCCTCGGTCACCACGGATTCCGGTGTGAACGTGGTGTTGAAGATTTGGCTGGCATACTCACAGACGTCACGTACTGTCTCTTCGGTGCCCATGGTGGCCGACGTGCCAACGAAGCACATGTCGTCGCTGGTGGTGTTCAGCCTGTCGGTGAGCCTACGCAGCAGGCAGGCCAGGTCGGTGCCCTGCGCGCCGTCGAAAGTGTGCAATTCGTCCACGACGAAGTATTTGAGCGTATTCGGATCGTTGCTGTCCCAAATCCGGGAGTCTTTGGGGCGTACCAGCAGGTAGTCGAGCATCTTGTAGTTGGTGAGCAGGATGTCCGGCGGGTTCTTGAGCAGCTCATCGTGGCTGGTCACGATGTTGGTGGCGGTCATGGCGTGGTTGTCCTTGTCGCTGCCGCCTTGGCTCATCTGGCCCACATACATGCCCGCGGTCACGTTGTGGCGCAGTTCCGGACTGTCGTGGATGAGTTCGGCCAATCGTTTCGCCTGGTCGGTGGCGAGTGCGTTCATCGGGTAGACGAGGATGGCCTTGATGCCCTTGCGCCCAAGCCTGCGCTGCCGGTAGCAGTAGTCGAGAATCGGGTACAGGAAGCATTCAGTCTTGCCTGAGCCGGTGCCGGTGGCCACCAGTGTGGATTCACCGGCGGAGATGCGTTCGAATGCGCGCATCTGGTGCGCGTATGGCCGGTACGTGGGGTGCAAGCATGGGAACGGGAATTCCGCATGTTTGCCGACCACTCGGAACGGCAGTTTGACCGATACGAACGGCTCCTGGGAAAGCATGCCTTCCTGATGGGCGAGTTTGCGGATGGAGCCGCGGAACGGCATATTGGTCATGGGGAACGTGGTCTCCACGTAATCGGCGAGTCCAGACTGGATATGCCGTGCAAGCACCATGGGGATCATTTGTTATCTCCATACTTCTGCGTGAAGAACTTCCACGCGGTTTTGTAATCCTCTACGCGATCGCATTTGTCGAACGGCGCCACATATTCGATGGTCCGCTCACGTGGTCCACCCGGCTGGGTGTCGTCTGTGATGGTGCGGGTGAACACCTCGCCCGCAGGCGCGTTCTTGATTTTCTCGAAATCAGGACGTTTGAAAGTCAAATCACCGTAATTCTTCTTAGAGAACACGATACGACCATTCGCGTCGTACCAAGTGTCGTCCTCGTAGCCGCTCAGCACGGTGAAGGTCAGACGGTAGATGTCGATGAGCTCGTCCAAGGTGATGCCGAGCGCCATGGATGCCAGTACGTCCAGCTCCACCAACGCCTGCCGGCGTTCATAGTCCGTGCGCAATGGCGTATGCCAGTTCCACTCATTCATCAATGAGGTGAACGTATCGGCGGTAAGTCGAGGATCATCCTTCGCCCAGCTCATGGACGTATACGACTCGTCCCAGCAGGATTGCCACAGGTCTGCATATGGCTTGGTCAGACAGTTGAGCAACAGACCGCGGAGACGAATTTCGGGAGCCAGAATTGTTTCTGGAACTGGAAAAAGCTGCAGCGTGGAGCTATGAATATCCATTTTGCCAATGGAGCGCACGAGAAAATCATATGGCAGAGCGGCCTCGAGGCCGCTCATGAGCGCGAGCAACGCGTAGCGCTCTGGGTGCACACCATAACCTGTTATGGTGTGCACCCAGGCTGCGCCTGGGTGAACACAGGACGCTTGCAGCGTCCTTTCACTAACTAAATTAACCATACGACGGCATGCGAGGCGATAAACAGCATCGAAATTGCTTCCGTCAGACATTTTCGGGAGTCTTTGCTGGTACTCAAAATCGGTACAAGCTTGTCTGTATTTCGTTCTCGGCTCAAACGAATCATTTATCTCCATCAAATCAAGCAAATCATAGTCATTCCTCGTCTTCCAATTTCTTTTCGCACCTTGCATAAGGGGGTTGGCGACGCCAAGGAATGGACTGGAATAAATTATTTTTTCATCGACACTGGGAAAATGAACTTCGTCACATATCGTACCGTCTTTACGTGCGTTAGTTTCATTCCACATGCTCGAATAAGTTATGTCTTCCCCATAATCACGTAAGCAACGAGATACACTTGCCATTTTACAAATTGCATCAAAAAGCTCTTGCACATGCACAGCAACAAGCGGGGTGTTTCTCCACGAACTTGTTCCCTGTTCACTTAGCAACAATGCAAAAGTTTTAAGCTCGGATTCCTCAATGTGGATAATACGATTCTTGTGGCCTTTTACCTCCCAATTCCAATTATCATCTTTAGTTCCCGGCACGTCCCCACTACCATCAGATGCATAGCATTCATCGATAGTGGACGGCGCATACAAATTCCAAATCGAATCAAATGAAATGCTTGAATTAATTTTATTTCTATAGATATTGAGACTAAACTGCGCATTGCTGTCCACGCCCGCAAACAAATTAAGTCTATTCTGAAAATGGAAATGGCTACATATCCTACGATACATTTCTCTTCTAAGAAGTGGAGCCTTCGTGTCCGCATAAACCTCATCTGGATGGACAAATGCGCTTACGCCATTCTGCGCACGCGTATAGCTCCAGGCATTCGGCAGGAAACAGCGGAACAAATTGGTTCGTCCCTGTAGTAGTGGGTAATTCCCCACTGAACCATAGAATGCCAAAGCACCGGCAATATTCACATACTCCCGAAGATACATAATTCGTATACGTGCGTTCTTTAGAAGTTCACCCATACGCTTACTCAGATCGGAAGCCGTAAGCTTATGAATCGCAAAATAAGGATTCGCATCGGAAACGGCATCCGTCTCGCTCCACTGCACATTCACCCACGGCGGGTTGCCGACCATGAAGTCGAAGCCGCCGTCTTTGAACACGTCGGCGAATTCGAGCTCCCAGTGGAAGAAACGCTGCTTCTTGGCGATTTCCTTCACCAAGCGAAGCCTTTGCGCTGGTTCCCCATCACCTTTGCAAAGCTCATCGAGATCCACAGTGTGGTCATACATGTAGTCGCGTTCATGACTATCGTCCATGGTGTCCATAAGCGTGGGCTGATTGTTATCCATCGACATCAGAGCGAATCCCTCTTCCTGTGGAATCTCGCCGGTGAGGATCAGCGACATTTCCGTGAGATACTGCGATCTTGTGGGGAGCAGACCCGCCTGATCGATAGGCCAGAACCACAGCGAGCACCAGTAGTCCATGGCAAGTTTCAAACGAGCGTATTCGCTGGCGTTCTCAGCCTTTTCCGAATGGTAGGCAATGCGAAGCATCTCATCTTTCTCGCGAATGGTGAGGTTGTTGCCACGGAAGTATTCATTTTCGATGCCAAGCAACCCCTGCCCATGCTTCTGCTGGTTTTCCAAAGCCTTCGCGGTCTTTTTGGAAACGTTCGCGTCAAAACCGTAGATAATCAAATCGTCTTGAGTCGCCTTTTCCAATTGCCGACGCGCTTTGATCTGGCCGCGCCATAGTTCGTCGATGGTCTTTGACAACGACCTCATCAGACCAATCTCCGTCTGGGAATAAGGCTTCTTGGCGAATTCCTTCTTCCAAGCCTTGATGGTTTCCAGATGTTCGGATTCTATGCTTTTGACGGTCTTGTCATCATACTTGCACATGTCCGGATCTCCGGTCAGGAACTGGTAGATGCGCTTGACGGATGACGAACTCTGGTTGAACCCGATATGCGTGGGTTCGACCTCATACCAGTGGCGGTTTTTGGTAGCGCCGGCCAGATTCGATTCCGAATACCCGACGCGACGGCCGCCAATCAGCGAATTGCCACATTGCAGCTGGGTGCCGAACCATGGTACGAAGGATCCTTCGCAAATGGTGTTGAGCCATAGGGACACTTCTCCCAATTCCACTGCCACGGGGTTCAGGTCGATGCCGTAGATGTTGTGGTCGGCGATGTACATCTTAACCTTCTGCAGTTCAGCCTGCCTGTGTTCCGCGGGAATCGCCGCCTTCTGGCCTTCCTCAGCAACCCGCTCCTTCTCCCTGCGGTTCAGATACATAGTGGCCAGCTGGTTGATGGTCTCGTTCAGGAAGGTCGCAGAGCCCATAGCCGGCTCGCAGATCTTCAGGCTCAGAATATCGGCGGCTTGATGGACACGTGGCTCAATCTCCTTGAGCGCGTACTTCACCAGGCATTGCGCAAGACTGTCCGGCGTATAGAAGGAGGCCGACGTTTCACGTTCCCGGCCTGCAAGTCGGTAGATGAATGTGCCCGGCTCGTAGGTGCGTAGCTCGCCGGCATGCAGGCTCTTGTCCGGGTAGCGTACACGCTCGGCCTCCGAATAATTGTCGAGTTCTCGTTCCGGCACAAAATAGCCGACTTTCAAAGGGGTCGTAGGAATCCTTTGGGCTCGTTTTGACCTCGTAGAGTTTCTCCTTGGCGATGAAACCACGGTAAGACAGCAATGCCTCATACACGGCACCCATCTGGCTGATGCCCAGGGCCGCATAGGAGATGCGCTGCCTGCGTTTGACTCCCTTACCCGTCTTGGTGACGCTCATCAAATCGACGATGCGCAACATTACGCTGTCGCGGAGTGCGGCATGTTCGATCAGCGCGGTCCGTTCCGGGTCGAAGATGTGCGCCTTGAGCGGTGGCACCATGAACACCGCGTTGGTGGCCTCCTCGGCGGACAATCCTTTGAACTGTTCGTCCGTCTTCGGATACCCATTGAATACCAGATCGTCGAGTCGGCGCAATGTGTACGCTAGATAGGTGGAATCGCCAGCCTCATCCATGCAGCCACGCATCTGTTCCGCAATATCTCGCAAGCTGTCCAGCGAATAGCCGGTACGGTAGATGTCGGATTTCATCGGCGCGTAGCCGAGCGACGGCTTCGCCTCGATGAACAGGAGGAACAGCAGACGGTACATGTATCGCAACGCCTGCACTGTCAGATCGCCCGCGTCGATTTCGTCGATGCTCCGCCCCTTATTACAAGTCCAGTCGTGGATGACCTCATTACCAAGAATCTCCACACATTCACGTAACGCGGAACGCAGATTGTCAGACACCTCAACCGCGTTCTTCGCAGACGTGTCATCAAACGTGTCAAGCAGACTGTCACCTTTGTTCGGGCAGAGACTATCACGACGCAACAGCACAGCCATCGCCGTATACACATGATCCTGATGGCGGCTGAAGATCTCGTCCAGGTCAAACAGCATGCATTTCTTGTCATTCCATTTACGGCGGTCGATCAACGCTATCTGATGCAACCCCATGAGAAGAATCCACCGTGCCGGCTCGTCGAAATCGGCAAGCAGCATACGTGCATATTCCTCACAGGAGGTGCCGTCCTTGCTGGAGCCGTCTTCGATGGGGCTTTCCAGAACGCCTGCCTCCGCACTATCGGACAGGCTCACCAGAACTTGCAAGCGCGGAGCCCCATCGGAATCATTGACCTGATAGTAGACAGGAACAGACTTCCCTGAAATCTGGTCGGGCAATCCCTCGTCTTTGGCTTGATTCCCCTCCTGCGTATAGCCGAGTGCGGCGAGCATGTCGTCGATGAAATTCCGTACCCGTTCAGCTGGAAACAGATCGTTCTCGTTGTTGTTGATGACTTCGGTGAACGACTGGCGCATGTCCTTCAGCAGTCGCGCTGGGCGTTCCTCAGGAGGAAGCTGTTTCCAAGGTGTGGAGGCATTCTTCACTTCATCCGGAAAATATTCCTTCATATAGTACGGCGTGTAGAAGTCGTTGACCGCCTCGATGCCTGGGAACGTCTCGTTCAGTTCCTTCGCCATGGTCTCCCCCTCTATTCCTTACCTACGAATGCGGCCGCAATGCGGATTACTGGTTCGCCGGAGGCGTCCAATGTGTCCTGAACCCAGTCGGCATATTGTTCGAGCATCCGATCAACCTGTTTTGTGTTTTCCTTGGTGTTTTTGCCTTGGGATTGCAACAGTGCCTTGCGTGCATGGGACCAACGCTCGATGCGGTCCATTTGCCGAGTCACTTCTTCATCTGCCTGCGCACGATATTGTTCACCGCAATCGCTGAGCATGCTCTTGCCGCGCGATACCGCATCCTCCAACAGCAGTTGTGCCGCATCTATCTGTTCGGAGCTGGCCGCGGAATCCTCTCGACTCACATAACGACGTTCAGTGGTTCCCGGAATCAAGTTCCCACGATATCCGGTGATACGCCACACTTCCTCAAGTGGCAGTATGCCCATGCATTCGCCATCGAGATACCGTACACCGAACCATTCATCGATCACCGGGGATGCGTGCTTGTTGGCGACCATGCCGTTCATCAGCATAATCGTCTCATCCGCATGCAGGTTTCCGTTGGTCACGCCAATAATCGGGGCCTCGTCACGTTGGTACAGCAGTGAGGAAGCCTTCAACCCGACCCATTCCGTGATTGGATTCAATTCCCACAGGTATTGGACCCGACTCCATGACTCGTCGTTGATACGGGCCAGCAGACCGTTGGCTTGGTCTTCGCAGTATTTCGCGTCATCACTCCATTCAGCGATGTTGTCTCGCAACACCTGCGTGTTCGGCACACGTCTGCGCAGCCACGCGCGCAACGGGCTATTCCCTTGGAACTCCACCGCGAATCCATGAGCATCACGCAACTGACGTTTCGACTTAAGACCAGCCGACTGCCGGAACTCCTCGCAGGAGAGCCCCTCATCCACATACTCGTAATCCGACATCAGCGTAGAGGAATCGACTATGCCGCCATCGTCGGCGCTCCCAGCCGTGCTCTCCCCTGCGGACTCGTTTTCCTCAGTGCTCGCAGTATCGGCACCATCCGGCGTAGTGAGGTTGAAAAAACTCAGTGGATCGAAAACATCGTCATCCGCCACAGTCTCAACGTCTCCGGAACGTTCGTCCGAATGATCGATGTCCTCATCAGGAATACAAAGTCTGGCTGCGAAATTCTCCGCTGATTCGCCGGATTCAATCGCTTCGCGGGTAAAATCTTCCTCCTGATCGACGTCGAATTTGCCCATGAGCAAGGACGGATCGCCGATATCCTTACGTGCCTGGTCTTCCTTCTGCTGCAGGATCTCGAGAATATGCGTGTCACCTTGAATCTTTGCATTACGCGAGTTAATCATCATGAAACGAATATCAGGCTGTTTACGCTGCCCATAACGGTCGATGCGTCCGTTACGCTGCTGGAACACCATCAACGACCATGGAGTGTCGAAATGGATGAGTCTGTGGCTCAGATAGTGCAGGTTCAGACCTTCAGAGGCCACGTCGGAGGCCACGAGAATGCGTACAGACGAGGACTTCGTACCGAAATCCTCGACGATTTTCTGCTGTTCCACATCGCTCATGCCTCCATCCATGGAGACGATAGCCTTCTTCGGTAGTTTGAGATCCTGCCGCAAGTGCTCCTCGAGATAGTTCTTCGTCTCGATGCGTTCCGTGAAAATCACGATACGGTCGTCGGCGTCTTCACCGTTATGCCAACCGTAATCGGCACTGCGCAGAAGCTGCAGCAGTCTCTGGTATCGGGAAAACTGCATCGGACCGATTTTCTCCAAAGCGGCCTTGAGCCCTTCAAGCCTGTCGATGTCTCCGGTCTGATCGGACGCATCTTTTTTGGCAAGCCGCTTCACTCGCTCGTCGATGGTCTTAATGCACGCTGCCGGCGATGAAAACAGACTCTTCTCAAGCATCGTCTTGAACAAGAAGGAATTGCTTCTCTTCTGATGCATATCCATGACGAGTTTCATATCGGTCAGATAATCGAACGCCTCTTCCTCGGCCGCGGTGGCCATGCATTTCTCCTGCGTCACCTTGCGCTCCGGGAAGCTGCCCGATACTTCGGCCATCACGTCCTTCTTGAAACGGCGGACGTACAGGTGTTCGACATCCTGCTTGTCGTACTGTTCCGGATCGGGCAGAGTAGTTGGGTCGAGCATGTTCATCAACGAAGCGAAACTACGGGCACGGCCGTCATGAGGCGTGGGCGGACAGCATAATCAACGGTATCGGGCAACGGGGTAAGCAAGGCGTTTGGCGAGCTTGGCGCGCTGTGCGCTGCGACCGTTGGCGGCACGGTCGGCGACATTCTGAGCCTCGTCGATCACGATGATGTCCCAATACGAGGCATCGAGTGCCGCGCCATATTGGATGTCCCTCTTCAACGTATCAATGGAGATGATCACCTTGTCGTAGTAGGAGAACGGGTTGGCGTTCGCGGGGATCTCGGAACGAATCTGCTGGATGCGCGAGGAGTCCAGACTAATCAGCGGGATGGTGAACCGTTCCCACATCTCCTTCTGGAACTGGACCATCATGCTTTTCGCCGTTACCACGAGAATACGGCGGCCTTTGCGGCGCTTGATGAGTTCCGACATCAGGATGCCAGCCTCCAAGGTCTTGCCAAGACCGACAGCGTCGGCGATGAGAATTCGCTGGCGCGGTTGGGCGAGCGCCTTCTTCGCCGGAACGAGTTGGTACGGCAGGGAGTCCATGGCAGCCTTGTGGCCGACATGAATCCTCGCATCGGTCGGCGCAGTGGCACGTAACAGACTCTCGATGAACAGATGCGATTTCGCAGCTCTTGCCGAGGTGTCGGGAATGAAACGCGTCTTCACCGGATCGACAGGTGTAATTGTGTCCAAATCATCAAGGAACGTGGCCGTCACATCCCGCACCAGAGCGGAGATACCAGTGCATGAAACGGCATGGTTGCCAAGGCTGTTCAGTTCGACCCTATCCACAAGCCATTCCTGGCCGCGGATCAGCACTCTCATGCCTGGAGAAAGCAGTTCTCGTTCCGAATGCGCGCCATGCTTCATTGCCGTGTGCTCCCCATATGCTCTTAATCCCAATGTTTTCGCATATATTGTATGTCATTAGGGGTGCGCTTCATCAATTTGCCGCATGAATGCTAGATACACACACGCTTTTATGATTGATACTCAGAATTATCTATATCTTTCGATTATTACTTTGCTTGAATCGTCAGAGCAAGTGCAACACCGTTGAATGGTGGACTTCCCAGGGTATCCGGTATCCATGGCGTTTGCGTGGTCTGTGATCGATGGCATCGTACACGGCCCGGACCTCCTGCTCGCCGACAGCGGTGAAGCCGGCGCCCTTGGGGGAAACACTCACGAATCAGCCCGTCGGTGTTCCCGTTGCCGCCGCGCCGCCATGGATGGAGGGGCAGGGCGAAGCAGAACACCGCGCCGGTGGCCTGTTCGACCTTCTCGAAGTCA
>ENA-OQCV01000215-OQCV01000215.1-human-gut-metagenome-genome-assembly--contig:-NODE-215-length-16801-cov-2.528967_pt1 | contig 16801 bp, 19 predicted proteins | sample MGYA00242766_ERZ504592 | MGnify/ENA primary metagenome ERZ504592 (study PRJEB26092, sample SAMD00036315) | human gut metagenome | host: Homo sapiens | study: EMG produced TPA metagenomics assembly of...
GGAATTTGAGTTAATTTGGCGTCTGCCCATAGGTGCTCCAGATTGTAGAATTCCCTTGTTTCAGGCAGGAAGACATGCACCAATATGTCCGAGTAGTCCATAGCTACCCATTCGGCATTGCGCAGCCCGTCTACGGCAAAGGGCTTGGTATCGGCACCCTTGCGTGTGAAGTCCCTGATGGATTCTACAATGGCTGTCACTTGGCTGGGAGAGTTTCCTTGGCAGATGACGAAATAATTGCATATTGTATCGTCGATTTTTGTCAGATCTGCGATGACGATTTTTTTTACCTTTTTTATCTTGAATACCTTCTGTTATCTGTTGAATCAGTTTCTTCGTTTCGTTCATTATACATTATTATATTAAAACAGTTGACAAATATACGTTGATTTCTCATATCAAACACGCAAAAGAGGAAAACTCTTTCAATTTTTGATTTTTTTTGAGTTATATAATCCTTTGGATTACGGTATCTTATCAGTTTTTTGCGAAAAAAAGTACTCGTTTTTGTTTTGATTTATAGAAATCTTTGTATCTTTGCAACCGCAAAACGGAAATAATAACAATTGGGCTATGGTGTAATGGTAACACTACAGATTCTGGTCCTGTCATTCCTGGTTCGAATCCAGGTAGCCCAACGAACTTACCTTATTTAGTCAAAAAACCACTAAAATCGCAAGTTTTAGTGGTTTTTTGTTGCTTTTCGACCATGTACGAAAATTTCAGTGTAGGCATTCGGTGGCAAATTCAGTGACAAGGCTTCTGTAAGCCGGAAATATTCTGTAAATTTGTAGCATTTCAACATTAAAGCAGAATTTTATGGCAAAAGAATTAGCACTGAAGTACGGCTGTAACCCTAACCAGAAGCCGGCTCGCATTTTCATGCAGGAGGGGGAGTTACCTATTGAGGTTTTGAATGGACGTCCGGGGTATATTAATTTTATGGATGCCTTGAATGGATGGCAGTTGGTAAAGGAACTGAAAGAGGCGACCGGTATGCCTGCTGCAACTTCATTCAAACACGTCAGTCCGGCGGGTGCCGCCATCGGCTTGGAACTCAACGAGACAATGAAGAAGATTTATTTTGTGGATAATCTTCCGCTCTCTCCGCTTGCTTGCGCATATGTGCGTGCCCGCGGTGCCGACCGTATGTCTTCCTATGGTGACTTTATCGCTTTGAGTGATGTGTGCGACGAGGCTACTGCACGTTTTATTAACCGCGAGGTCTCGGATGGCGTTATTGCTCCGGGGTATACGGACGAAGCACTGGCTATCTTGAGGGAAAAGCGTAAAGGAACTTACAATGTGATTCAGATAAGTCCCGGCTATAAGCCTGCCCCGATTGAACATAAGGATGTCTTTGGTATCACGTTTGAGCAGGGACGTAATGAGATAAAGCTGAATGGAGATGAACTCTTTGCGAATATTCCTACTCGGAATAAGAATTTCCCGGAAGCAGCGAAACGTGATTTGATGATAGCCCTTATCACTTTGAAATATACGCAGTCGAATTCTGTATGCTATGTGAAGGACGGTCAGGCTATCGGTATTGGTGCCGGCCAGCAGAGCCGTATCCACTGTACTCGCTTGGCGGGCAACAAGGCCGACATTTGGCATTTACGCCAGCATCCGAAGGTGTTGAATTTGCCATGGGTAGAGAAAATCCGCCGTGCCGACCGTGATAATACGATTGATGTCTATATCAGTGAAGACCATGACGATGTGCTGGCTAACGGTGTTTGGCAGCAGTTCTTTACGGAGAAACCTGAAGTGCTGACCCGTGAAGAAAAACGGGCTTGGTTGGATACATTGAAAGGTGTTTCTTTGGGTTCGGATGCATTCTTCCCTTTTGGAGACAATATTGAGCGTGCCCATAAGAGTGGAGTAGATTACATTGCCCAAGCGGGTGGTTCTGTACGCGATGACCATGTGATTGAAACTTGCGATAAATATGGCATTGCCATGTCGTTCACGGGTATCCGTCTGTTCCATCATTGATAAGGGGTATAAAAGTAGGCCCGCCCCCACGGCTGCATAGCTGTAGGGGCGGGTTCCTTTTTTGATTAAGTCTTATCTTGTTACGTTATCCTTGGTTTTTTGATGTTCTCGTCCACCACTTTTATCTTTTCTTTCACAAGCTCGATGTCTGCTTTCAGCTTTTCCACCTTGCGGTTGATTTCTGTCAGCAGACTATTTCCCTTCTTGGAAGAAGTGGTCAGGAAGCCGAGATTGTTTTCATATGTCTGGAGCTCGTTCTTCATATTGTCGAAGGCACGTACCAGCTTCTCACGTTCCCGGTAAAGGGCTTGTGGACTACCTTCCTGAATGGAGCTGATAGTCGACTTGAAATTGCTTAGCTTCTTGTTGGAGGCACTGATGTTGAAGCGTTCAAACAATTTGTCTATCTGACTATGGTATTGCTTATAGATTCGGTCTTTCTCTTTGAAAGGTACATGTCCTACGCCGTTCCATTCTTTCATGAGGTCGCGTACCAGTTGGGTAGCTTCCTCCGTATCCATTTGGTCATCGATAGCATTCAGTTTCTCGATGATGTTTTTTTCTTTTCCAGATTTTCCTGCTCTACGCTGCGCTGTGAAGAAGTGGCTTTGTTCTTTTGTTCGAAGAAGTAGTCACAAGCGGAGATGAAACGTTTCCATACGGCATCCGAATATTTCTTTGCTACCGGACCGATGGTTTTCCATTCTTTCTGAAGTTTGGTCAGTTCATCGGCAGTTACTTTCCAGTCGGTACTGTCCTTAAGAGCTTCTGCTTTTTCGCACAAGGCACGCTTCTTTTCCAGGTTTTCGTTCATACCTTCCTTCAGGGTCTTGAAGAACTCTCCCTTTTTACGGAAGAACTCGTCGCACGCTTTGCGGAAACGTTCGAAAATCTTCACGTTCATTTTTTGCGGAGCGAAACCGATGGTCTTCCATTTGTTTTGAAGTGCGATGACTTCTTGCGTTTTGCTCTCCCAAGAAGCAAAGTTTGTCAGTTCTTTGTAGTCGATGGCTTCTATGATTTCGCAAATTACGGTCTTTTGGTCAAGATTGTGTTGTTCCACTTCCTTCAACGCTTCGAAATGTTGCTGGTGACGTCGGTTTACGGTTGTAGAGGCAGCTTTGAAACGTGCCCAGATTTCGTCGCGTAGTTCCTTGGCTACCGGCCCTGTATCACGAAATTCTTGATGTAGCTTCTGTAACTGATGGAAAGCTGAAACTACATCCGCTTCATCCGCCAGCTTTTCGGCAGCTTCACAGAGATGTGTCTTGATTTCCAAATTCTTCTTGAAATCGTATTCGCGGAATTCATTGTTCAGTTTCAGAAGGTCATAGAATTTCTCAACATACAATTGGTAGTTTTCCAAAGCTCGTTGACCTTAGCTTGCGGAACGAGTTTAACTTCGTTCCATTGCTGCTGTAGTTTCTTGAACTCCGTATAGCTCTTGTTGGCGTCATCTGGAGATTCAACCAGCTCCTTCAGCTCTTCGATGATGGAAAGCTTTACCTGCAGGTTCATTTCCTTTTGCTTCTCCAGTTCGGCTGTGAGTGCACTTCTTTTTTCTTTGATGACGGACATGATATTCTTGAACTCTTCCTCCACACAGTCTGTTTGTGGAACAAAGTTCTCCGCGGCGCCTCCGTTTTCAATGAACAGTTTTCTGGCCGCATCCTGCTCAGCATTGTGCAGCTTGTAGAAAGATTGCTTCAAACCGTCTATTTCAGGTTTTGCCACGTTCTCCACGTCTGCAACCACCTCTTTGAGTTTGGCAAGTATTTCCTCTTTCGTGAGCTTCTGAACTGGCTCTACCGGCTTTTCCGAAACGATTTCTTCAGCGGGAGTTTCTGTTGTTGCCGGTTCAGAAACCTCTGCTGCCTTCTTTTCTTCTTCTAATTCCACCGGCTTTTCGGGGAGATTAGTGTCATGAGTGTCCGTCATTGTATTTACTTTTTTTAGAAACGGGTTCCTCCCGTTTCGGGTTACATTAGGCTACAAATTAATGAAATAAAATGATTACTTCATACAATTTGCCTTGATTTTTTTCCTATTTTCTTGTTTTTATGACAGTAAGACAGTGATACCCATGTACAGCATCATGCCTATAATGTCATTGGTAATGGAGATAAACGGGCCGGTGGCAATGGCCGGGTCAACCTTCAGATTTCTCTAAAGTCATGGGGACTAGCGTTCCGAAGATGGAGGCGAACATGACGACTGCAAAGAGGCTGATGGAGACGGAATAAGTGACCGTAGCCGTAGCTCCGAACCGGATAAAATTATAGATGTATACCAGCAGGGAGATGATGGTGGCATTGATGACCGCCACTACTGCTTCCTTGGCTACCTGCTTGAAGGTGTCTTTGGCATCCAGTGAGCTGTTGGCAAGGCCTTGCACGATGATGGCAGACGACTGGGTTCCCACGTTTACCCCCCGTACCACCAATCAACGGAATATAAAGGGCCATTTCCGGATGGGCGGCGAAAGTCGTGTCGAAGTTACCCAATATCATGGAGTTGCCTATACCACCTAACATACCGATAAGTAACCATGGAAGGCGGGCAGAAGTCTGGCGCATGACATTATCGTCCGTTTCTACATCTTGGGACAAACCGGATGCCAACTGGTAATCACGTTCCGACTGTTCGCGGACTTCGTCCATGACGTCGTCTACGGTAATCTGGCCTACCAGACGCCCGATACTGTCTACAACAGGAGCTGCCACCAAGTCATACTTTTCGATGATTTGTACCACTTCGTCAATGGGGGTATCTACATGGACGGAGATAGGATCTTTCCGCATCACATGCTTTACCTTGGAGACAGAAGGGGAAGTTATCATTTTCTTCAATGGGAATACCCCTTGCAGACGGTCTTCGTCGTCGATGACGTATACGTAGTAAATTTTCATCCAGCTTTTCAGCTTGCAGGCGCATTTCCTTCAGGCACTCCGGCATACTCCAGTTTTCATTGACAGTCACCATTTCCGTACCCATCAAACCACCGGCAGTGTCTTCATCATATTTCAGCAGGTCAACGATGTCACCGGCTTGTTCTATATCTTCGATGTGCGAAAGTACTTCCTCCTGCTTGTCTTCATCAAGTTCGCGCATCAGGTCTACGGCATCGTCCGTGTCCATATAATCCACGAAACGCTTGGCAATGGTCTCCGAAGGAAGAAGTTCCAGGAATTCTTTCCGGATGTCTTCGTCCATTTCAACCAGTACGTCCGCTGCCGTTTCGTTGTCAAGGAGGCGGTAAACGAAGCGGGCTTCCTCCAAGCCGAGGTCATTGCACAGTTCTGCAATATCCGCCGGGTGAAGATCGGTCAAAAAGTGTTTTGACGTTTTCCGCGTCTTTCTGTTCTATCAGGCTTTTGACTTTGTCTATGTATTCTTCGTCTATTTCCATGATTGTTCGTGTTTAATCACTAGCCATTAATCATTAATCGTTCTCAATGCCTGTTCCACTTGGTTGGTCAGCTGAATAAATTCCTGTACGGACAGTTGTTCCGGGCGTTTATTAAATAATACGTCCTCCGTCAGTGGACAGTCTTTGCCGAGTATCGGTTTTATGGAGTTCCGCAGAGTCTTGCGTCGTTGGTTGAACGTGGTTTTCACTACTTGCTTGAACAATTTCTCGTCGCAGCCTAAATCGTGCGTTTCATTGCGCATCATGCAGATGACGGCACTTTTAACTTTTGGGGCGGGTTGAAGACATGTTCGTGTACCGTAAACAAGTACTCCACTTTGTACCATGCTTGTATCAGTACACTTAGGATTCCGTATGTCTTGCTGCCCGGCCCGGCGGCTATGCGCTCGGCTACTTCCTTTTGTATCATACCCGTACAGCAGGGAATCAGATCCTTATATTCCAGCATTTTGAAGAATATCTGGCTGGAGATATTATAAGGATAGTTTCCCGTCAGCACAAAAGGTTGCCCGCCAAACAACCGTTGCAGGTTCATTTTGAGGAAGTCGTCCTCAATAATGTTGTCTTCCAGTTGCGGATAGGCTTCCCGTAGGTAGGCCACTGACTCGTAGTCCAGTTCTACTACTTTGACGTTGCGCTCTTTGGGCAGAAGAAACTGGGTCAGTACTCCCATTCCCGGACCAACTTCGAGGATGGGAATTTCGGGACAGACATCTACCGTGTCGGCGATGTCTTGTGCCACTTTCAGGTCTTTCAGGAAGTGTTGCCCGAGAAACATTTTTAGGTTTAACTACTCTCATGTATCAACTAAATCATTACTTTTGCTCCGTAAACGTAGGCTGTAGTGTGAACAACAACCTATCTTTACACGGAGCAAAGGTAGTTCTTTTCAATGAAGAATGAAGAATGAAGAATGAAGAATTTGGGAATATCGTATGAATAAGCTGCTAAAAAAGACGTTGAAAATCATCTTACCCATTTTATTGGGTGGTTTTATCCTCTATTGGGTATATCGTGATTTTGACTTTTCAAAGGCAGAAGAAGTTCTCCTTCATCAGACGAACTGGTGGTGGATGTTGTTGTCCTTGTTCTTCGGTGTGATGAGCCATGTGTTACGAGGCTGGCGTTGGAAGCAGACTTTGGAGCCGCTGGATGCTCATCCCAAAACAAGCGATTGCGTTGATGCCATTTTTGTATCTTATGCCACCAATCTGGTACTGCCCCGTGTGGGAGAGGTTTCGCGTTGTGGAGTACTTGCCAAATATGATAATGTTTCCTTTGCAAAGTCCCTGGGGACGGTGGTGACGGAGCGGTTGGTAGATACGCTTTGCATTCTGCTGATTACGGGGATTACTTTTTTGGCGCAGATGCCTGTCTTTTTCCGTTTTTTCGAGGAGACGGGCACCAAGATTCCTTCGCTGGTGCATCTTGTGACTTCCCCTTGGTTTTATGTGGCTCTTTTTTCTATTATTGGTGTTTTGGTACTTCTCTATTTTCTGTTGCGTATGCTCTCATTTTTTTGAAAAGGTAAAGGGAGTAGTCTTGAATATATGGGAAGGTGTGATGTCACTTAAGAATGTGAAGAATGTGCCTTTGTTTGTTCTTTACACTTTACTTATTTGGCTATGCTATTTCTATCATTTCTATATAACTTTCTATTGCTTCCAGTTTACGGAGCACCTTAGTTTCCTTGCCGGACTGGTGATGTTTGTCGGCGGAACGTTTGCAGTCATTGTTCCCACGCCCAACGGGGCAGGACCCTGGCACTTTGCTGTCATCACTATGATGATGCTTTATGGGGTAAATGCTACGGATGCGGGTATATTTGCTCTGATAGTGCATGGCATACAGACGTTGCTGGTGATAGTGTTGGGCATCTACGGGTCGTTGCACCTGGCGTTGGCGAATAGGGCAAAGAAATAGACGTTTCTTGTGGTGGGTTCCTATATTGTCACTTCTTGTGTTAGAGGACAGAGACAGTACTTATAGAGAGTACTCCTTTAAAAGTACTGTAATACTTCTTTGCAAGTACTTCAGTACTTCCTTATAAGTACTGAAACCTAAAGGTTGTTGGAAGATTGGTTTCTTTAAACGATATTGTTGCTTGGATATAGAAGTGGGAGAAATTCCTAAATATGGTAGCTATATTAGGTGCAGATGTTCTATCGCAATATGTGAAGATGTAAAAGCCATGTTTAAGATAGCTGATGATTTAGTACTTTAGAAAAATCCCGGTTTATTGTACTTTCCGAGAATAAACCGTTATATTTGCGAAAACTAACCTTTTTAGAATTATGAGTACAATCTTACAGTTAGCTCCACAGAATGTATGGAAGCACTTTTATTCACTGACCCAGATTCCCCGTCCGTCAGGACATATGGAGAAGATTACCAAATTCCTTATTGATTTTGGAAAAGGCTTGGGTTGAATCATTGCCGACGGGTCGCAATGTTATTATTCGTAAGCCTGCCACTCCGGGTATGGAAAACCGCAAAGGCATCATCCTTCAGGCGCATATGGACATGGTGCCTCAGAAGAACAACGATACTATTCACGATTTTACAACAGATCCCATTGAAACCTATGTTGACGGTGATTGGGTGAAAGCCAAAGGAACCACGCTGGGAGCAGATAATGGTTTGGGAGTAGCTGCCATTATGGCGGTGCTCGAAGATAATAACTTGAAGCATGGCCCATTGGAAGCTCTGATAACCAAGGATGAAGAAACGGGAATGTATGGTGCATTCGGTTTGAAACCCGGAACTATGCAAGGGGAAATTCTGCTGAACCTTGATTCTGAGGACGAAGGCGAACTCTATATCGGCTGTGCCGGTGGTCTTGATATTACTGCTACTTTGGAATATAAGGAGGAGACGCCTATGGCCGATTTCGTTGCTCGTAAGATTACGCTGCAAGGTTTGCGTGGCGGTCACTCCGGTTTGGAAATCAATGAAGGGCGCGGTAATGCCAATAAATTGCTGGCACGCATCGTACATGATTTGCTGATTGAGTTTGACTCCCAGCTGGCAAGTTTTGAAGGTGGTAATATGCGTAATGCTATCCCTCGCGAAGCACATGCGGTATTGGTGTTCAATCCTGAGGATATGGACGGTTTGGAAGATTATATGAAGGAATACGAGGCACAACTGAATGACGAATATGCTCCGATTGAAAGTGGTATTACCCTGAGTATAGAAGAGGTAACTCTACCCACTGCCGTTGTTCCTTCAGAAATCCAGGATAATATGATTAACGTGTTGATGGCTTGCCAGAATGGTGTGATGCGTATGATTCCTACTGTTCCCGATACTGTAGAAACTTCCTCCAATTTGGCTATCGTAATCATTGCAGACGGTAAGGCCGAAGTTCGTATTTGGCGCGTAGTTCTTGCGATACGATGAAGGATTTCCTGGCAGACAGCCTGACAGCTTGTTTCGCTATGGCAGGTATGAAGGTGGAATTGAGTGGTGGCTATTCTGGATGGCAGCCTAATGTGGATTCTCCTATACTGCATGCCATGAAGCTGTCCTATAAGCAGCAGTTTGGTGTGGAACCTGCCGTGAAGGTTATTCATGCAGGTTTGGAATGCGGTATTATTGGTGCCAATTGTCCAGGACTCGATATGATTTCTTTCGGTCCCACTTTGCGTTCTCCGCATTCACCGGACGAGCGTGCGTTAATTCCTACTGTTTCCAAGTTCTATGATTTCTTGGTGGCTACATTGGAGCAGACTCCTGAAAAGTAGAGAATACTTTATGTAATGAATAGGGGCAGGGTGCTTTATTAAGTATCCTGCCTTTTTTGTCTGTGACAGTTTGTCCTCTTTCTGCCAGAATGTCCCAGACTTATTACAATGGTATGTCAATATCCTTGCACTTTCTCCCTAAAAATTGACCTAAGTCAAGAAATATGTTATAAAACATGTTTTCTATCTGTTTTTTGCTTGTTATCTTGAACAAAGGCTCTATTTTTGTGTTGTAAAACATGAAAACAATAGAAAACTAGTAGATTTTTTAAGGATAACAAGATTGATTTTAGGAGGATAACAAAATGTAAAATGTTAAAGAGCTTTTTTTAAGCATGTCGGCGAAGCCGATAAGAACATTTGGGGTTACGTAATGCTTTAAGCATTGCCCCCCCCCTTTCGTGAAGTATTGAATTTTAGTTTTCAGGTATTAGTTTAATTTTTTAAGATTATGAAAAAGAAGATTGCAAATTCATTTAAGCACATTCTTACCGCAGCTGGTAAGAATTGGATGGAGGCAATGAGATATTATAGCCTCCAAATGTGAGTACACTAACATTTAAGTATAGCACAAGGGATATGTTTGCAAAACATATCCCTTGCTTTTTTTTGTAGGAGTAGAATAAGAATTTTTTATGTCCAAAAGTACATTTGTTTGAACTTTATTCACTTCCTTTGTTATTAATACAAAGACTAACAAACGAATAATTATGAGAGTAATTCAAAGAATTTGTAGCATATTGTTGCTGCTGGTTACATTTGGGGCTTCGGCATTGTATGCGCAGACGTACGATAAGTTGTGGAAGCAGGTGGAGCAGGCTCAAAAGAAAAGCCTGCCTCAAACAGTGATAAAACTGGCTGATGAAATCTATCGGAAAGGTCGGCAAGAGCAGAATGCTCCGCAAATGTTGAAAGCCTACATTTGTAGGGAGACTTATCAAGAGGGGCTGACTCCGGACAGCCTTTACTCCAGTCTGAAATATATGGAATCTTGGGCACAATCGGAGAGGAATCTGGTGAACAAGGCTATTCTACATTCTTTGTTGGCATATGAATATGCTGACTTGATGCGGAAGAATCGCCGTGTCTTGCTGTCACGTACTTTACTGACTGTTGACGAGGTTCCAGAAGATATCCGTGAGTGGAGTATCAGCCAGTTTGTGGATAAAATAGATAGGTGTAACCGTGCATCCTTGCAGGATTCCATCCGCTTGCTCAATACATCTGCAGAACAATATGTGCCTTTTGTGGTGTTGGAAGACGGTAGCCGGTTCTATGGGCACGATATGTACCATCTATTGGTAAGCCGTGCTGTTGATGCTTATCGGCAGCTGGATGGTTTCAGCGTGGATTCTTTGGTACAGACCCGTATCGAAAGGATTTATCTGGATATGATGAATGCTTATCGCCATCGTGCCGGTTCGGAAGATGCTATGTTGCTCTGTTGTCTTGATTATTGGAACTGGAAGTTGACCGGTGGTATCAGCCAGCAGCCTTATCCTACTTTCCGAATGCGTCAGGAAAAGGCTAATCGGGAATATCTTGAGGTTTTGGATAAATTGATAAAGGAATACGGTTCACGAGAGGTTTGTGCCGAGGTTTACATTCATAAAGCCAACCACCTGCGCCGTTTGGAACCGAAACGCGCTGATGAGGCTCTAAAAGTCTGTGAAGAAGGCTTGAAGCGCTATCCTGCGTATAAGCGTATCAATGAGTTGAAAAATATCCGTGAACAGATTTTTTACAGCCTGAACTCATTCTGACTATGAATGAAAGCGGTTATCCCGGCGATTCGGTGAATATGAGGCTGCATTATCGTAATGTCGAGGGCTTCACTCTCAACTTATATACCACTACTTTAAGTGAAGTACCTTGGATGGACCATGGTATAAATAAAGATACTTATAGAAAGTATGCCCGGAAGTTTTCTTCCACGCATTTTGGCTTAAAGCCGTTGCCAGGCAAGGATAAATTGCCTGAAGATGTCCCTTATCTTGCCTCGGACACTGTATTTAAGTTCATGATTCCTCGGGAAACGGGAGTCTATATTCTTCAAATAGTACCTGATACTGAAACGGCCCGTACAGATGATAAATTTCTGGTATCTACCCGCTTCAAGGTGCTGACATTGGATTTGGGTGACAACCGTATGGAAGTGGCTACATTGGATGCCCGTAGTGGACAGCCGATTGCTGGTGCCAAGGTGAGTTTCTACTCTTCTTATGATGAGAAGAATAGAAAAGTGATGGCAGAGGTACTGACTGATGCCGGGGGAAAGCTGTATTACCCTGGCAGAGTGAAATCCGAAGTTATGTGGCGCGTAAAGGCAGAGACACAGCCATGATGCCGCAGAACGTTTATATGAATCATCCTTATTACGGTATTAAGGATACAGATTGGAGGCAGATGGCATTGCTGACAGACCGTTCGCTTTATCGTCCCGGGCAGACCGTTCATGTAAAAGGGATAGCTTACAAGCAGAATAGTGATAGCGCCCAGGTACTACAAGGAGTTGATTATGAGCTTGTCTTGTTGGATGCCAACCGCAAGGAACTTGCCACCAGGAAGGGGCGGACCAATGATTTCGGCTCTTTTGCTACGGAGTTTGTACTTCCGGCAGCTTGCCTGAATGGCATGTTCAGCATACGAACCAAAGAGACTCAATCTACCGTCACTTTAGGGTAGAGGAGTACAAGCGACCTACGTTCGAGATTGCCTTCACTCCGGTTTCGGAAGCTTATCGGCTGGGTGACAAGGTTGTGTTGAAAGGAAATGTCAAGGCCTTCAATGGCATGATGGTGCAGGATGTGCCATTGGCATATACGGTGACTCGCCGGAATCCGAGACCTGGTTATTGGAGCAATGCTGATGAAACCATTATTGTCTGACACCATACAATTGGATACCAACGGGGAGTTTTTCCATACCCTTGACTTTGGAAGCTCCGGCTGTAGATACAGACGGGTATGGGAGTGTGTATACTTATCATGTGGAGGCGGTGGTGACGGATGAGGCCGGTGAAACGCAATCCGCTTCGTATAACTTGTTGGCAGGTCCTAAGGCTTATTCCTTTGATATTCGCTTGCCTCAATATGTTTGTAAGGAAGACAGTATGCTTTTCACTTTTGGAGTGAATAATGTAATGAATATTCCTCAGCACATTGAAGGTTCCTATTGCCTTTATCCATTTGCAGAACAAATGGGGCAAGGAATATTGCAGGTTCTGAACCCTTGGATGATGTTGTATTGGAGGGTACCTTCACAGCCAATCGGCTCCAGGATTTTTCGGCTTGGAACAAGCTTCCTTCAGGTAACTATCGCTTGAAACTTTCTGTACGTGATAGTTTGGGACGTGAAGAGAATAATGGGGCATATGGCAGTGACAGTTTCATGCTCTTTCAAAGAGTGACAAGCGTCCGGCTGCGTTTACAGATTTCTTTTATTATAAAGAAAATGAGGAATTTGATGTACAGTACCCTGCCGCTTTTCTTTTGGGGACTTCTTATCGGGATGCATATGTGCTGATGGATGTCTTTTGTGACAGAAAACGCATTGAAAGCCGTGTGTTGCAGTTGAATGATACTATTATTCGTATGGAATTCCCTTATAAGGAAGCATATGGCAAGGGAATCACCATTCTTTTCAGTTTTGTGAAAGCTGGCGAGATGTACAGTCATCAGGTTGAACTGAAGAAGCGGGAGCGGGAACGTGCTCTCGACATGAAATGGGAAGTGTTCCGTGACCGTTTGCGTCCCGGACAGGAAGAAGAGTGGAAGCTCGTCATAAAGACGCCTCAAGGTATGCCTGCTGCGGCTGAGATGTTGGCTACGATGTACGACGCTTCACTGGATAAGATTTATAAGAGTAACCAGATACTACGGGTTTTCTATCCGGATAATCTGTATGGGGCATTCCGTGGTGCGAGCCGTTATAATAGCAATTACTTCTCCGTTTATTTCCCGTTGAAGGCTTGGAGGGTTCCGGTGTGGTCGTTTGACTACTTCTGTTCTCCTTATATGGATGGAAGGATGCGGATAGTGATGGTAGAAGACAATGCGCTTTTGGAAGAGTAAGTGTTGTGGGTATGGACTACCCGGAATAGCTCTTTGACCGGTAATCTTAGAATACGTGGTGCCAACCAGCCGATGCTTGCTTCCAAAGCAGAATCCGGGAATGCCGTTGAAGTGAAATATGTTCCTGCACAAGTAGCGGAAGACGCGGTGGAAGATGTTGTTTTTGAATCGGAAACGATACCGGTTGGCGAGGCCTTGCAACCTATTGAGGGGCTTCGCACCAACTTTGCCGAAACAGCCTTTTTTTAATCCTCAACTTCGTACAAACGAACAAGGGGAGCTTGCGTTTTTCTTTTCACGATGCCGCAGAGCTTGACTCGTTGGAATTTCCGTGGTTACTCACATACTAAGGATATGCTGACTGGGATATTGGATGCTTCCGTTGTAACTGCCAAGGAGTTTATGCTGACTCCGAATATGCCTCGGTTTGTCCGCGTTGGAGATAAAACACAGATAGCCGGAACAATAGCCAATCTGACGGGTAAAGCGGTGAAAGGAACAGCAGTATTCACACTGTTCGACCCTATGACGGAGAAAGTTATTGCTACTCAACGTCAGAAATTCTTGGTAGAAGCAGGAAGAAATACTGCTGTCAACTTCCATTTCGAAGTGTCCGACCGCTATGATTTGCTTGGTATTCGTATGGTTGCCGATGGAGGTACGTTTAGCGATGGCGAGCAGCATCTGTTGCCCGTATTAAGTAATAAGGAGTATATTACGGAAACGCTTGCTATGCCTATCCGTGGCGAGGAGACCCGTACGTTCTCATTAGACAGCCTTTTCAACCGTAATAGCCGTACAGCGACAGACCGTCGTCTGACTGTAGAATTTACCGGGAATCCGGCTTGGTATGCTGTACAAGCGTTGCCGGCATTGAGCCTGCCTGCCAATGATAATGCCATTTCTTGGGCTACAGCTTGGTATGCCAATAGTCTGGCAGGCTTCATTGCCAACAGCCAGCCCCGCATTAAGACTGTATTTGACAGTTGGAAGGCTGCCGGTGGCACGAAAGAAACCTTCCTCAGCCAGTTGGAGAAGAATCAGGATGTGAAGAATATCCTGCTCAGCGAGTCTCCGTGGGTACTGGAAGCTACTACTGAAGCCGAACAGCAGGCACGTATTGCCACGCTGTTTGATATCAACCAACTGAATAACCGCAATCTTTCCGCTTTTACCAAATTGAAAGAATTGCAGGGTGAAGACGGTGGATGGAGCTGGTATAAGGGAATGTCCGGTAGCCGCTATATAACTGGCTATATTACAGAATTACTTGTTCGTCTTCCTCTGCTGACGAAAAATGAACAGCCTGAAGAAGTTGCCGCCATGCGGCAGAAAGCTTTCGGCTATTTGAATCGGCAGGCTTTGGAAGAGTATCGCAATATCCGTAAAGCCGAAAAAAATGGCGCCAGAATTACTGCCAACTCCGAATCGGCAATGACATATCTGTATCTGATAGCCCTTAGCGGCGAACAAGTGCCGGCAGACAATCAAGCGGCTTACCGCTATTTCCTATCAAAAGTAGGTGCCAATCTTAAAGATGGAACCATGAGCAGCAAGGCGCAGTCTGCCATCATCCTGAAAGCAGTAGGGCGTACAGCCGAGGCGAATGAATTCATCGCTTCCCTCAAGGAACATCTGGTACAGACGGATGAACTGGGTGCATACTTTGCTTTCCAAGCAAATCCGTATAACTGGGGTATGCTGCCCATCCCTGCCCATGTGGAAGTAATGGAAGCCCTGCGTATGGCAGGTGGCAACGATGCTTTGGTGGAGGAAATGAAACTCTGGCTGCTGAAACAGAAGCAGACTACCAGTTGGAATTCTCCGGTTGCAACGGCTGATGCTGTTTATGCATTGCTTGTCAAGGTACTAATCTGCTGGAAAGTCCGGGGAGACGTACGTATCACGTTAGGTAACAAAGTTTTGGAAACATTGTCGCCTACAAAGACCATAATCCCGGGTTTGGGTTATGTCAAGGAAACCTTCGCTCAAGGAAGTCCGGAGCTGAAAGCTAAAACCGTCACCGTAGAGAAACGGGATGCAGGCATTGCCTGGGGAGCTGTTTATGCCCAGTATCTGTCACCCATATCTGATGTAAAGCAGCACGGGGGGGGAATTGAATGTAGAGAAGAAACTTTATGTAGAGCGTATATCGGCCGGTGGTAGCAAGTCCTTGCAACCGGTTACGGAAGGGACCGTATTATCCGTCGGTGATAAAATAGTGGCCCGTTTGACTATCCGCTTGGACCGTACTATGGATTTTGTTCAGTTGAAAGACCAGCGGGGTGCCTGCTTTGAACCTATAGGCTCGCTTTCCGGTTATCGTTGGAGTAACGGCCTTGGTTATTATGCAGAAGTGGAAGATGCCGCAACCAATTTCTTCTTCGACCATTTGGGCAAAGGCGTTTATGTCTTAGAGCACAGTTATCGCATAGCCCGTGGCGGAACATACGAAACGGGGCTGGCCACGATACAGTGTGCGTATGCTCCGGAGTATGCTTCGCATTCGGCGGGAGGGATAATTGTAATAAAGTAACAATAGAGTATGGAGCGGAGCGCAATTTGTACAAATTGCGCTCCGCTATTTTAGGTACTCTCGCTAAAAACACCTATTTTTGTCCGACTAATATTGAATGAGAGTGGCAGAATTAGGAAATCTTGATATTAAGAAAAATAGATGAAGCGGATATTGATAACTTTATATGTGCTTGCAAGTGTGGTATTGACTGCTGTAGCGCAAGCTCGTTTTACCTCGAATACAGAGATGTACAGTTTCGGCCAGATAGAATGGAAGCATCCCGTGACTGTGCAATATACCATCACCAATACGGGTGACCAGCCTTTAGTGCTTACAGAAGTGGAGCCGGATTGTGCCTGCTCCGTGGCCCAGTGGACAAAAACGCCTATTGCACCGGGGGCAAAAGGAACGGTGAATGTGACTTTTGATGCCAAGGCATTGGGACATTTCCAGAAATCCGTGGCTATTTACAGCAATGCGCAACCCAATCTGGTCTATTTGAAGTTCAATGGTGAAGTAGTACAGGAAATCAAGGACTTTACCAAGACGCATCCCTATCTTATCGGTCAGATACGTATTGACAAGAACAGCCTCGACTTTCCCGATATTCAGCATGGTGAGCAGCCGGTGATTCATATCGGCGTGGTCAATCTTTCCGACCGTCCTTATGAACCGGTACTGATGCATCTGCCTCCTTATTTGCAGACAAAAGTAGAGCCCAATGTCTTGCAAAAGGGAGAAAAGGAGTGATTACACTTACATTGAATTCGGAAAGACTGACTGGCCTCGGACTGACTCAAACGTCGGTCTATCTTTCTCGCTTCTCCGGTGACAAGGTGGGCGATGAAAACGAGATTCCCGTTTCTGCCATTCTTTACCGGATTTCTCCGGAATGACGGAAGTGGAGAAGGCAAATGCTCCTGCCATCAGCCTTTCTACCAAAGAAGTTGATATGAGTGCGATATTGGCAAAGAAGTCAAAAGCACGTCAGGATATTACCATTACCAATACCGGGCAGTTCTCCTTTACAGATAAA
>ENA-OQCV01000216-OQCV01000216.1-human-gut-metagenome-genome-assembly--contig:-NODE-216-length-16719-cov-2.475470_pt1 | contig 16719 bp, 24 predicted proteins | sample MGYA00242766_ERZ504592 | MGnify/ENA primary metagenome ERZ504592 (study PRJEB26092, sample SAMD00036315) | human gut metagenome | host: Homo sapiens | study: EMG produced TPA metagenomics assembly of...
TTCGGTCAGCGATCAGGGCGCTGATGACGGCCGGGGTGGTGTCGCCCGGGATGATGACCATATCGATGCCCACCGAGCAGACGGCGGTCATGGGCTTCCAGCGTTTTCAATCGGTCAGGCAGCCGATCTCGGCGGCGTGGATCATGCCGGCGTCCTCGCTGACCGGGATGAAGGCACCGGACAGACCGCCCACGTGGTTGGAGGCCATCACGCCGCCCTTCTTCACGGCATCGTTCAGCAGGGCGAGGCAGGCGGTGGTGCCGCAGCAGCCGCAGGTCTCAAGGCCCATCTCTTCCAGAATGTTGGCCACACTGTCGCCGATGGCGGGGGTAGGTGCCAGCGAAAGATCGATGATGCCGGCGGGCACACCCAGTGCCTGAGAAGCCAGATTGGCCACCAGCTGGCCCACGCGGGTGATCTTGAAGGCGGTGCGCTTGACCAGCTCTGCCACCTCGTCGATGGGGGCATCCTTGGGCAGGCGGGCCAGTGCAGCGCGCACAGCGCCGGGACCGGAAACGCCCACATGGATCTCACAGTCCGGCTCACCGGGGCCGTGGAATGCACCGGCCATGAAGGGGTTGTCCTCCGGTGCGTTGCAGAACACCACCAGCTTTGCGGCACCGATGCACTGACGATCAGCCGTCAGCTCACTGGCTTTCTTGACGGCCTCGCCCATGAGCTTGACGGCGTCCATATTCAGTCCTGCCTTGGTGGCACCGATGTTCACCGAGCTGCACACGATGTCGGTCTCGGCCAGTGCGCGGGGAATGGACTCGATCAGGCGGCGGTCACCGGCAGAAAAGCCCTTGTGCACCAGAGCACTGTAACCGCCCACAAAGTTTACACCCACCTTTTTACCGGCGGCATCCAGAGTTTTTTGCAAACTCCACAGGGTCGGCATCCGGGCAGGCACCCAGCAGCATGGCGATGGGTGTGACACTGATGCGCTTGTTGATGATGGGAAATACCGTACTCGGCACTGATATGCTCCACCGTGGGCACAAGGTTTGCGGCCTTGGTGGTGATCTTGTTATAGATGTTCTCGCACGCCTTCTTCGGGTCTGGGTCGATGCAGTCCAGCAGGCTGATGCCCATGGTGACGGTGCGCACGTCCAGATTGTCCTGAGTGAACATCTCGATGGTCTCGAGGATGTCACCGGTATTAAACATACTCATAGCTGTGTACTCCCTCCATCAGATGGTGTGCATGGCATCAAAAACTTCCTGACGGGTAACATTGATTTGCATGCCCATCTCGGCAGCCAGCGCGTCGGTGCGCTTGTGCAGCTCTTCGTGGCTCACATTGCAATTACTGATATCCACCAGCATGATCATGGCGAACATGCCCTGCAGGATGCTCTGGGTCACGTCCTCGATATTGATGTTCAGTTCGGTGCACAGACCAGCGACCTTGGCAACAACGCCCACGGTATCGTGACCAATGACGGTAATGAATGCTTTCATCGTTTCCACCCTCGTTTTCCTTTTGATGAACGGTGCCGCAAGCGTTCCGGCACACTCTTACTCTTCCAGTATAGCAGATTTGGCAAAATTTGAACACACTTTTTGTAAAAAAGAACAGACACGAGGGGAAAAAAGACATTCTATCCCAAAAAATTGGGTGCAATCTTTTACAGCTTGTGCTATACTTATAGATAATTTATTTCCCGATTACGGGCTGAGAAGGAGCAAAATACTATGGAACAGCTTTTGAAGATCCTGGAAGACAATGCGCGGCTGCCCATTGAGGATATCGCCACGATGCTGAATAAATCTCCCGCCGAGGTGGCGGCCATGATCGATCTGGCCCGGGCGCAGGGCATCATCAAGGGCTACAAGACCCTTGTGGACTGGGAAAAAGCCGGGGTCAACCGTGTGGAGGCCGTCATCGAGCTGAACGTCAGCCCCAAGAAGAGCCGCGGCTTTGACGAGATCGCAGCCACCATTGCCGCCTTTGACGAGGTGGAGAGCGTGCTGCTGATGAGCGGCGGCTACGACCTGCAGCTGGTGATCAAGGGCCAGACCTTCCAGGAGATCGCCCTGTTCGTGGCAAAGCGCCTTTCTCCGCTGGACGATGTGCTGTCCACCGCCACCCATTTTGTGCTGCGCACCTATAAAAAGGAGGGCCGCCTGTATCAGGACGAAGAAATCGATGAAAGAGAGTGCACGGTGCTGTGATGGACTACGATAAACTGATCGCGCCTGCCGCTGAGGCCATGCGCCCCTCCGGCATCCGCAAATTTTTCGATCTGGCTGCCGAAATGCCCGAGTGCATCAGTCTGGGCGTGGGCGAGCCGGACTTTAAAACGCCATGGGCCGTGCGCGAAGCCGGCATCGAGAGTCTGGAGCATGGCCGCACCCGCTACACCTCCAACGCAGGCCTGAAGGAGCTGCGCGCCGAGGTGGCAAAGTATCTGGAGCGCCGCATGGGTCTGCACTACGACCCGCTGCACGAGGTGCTCATCACGGTGGGCGGCAGCGAAGCCATTGATATGTGCATCCGCACGCTGGTGCAGCCCGGGGACGAGGTCATCATCCCGGAGCCCTGCTTTGTGTGCTACGAGCCCATCACCACCCTGTCCGGCGGTGTGCCGGTGCATGTGGCCTGCCGTCAGGAGGACGAGTTCCGCCTGCGTGCCGATGCGCTGAAAGCAGCCATCACCCCCAAGACAAAGCTGCTCATCATGCCGTTCCCCAACAACCCCACCGGTGCGGTGATGGAGCGCGAGGATCTGGAAGCGGTTGCTGAGGTGCTGCGCGGCACCAACATCATGGTGCTCTCCGATGAAATTTATGCAGAGCTGAACTATGGCCTGCGGCCTCATGTTTCCATTGCCACCCTGCCCGGCATGGCCGAGCGCACCATCGTGGTGAACGGCTTCTCCAAGACTTACGCCATGACCGGTTGGCGTCTGGGCTATGCCTGCGGCCCGGCACCCATCATCCGGATCATGACCAAGATCCACCAGAGCGCCATCATGAGTGCTCCCACCACCAGCCAGTACGCCGCCATCACCGCCCTGAAGGAGTGCGACGGCGAGATCGACCGCATGCGCGACGAGTACAATATGCGCCGCCGCCTTGTGGTGAAGTCCTTTAACGATATGGGCCTGACCTGCTTTGAGCCGCGCGGTGCGTTCTACGCCTTCCCCTGCATCAAGAGCACGGGCATGAGCAGTCAGGATTTCTGCACGAAGCTGCTGGAACAGAAGCATGTGGCCATCATCCCGGCGACGCCTTTGGCGCTTCCGGCGAAGGCTACGCCCGCATTTCCTACGCCTACAGCGTGGAGCATCTGAAGGAAGCGCTCCGGCGCATCCGGGAATTCCTGCAGGAAAACAGCATCTATCACGGCATCTGAGGAGGAACAAATGGCAAGGCTGAACTGCGTGACCGTTCTGGCCCCGCAAAGCTCAATCTGGCGCTGGACGTGGTGGGCCTTCTGCCGGGCGGCTACCATGATCTGGACATGACCATGCAGGCCATTACCCTGTACGAGCGGGTGGTGCTGCGCCGCAGCCCCTACCTGAACCTGCGTCTGCCGGGCAGTCTGGTGGCCCCAATAACAAAAACACTGCCATCAAGGCAGCGCTGGCCATTTTTTGACTACACCGGCCTTCTGGCGGGCGTGGACATCACCATCTATAAAAATACCCCGGTGCGGGCGGGCATGGCGGGCGGCAGTGCCGATGCTGCCGCTGTTCTGGTGGGCATGAACGAGCTGTACGGTGCGCACCTTTCCATGAGTGAGCTGTGCGCGCTGGGCGCAAAGATCGGTGCGGATGTGCCCTTTGCCCTGATGGGCGGCACCTGCCGGGTGCAGGGTGTGGGCGATTTTCTCAAGGCGCTGCCGCCGGTGCCGGAGTGCTGGTTCACGGTGGTGATGCCGGACTACGGCGTTTCCACCCCGGAGGCCTTTGCGGCCTACGACCGGGTGGGCAGCAGCATCCACCCGGACTGCGGAGCGCAGGAAGCCGCTATCCGTGCCGGAGATCTGGATGCCCTTTGTGCCGCCGCCGGCAATGCGCTGGAAGAGTGCAGCGGGGCAAAGGATACCGGGGCCATCAAGGCCCTGCTGCGGGAGCATGGCGCTGTCACCGCCCTGATGACCGGCAGCGGTGCGGCGGTGTTTGGCGTATTCCGGGACGAAGGGGGCCGCACGGGCTGCTGCACAGGCCGCAAAGCGGCGCTGGAAGCAGGTGTACGTGGCGCAGCCTGACCGCGGCGGCGCACGGGTGAGCCGATAAAAATGCATAGATCCTCCTTCCCACGGGGCATACTGCCTGCAAGGGAAGGAGGTCTTTTTTGTGCAGACCTTTTATAAAATCTGCCTGATTTTGTTGATCGTGGGCGGCATCAACTGGGGCCTTGTGGGGCTGTTCCAATTCGATTTTGTGGGCTGGCTGCTGGGCGGCAGTGCATCCATCTGGTCGCGCATCGTGTTCACGCTGGTGGGCATTGCAGCCCTGTGCGGCATCCCGGGGCTGTTTACGGATGAAACGGATGAATGACCCTCTCAGTCAATGCCTGCGGCATTGCCAGCTCCCCCGAAAGGGGGAGCTTTATTGTGCCTGTCCTCCAGAAGTAAAAAAGCTCTCCCTTCGGGAGAGCTGGCGCGTCAGCGCCTGAGAGGGTCAATGACAGGTGCTTTTGCTTGTTGACTCAATTACTGCTTCCGTCCAGATCGTCCCAGCCTACCAGATCCGGCAGGGTGAGCGTTTCGTCGGAGCAGTGGGGGTGTGCACGCCGCTGGTCCTCGGCCATGGTGCGCACCACCTCGCGGGTGATCTCGCGGATGGCGGCGCAGTCCTCCGGCAGGTCGGTCTGGCTGCGGCCGGAGTGGGTAAACAGGATCTTACCCATGTGGCCCACCACCAGCGTCAGCGGCAGCTGCTGCGGAGCATTGCTGTTGTAGCGGTAGCCCTGCTCTTTGGCCGCTTTGTAGATGCGCTGGGCCGCAAAGCTCCAGCTCAGGATGCCGCGGGCCTGTTCTACGCCCAAGGTAGCCGTACAGCAGCCCCCGGCGCGTCGCAGATGAGGGTGAAGGGAAACTCGGCCCCCTGCGTGGCTTTTGCCACCATGCGGGGAGAGGAACGCACTACGCAGGCCAGCCGCACGCCGCGCAGTCTGGGCAGGGTCTGCAGATAGCGGGTCAGATATTCCCGCGTGACAGGGTGGTCAAAGGCAGGCAGGAAGATCATGACAAGAGGGTGCTCTCCTTCGCACAGCTTGTAAAAATCATTGCTCGGTGTGGTGGGGGGTATCAAAGGTAAAGCGGGGGAATGGAGGTGCCCACCAGATGTTCTGACTTCATGCCGCAATGCACATCCTTTCAAGATAATAAAAAATTCCACACACTGCATCTCTGCAGAAAGTGCAGAGGACAGAGGTGGATGGATTGCTATAAAAAGATCCCGCCCGGTCGTCTGCGGTCAATCAAACCTACCCTTACGGACAGGTGGGTGCCCTGTCTCCGGGTTCGCGCTTCCTCATCGAGCCTTCATGGTCGCCCCATGACGGGGAGGTCTGCAATCCACCGGGGAACTCCAGGCTCCCGTTGAATGATTAGTAGGATCATATAAACCGCAACAAATCGAGCCGGGCAGGAAGTTTTGCCGGGTAATTTGTCTGGAATTATTCTTCGATGTCGTACTCGTCGCTCAGGCGCTCTTCAAACAGCTTGCCCAGCTCCAGCAGCAGCTCGTCGTCGTCCACGACATCCAGATATTCGCCTTCATCATCCTCGCCAACGCTCAGAATGACCAGCTGAGCATTCTCAGCTTCCTCTTCGGTCTCGGCGTATTCCACAGCAGCCAGATAATGCACACCCTTGTGGTCCAGCGCATCGATCACCTCAAATGTGATCTCGTTGCCGTCCTCATCCTCCAGGGTCATCAGGTCGGGCTGATCTTCTTCGGTATTAGGGTTCTTGATTTCGTCAGACATAGATATTGTCTCCTGTATCGTGTCATAAAACGGGCTGTTTGTGTGCCGCCCGCTTGGCCTGCATATAGTGTAGCGTTTTTTTTCGCCTGCTCGTCAAGATGCTTTTTCGCACAGAAATTGTGCAGCAAATTTTCACGCATTTGCTCTCGCACTCTGCGGCAGAATATGATATACTATCCTCTGAATCTTCTGTGCACGGTGTGCCGTGCAGGTTACTATAGAGTATGGAGCGTGGGCGGAAATGATGCATAAAAAAAGATGGGCGGCGTTTGTGCTGGCAGCGGCGCTGGTGCTGACGGGCTGCAGTGCCGGGAGCTTTCTGCACTTGGCAAAGGCAGCGGCGGCAGTACAGTCCAGAAAATCGACCGCCCGGCAGTGGAATCGGCAGAGCTGCAGTTTGCCCACCCTGCGGCGGGGGACACCATTGCGGTGTTTGATACCTCGGCAGGCGTGTTCAAGGCGGTGCTTTTTCCCGGACAAGGCCCCGCAGGCCTATGATAACTTTGCGGGCCTTGTGCAGGCAGGCTACTACAACGGCCTGACCTTCTCCCGCGTGGAGAGCGGCTTTGTGGTGGAAGCCGGGCAGGGGGCCGACGGCAGGGGCAACACCATCTGGAACGGCAGCCGCTACCCGGCTGAGACCACCGACAGCCTGCACCATTATTCCGGTGCCCTGTGTATGGGCACCGATGCTTCCGGCGAGTGCGCCAGCGGTTTTTTACGTGATGCAGACCCTGCCGGGAGAGCAGTCTGTGACGCAGGAGCTTGTGGACCAGATGAACAGCGCGGGCTACCGCGCGGAGGTGGTTTCGGTCTATCAGACCGCCGGCGGCGCGCCTTATCTTGACTACACCGATACCGTGCTGGGGCAGGTGTACGAGGGTATGGACGTGGTGGATGCCATCGGCCAGACCGCCGTGGACGAAAACCAGAAGCCCTGTGAGGACATCACCATCAACAGCGTGAGCATCGAGACATATCAGTGAACCAAAAGGCACCCGCAGCGTTCAAAACTGCGGGTGCCTTTTTTATAACTCCTTCAGTCGCCTGCGGCGACAGCTCCCTCAAAGAGGGAGCCCTTGGCAGTGCGGCAAAGTTTTTCTTTTCGCCAGAGCCTCCCTCAATGAGAAAGACTTCCCCCAGGCCGGGGGAAGATGTCACGCAAGTGACAAAAAGGGGGTAGCAGTGGCATCGCGCCAGCGATGACGGAAGGAGTTGAATCAAATCTCCCCGGGTGCTCCTTCCGCCACGCCAGATAGTCGTCCAGAATGACGGTGGCGCTGACCGAATCCAGGATCTCCTTGCGCTTTGTGCCAAAGGTGCCGCTTTCGTCCAGAATGTCGGCGGCGGCGCAGGTGGTCTGGCGCTCGTCCCACATGCGCACCGGCAGGCCGCTCCAGATCTCGACCGTCTTTGCCAGCTTGCGGCTCTTAATGGCGCGTTCGCCCTCGGTACCATCCATGTTCAGCGGCAGGCCAATCACGATCAGCTCGGCTCCGATCTCCTTGGCCACTTCGCACACCCGTGCCGCCACCTTGTTGCGGGCTTTCAGGGTGATCTGCGGGGTGATGGCCGTTGTAAGGAACTCGGTGCGATCACAGGTGGCAAGGCCGGTGCGGCTGTCGCCGTAGTCAACAGCTAAAATTTTCATACAGGCTTCCTCTCTTGTGTGGAAAAGTTTGTCGGTTCAAGTGTACCACAGCTGCAGACTAAAAGGTAGAGAATCACACTTTTTTTGAGAGGATTTTCGTGTTACAATAAACACAGATCGTTTTTCAAGGAGGAAGTGCCCCATGCTCAAACTGGTTTTAGGCGGCTCCGGCAGCGGCAAGACGACGCTGCTCTATTCCCGCATCCGCGCCCGGGCCGAACAGGGCCGGCGCAGCATCCTTCTGGTGCCGGAACAGTTCACTTCCAGCACGGAGGGCCGCATCTACCGGGAACTGGGCGATGCTCTTTCCGGCATGGTGGAAAGCTTTTCCTTTACCAGTCTGGCCGAGCGCATCCTCTCTGCCGAGGGCGGCGCGGCGGTGCAGACCCTTTCGGACGCGGGCCGCGCCGTGCTGGTGCGCCGCGCGCTGGAAGAGCTGCAGGATCATGTGCACTACTACTACCGCCACCGCCGCAGTGCGGCCTTCTGCCAGATGGCGGCCCAGACCATCGACGAGCTGGAAAAGTGCCGGCCGTTTCCGGCGCACAGCTGGCAGAGCTTGCGCCGGACTGCGGGCCGGAAAGCGGCAAGCTGAGCGAGCTGGCACTGATCTTTCAGGGGTACGAAACGCTGCTGGCGGGCACCGGCATGGACCCCGCCGACCGGCTGGAGCTGGCGGCTGACCGGCTGGAAGCCGCTCTTGCCCGGGGCGAACTGCCGGACTTTCTGCGGGAGCGGGAAGTGTTCATTGACGAGTTCGATACCTTCAACGCACCCAAAAATGCGGCTGATGGGCGCGATGCTGGCGGCGCTGCCCACCGTCACGGTGGCCCTGTGCGACGACGGTGCGCCCATGGTGCCGGGGATATGGGGCTTTTTTCCGGCGCAAAGCAGGTGGCCGCACAGCTGCGGCAGCTGGCCCGCAAAAACGGTGCTGATGCGGCAGTGCCGGAGCTGCTGCGCCGCGACCTGCGCCATAAGGATGCGCCCGGCCTTGCGGCTGTGACAGAGCTTTTGGAGACTGGCACCTGTGAGGTGCCTCCCGCTGCGCCGGAGGTGCGGCTGTTTGCCGCTGCCAGCCGGGAAGAGGAAGCCCGCTGCACCGCTGCGGCCATCCGCCGCCTGATGCGGCAGGGCGTGCGCTGCGGCAAAATGGCCGTGGTCTGCCGCAATATCCCGGATTACCGTGCGGCCATCCGGTACGAGTTCCGCATGGCAGATATCCCGCTTTACTGCGATGAACCCACCACCCCGGAGTTCAGCGCCCCGGCTACGGCGGTGCGTGCACTGCTGGCACTGCTGCGCGGTGCGGATATGACCGAAAACCTGACCATTCTTGCCAAGACCGGCCTGTGCGCTCTGACCGAGCCGCAGGTCTGCGCGCTGGAAAACCTATGCCTATACCTGGTCACCCAATGCGGCGGCATGGCGCACAAATTTGAGAAAAGCCCCAAGGGCTTCGGCGAAAATGAACTGTCCGATGAGGATGCAAAAACGCTGGAGGATGCCGAGACTGCCCGCCAGCTGCTGGTAACAGCCGTGGACGAACTGCGCAGCAAGGTGCGGGGCGGCAGCGCCGAACAGATCAGCCGGGAACTGTATTTCTGCCTGAAAAACGCTGGGTGCAGAAGAGCAGCAGGCCAGCGCTGGTGGAAGCCGTCCGCACTGCCCGGGGCATCCCGGCGGCAGAGGAAGCGGCCCGCGAGTGGAACGTGGTGATGCAGCTGCTCAACGAGATGGCCCACCTGCTGGGCGGGCAGGGTGTGACCTTTGCAGAATATGAGGACCTGTTCAGCCTGCTGCTGCGCTCTTCGGACCTTGGGCACATCCCGCAGACGCTGGATGCCGTGGTGCTGGCAAGCGCGGGCAAAATGCGTCTGGACGCGCCGGACTATGTGTTCGTGCTGGGCCTTGCAGAGGGCGAATTTCCCTGTGCACCGTCCGAGACGGGCCTTCTGACCCACGCCGACCGCGATGTTCTGATGGCAAAGCAGATCGATCTGCCGGACTGCTTTGAGAACCGCGTGGTGCGCGAGCAGGTGTGCGTTTACAAAGCCCTCACCGCACCGGCCAAGGGACTGTGGCTCAGCTGGCCCAAGGGGCAGGGCAAGACCCTGTGCGCAGCGCTGGAACCCATCGTGGAGGCCCTGCACCCGGCGGCACCGGAGCTGGAGCTTCCCGACCTTGCAGCCACCCCCGCCGATGCACTGGATACGCTGGGCGGCTGGCCGCTGACCGACACGGAACGCGCCAGCCTGACTGAGGCGCTGCGTCTGCCGCAGACGGATGCGCCCCGGGGCCTTGCTCTGCTGCAGCGCATGGAGGAGGACGCGCCCCGGCAGGTGAACGATCTGTCTGCGCTGAGCGGCCTGCTGGGGCAGCGGCTGCGCATCTCGCCCAGCCAGCTGGAAAAGTACTATACCTGCCGGTATGGCTATTTTTTTGCAGTATGTGCTGGGCCTGAAGCCCCGCAGACGGGCCGAGCTTTCTGCCGACCAGAGCGGCACCCTGATGCACTGGGTGCTGCAGATGGCGCTGGACCCGCACCCGGATGCGGATAATCCCTGCGCCGGGCTGGCCCCATTTCTGGAGCTGGACGACGAAGCCATGGCAGGCCTTGCCGGCCTGCTGGTGGATAAATATGCAAAGCGCTATCTGCCGGAGGATACGGCCCGGTTCGCCTATCTGCTCTCGCGGCTCAAAAAAAGCATGACAAGCCTTTTGTGCTACCTGCGGGACGAACAGAAGCAGTCCTGCTTCCACCCGGCAGCCTGTGAGTTGCGCATCGGCTCCGGGGAGGACGCCGTGCCCGGGCAGGTGTATCATCTCTCGGATGGGCGCACCGTGCAGCTGGTGGGCACGGTGGACCGTGCCGACGAGTGGGTGGAGGAAGACGGCACCCGCTGGGTGCGGGTGGTGGACTATAAGACCGGCACCAAAAAGCTGAACCTGAAAGAGGTATACTGCGGGCTGGACTGCCAGATGCTTTTGTATCTGTTCAGCCTGACGCGGGATAAGAGCGGCCGCTTTACCGGTGCGGAACCGGCAGGCGTGCTGTATCTGCTGGCAGACCCGGGCCCCCAAGACCACCAACCGCCAGCAGGCACAGCAGGACGTGCAGTACGAGCTGGACGGCCTTGTGAGGGACGAGCAGAAGGTGTTCGATGCCATGGATGCGGATGAGACGGGCCGCTACCTGCCCTTTGGCTACCGCAACGGTGTACCCAGCCCCAGCCAGAAGGATAAGCGTGCCGATATTGCAAAGCTCAACCGCATCCAGCTGCATCTGGATGATCTTGTCACTCAGATGGGCCAGCAGCTTTACGATGGGCAGATCGCTGCGGAACCGCTGGTGGCCGGGGCGGGCAGGAACCCCTGCGTCTGGTGCGACTACAGCTTTATCTGCTGCCACGAGACCGGCATCGGCGAGCGGGCACTGGAAGCCCCGGCCAAACCCTTTGAGCCGGAAGAGACTGAGAACGAGAAGGAAGGTGAGCAGGCGTGAGTGAACCCAAATGGACTCCGGCCCAGCGCGCTGCTATTGAGGACCGGGGTGGTGCGCTGCTGGTGAGCGCAGCGGCGGGCAGCGGCAAAACAGCCGTGCTGACCGAACGCGCCGTGCGGCTCATCACCGATCCGGACCACCCGGTGGATGCGGACAAACTGCTCATCGTCACCTTTACCAATGCGGCGGCGGCAGAGCTGCGGGCACGCATCGGGCAGGCACTGCTGCGGCTCAGCCAGCAGCAGCCCCACAACACGAGCCTGCGCCGCCAGCGGATGCTTTTGCAGCGCGCACCCATCTGCACCATTGACGCGTTCTGTCTGGACCTGCTGCACAAGCACTTTCAGGCACTGGACATCCCGCCGGATTTTGCCCCGGCAGACCCCGGCAGCGTGGAGGTGCTGCGGGCTTCGGCGCTGGCCGAAACGCTGGAAAATGCCTACCGTGACCCGGACTTCTGTGCCTTTGCAGACCTTTACGGCAAGGGCCGCACCGATCAGGCCGCAGGCAATACCATCCTGCATGTGTACGATTTTCTGCGCGCTCTGCCGGACTACGACCGCAGGCTGGACGAATATCTGGCTCCATGGCAGCGGGAAAACGGCTTTGCTTTTACCTGCTGGCATGACCTGCTGCTGGCGGAAGCGGCCCGCTGCGCAAAGGCCGCGCGGGAACTGCTGACGGCAGCACTGGCAGACTGTAAGGAAGATTTTGTCCTTGCACAGGCACAGGCCGAGGAAAAAGGCAAGACCGCTGCTTCCAAGGCAAAGGCCGTGGCCGGTGTCAACGATAAATTCGCAGAGCCGCTCTCCCGGCTGGAAAGCGCCGCCGCCCTGCTGGGCGAGGTGGAACGGCTGGCTGCGGCAGGGCGGTGGACACCGCTGTACGATAAGCTGACACCCTATGTGCTGGGCATGGAGGAGATGCCCGGCTTCAAGGGCATGAAAAAACGGCTGACCGGCGATCATAAGGCGGCGGTCAGGACCCGCGCAGACGAAGCCGCCAAGCTGTTTGAGCACATTACGGAGCTTGTCTCCTGCAGCGAGGAGGAAGCCGAAGCGGACCGCAGAGCGGCCCTGCCCCGGCTGCGGGCGCTGTTTGCCGCCGTGCGGGATTTTGATGCCCGCTTCTCGGCAAAGAAAAGGAACGCAAGCTGCTGGAATTCAGCGATTTTGAGCATCAGGCCCTGCGGCTGCTGCGCACACCGGATGGCGTGTGCACCCCGCTGTGCCAGAGCATCCGGCAGAGCTATGCCGCCGTGATGGTGGACGAATATCAGGACACAAACGCTTTGCAGGATGCCATTTACCGCTGCCTTGCTTCCCCGGCCGGGGGATGACCTGTTTCTTGTGGGCGACCTGAAGCAGAGCATCTACCGCTTCCGTCAGGCCGACCCCAGCATCTTCCGGGCTAAGCTGAACGCATGGGCACCGTTGCCCAGCGGCACTGCCCGCCCCCGCCCGGAGGAGGGTACGGCAGGCGGAAACGCTCTGCTGGCGCTGGATGCGAACTTCCGCTCCGCCCCGCAGGTGGTGGCAGGCATCAACTTTATCTTTGAACAGCTCATGAGCCCCCCAGCTGGGCGATACGGCTTACGGCGACGGCCAGCGGCTGGTGTGCGGTGCACCCGGCGAATACGCCGGCAGCGTGGAAGCGCACTTCCTGCCCGACGACACCGCTGAGACCGACGCGGCGTGGATCGCCCAGCGCGTTGAAGAACTGGTGAAAAACGGCGAACCAGTGCGGGACGGCAGCTCCACCCGCCCGGTGCAGTACGAGGATTGCTGCATCCTGCTGGCGGCGCGCGGTGACTTCCTCGCTTATGAGGAAGCGCTCACGGCCCGGGGCATCCCGGTGTATGCGGATGCGCGCGAAAACTTGATGGAAGCAGCGCACATCCGGCCGCTGATCTCGCTTTTGAAGGTCATCGACAACCCGGCGCAGGATATCTACCTTGCCGCCGCCATGCTGGGGCCGATGTTCGGCTTTACGGACGACGACCTTGTACGCCTGCGTGCCCAGAGCGCCGCAATGCAGAAAAATGGCGCAGGAGGAACAGGGCGCAGAAGGAAACAGGGCAAAAAGGGGCTTCCCCGCATGAGTCTGTACGGCGCAGTGCTGCAGGTGGTGCAGAATGGCGATGAAACGCCGTTCACCCGAAAGGTGAAAGACTTTTATGATCGACTCGCCGCACTGCGGCGCATGGCCCGCAGTGCCCCGGCAGAACAGCTGCTGGAAGAGATCTTTGTCTCCACCGGCTATCTTGCTGCGCTGGGCGTACTGGAAAACGGTGCGCACCGCCGGGAAGATGCCCAGGCGCTTTGCGGCTTTCTGCGCACAGACCGGTGCAAACGGCATCTCGGCGCTGGTGCGTGCCATCGACGCGGCGGCGCAGGCCGGTTCTACCGGGCAGGACACTGTGCCTGGCGGTGCGCGGCCTGGCTGTGTGACCATCATGACCATCCATCGCTCCAAGGGTCTGCAGTTCCCGGTGGTGTTCGTGGGCGACACGGCCCGGCACTTCAACCTGAGCGACACTTACCAGCCGGTGCTGCTGCACCGGGAATACGGTGCGGGCCTGCGCCTGCGCCCGGAACAGGGCGAGAGCATGTACAAGACTGCAGCCTACGCAGCCCTTGCCAGCGTCCATGCGCAGGAAACGCGCAGCGAGCAGATGCGCCTTTTATATGTGGCGCTCACCCGTGCACAGGATAAGCTGATCCTCACGGTGCCACTGGGCATGACCAAGACCGGCAATCCCTTTGCCAAGGCGGCAGCATTCCTTGCTGCGGGCGCGGGAGAAACGCTGAACCAGCAGGCGGGCAGCTTTGCCGACTGGCTGCGTGCAGCGCTGCTGGTGCATCCCTTCGGCGGGCCGCTGCGGCGGCTGGCAGGAGATCTGGAACTGCCCTTTGTGTTTACGGAAAGCAAGATCATGGTCACGGTGCAGGAAGCTCAGCCGGAGCCGGAAACACCGGAACAGGCAAACGGAAGCGGCAGAGCCTGTCCCGGCAGACCCGGCATTGGTGGCTCAGCTGCAGGAGGGCTTTGCATGGCGGTATCCGGCGGCAAAACTGGCTGCGGTGCCCGCCAAGGTCAGCGTGACCAGCATCGTGCACAAGGCCGAGCAGACCACGCTGGAACGCCCTGCCTTTCTCTCCAAGGACGGCCTGACCGCCGCCGAGATGGGCACGGCTCTGCACGCTTTTCTGGAACATGCGGACTTTGCCTCCCTTGCTGCTGCCAAAGCAGCGGGCACGCTGGAGGAAGCCATCCTTGCAGAGCGCCAGCGGCAGGTGGACAGGCAGCTTGTGGCCCCGGAGATCGCGGAAAAGCTGGATGTGAGCCGGATCCGCCGCTTTGTGGAAGGCGAGGCTTTTGCAAAGATCTGCGCAGCTGAAAAGGTGCTGCGGGAGCTGGCCTTCATCACGGCGCTGCCCGCGTCGGCCGTGCTGACGGCACAGGGAGCTTCCGTGCAGGAAGCCGCCGCCGTGCAGGATGAGCAGGTGCTGGTGCAGGGCATTGCAGACCTTGTGCTGGTGTTCCCGGACCATCTGGAACTGCTGGATTACAAGACCGACCGCCGCAAGACCGAAGCGGACTTCCTGAGCGCCTACCGCCCGCAGCTGAACCTCTATGCCCTTGCCATCGATAAGCGCTTTGCGCCGAAGAAGGTAACGTATAAGGGCATCTACTCGCTGGAGCTGGGGAGGCTGATCGAGGTGTAAACTCCTTCCGTCATCGCTGCGCGATGCCACTGCTCCCCTTTTTGTCACTTGTGTGACATCTTCCCCCGGCCGGGGGAAGTCTTTCTCATTGAGGGAGGCTCTGGCGCAGCCGAAAAGCTGACCGTATTGCCAAAGGCTCCCTCCTTGAGGGAGCTGGCGCACGAAGTGCGACTGAAGGAGTTGATTCATATTTTTCCCGCAAAACGCATAAAAATGTGCTTGACAGTGCTTTCTGCCTGTGGTAAAAGTAACCGGGTAAAGAAAGCAGCTACGGCCTGTGCCGCGCTCGCCTTGCGAGGGAAAGATCCCCCCGGGGCTATACCTGAAGGCAGTTCATTATGAGTGGACTGCGGCTTTGAGTGAATTTTTTGCGCGGCTGTCCTGAAAATGGGCGGCCGCGTTTTCTATGCCAAATATTGCAACAAAATGGATTTTGTTTGGAGGTGCATTCATTATCGCTACCGCTGGAAAGTCGAAGGAACTGGAGATCAACGGTCAGATCCGTGACCGTGAGGTCCGTCTGATCGGTGCAGACGGCGAGCAGAAGGGCGTTGTGTCCATTCAGGTGGCCATGCGCGCTGCTGAAGATGCTGGTCTGGATCTGGTCAAGATCGCACCGCAGGCTGTTCCGCCTGTGTGCAAGGTGCTGGATTACGGCAAGTACCGTTTTGAACAGCAGAAGAAGGAGAAGGAAGCCAAGAAGAACCAGAAGGTGGTCGAAGTTAAAGAGACCCGCCTTTCGCTCAACATTGACACCAACGACTTCAATACCAAGCTGAACCAGACTGCCAAGTTCCTGGCAGCTGGCCACAAGGTTAAGGTTTCGATCCGCTTCCGCGGCCGTGAAATGGCGCACAGTGCTCTGGGCGCAGACGTGCTGAAACGTTTTGCCGAGGCTCTGCCTCAGGCATCCACCGATAAGCCGCCGGTGCTCGAGGGCCGCACGATGTCCATTCTGCTGATCCCGAAACCCAATAAGGACTAATTTTAGGAGGAAACTAAAATGGCTAAGATGAAACTGAAGACGCACTCCGGCGCTAAGAAGCGCTTTAAGCTGACCAAGAACGGCAAGATCAAGCGCGGCCACGCATTCCGCAGCCACATCCTGACCAAGAAGACCACCAAGCTGACCCGTGGCTACCGTCAGCCCAGCTACGTTGATAAGACCAACGCAGCTACCATCAAGAGCATGCTGCCCTACGCCTAAGAGCGAGCCGCAGGCAAACACATTCTATTGAGACAACTAAAGGAGATATAAAAAATGGCACGTATCAAGGGCGCAACCATGACTCACAAACGTCGTAAGAAGATGCTGAAGCTGGCCAAGGGCTTCTACGGCTGCAAGAGCAAGCACTTTAAGATGGCCAAGCAGCAGGTCATGAAGAGCGGCAACTACGCTCTGGCTGGCCGCCGCATGAAGAAGCGTCAGTTCCGCAACCTGTGGATCTGCCGCATCAACAACGCAGTTCGTCCTCTGGGCATGAACTACTCCACCTTCATGGCTGGTCTGAAGAAGGCAGGCATCGAGCTGAACCGCAAGATGCTGTCTGAGATGGCTATTAACGATCCCAAGAGCTTTGCAGCTCTGGTCGAGACCGTCAAGAATGCCTGATTAGGAACTTGAATCGTGACGCCCGCGCGTATACGCGGGCGTCCGTTTTGTATCCGGGGTTCTTACGGCAGGGAAACATGTTTTTCAGGGCAGCGCCCTGCCGCAGGAACGCTTTGTGGCAGACGCTGCCCTTTTGCAATTTTTTGAACAAGACGGCAGACTACTTTTTGAACGACAGTACAGCGAAAGGTTGAATACACACGATGGACGAAAAAATCACCAGCCGGGAAAACGCAAAGATCAAATACGCCTGCCGCCTTTCTTCCAGCGCGGCATT
>ENA-OQCV01000217-OQCV01000217.1-human-gut-metagenome-genome-assembly--contig:-NODE-217-length-16717-cov-3.966064_pt1 | contig 16717 bp, 19 predicted proteins | sample MGYA00242766_ERZ504592 | MGnify/ENA primary metagenome ERZ504592 (study PRJEB26092, sample SAMD00036315) | human gut metagenome | host: Homo sapiens | study: EMG produced TPA metagenomics assembly of...
AGCGGCGCCGAGTAGGTGTAATCCTTCTCCTTGCACTCCTGCACGGTGTGGCGGGGCTCCTCGAAGTACGGCTCGGAGAACGTCAGGCTCATGGTCTGAGCGAAGTTCTCGATCGGGGAGATCTCGTTGAAGACTTCGTCAAGGCCGGACATGTGGGGAACGGTGTCGGTGCCGTTCGCCTCGTCCTCCTCGACGCGCTTCTTCCAACGCTCGTTGCCGATCAGCCAGTCGAAGCTGTCGGTCTGCACGCCCAGCAGGTAGGGCACGGGGATGGGCTCGCGGATGGAGCCGAAATTCACACGGTCCGACGCCTTGTGCAGATCAATGTCATGCTGGTCGGCGCGTGCGATGATGGTGGTGGTATTCGTCGTAGCTTGAGTGTCAGCCAATGGACGTTCCTTATCGCTCGCTAATGTCGTTATCGATATGTTCCCGGAAACGCCGCAGATGGCCACCATATGCCGGATCGCGGGCGTTTCATCTTTGTCGACATGCCCGCTATATGACATGCACTTACGCAAATTCCAAATATTAGCACAAATCAGCCGTCGGCGCAACATACATCACATGCGCGACACGCCACACGCTGCGGCCGGACGCGGCAACCGCCGAGCCCGCGGCGAGCGGCCCGCTCAAGGCCGTCGCCGCACCTGACCGTCACTGCACCTGGATGGTGACCGGATCGCTGACCGCCTTGGGCGCGTTCTTCAGACTCAACTGCGCGGTATATGTGCCACGGTCCACCTTCGGCAGTTTGCTCTGATCCTCCACGCACTGGTCCCCCGTGCGGGAGGCGCCCCATGTCATCTTCTGCGACGTCCTGTTCATGTCGCTGGTCTTCGCCAGCAGCTGACGGTTCGGGTCAGCGGGGCAGGAGTCCGAACTGTATATCGTCTGGTCGCCGGACGACACCGTCAGCACCACATCCGACAGATCCAGCAGGCAGCTCGACGTGCCTTCATAGCTGATGCTCGCCGTGAAGTCCAGGGAACCTCCCACCGGAACGCCTTGGGAAGCCGCCGTCAGCGACAGCTTCACATCGGACGCGCCACAATCATTGACGCCGCTGGTCTTCTTCGGCGCCGGCACCGATTCACGCGCGATCGGTGTGGGACGCAGCAGGCTCACGCCATCCACCACGCCGCGGCCGAGACTGTACACGCAGAACACCACCAGCGAGACCGCGGCCAGCACAACGACCAGCGCGACCGCACGGCGACGACGGTACATCGCCCGTCGTTGCGGGCTGACGACGCGCTTGCGCGGCTTTTGCCGCGAACCGGGTCGCGGCTGACGGGTGGGCTGAGTGGGCATGCCGTCCAGTCTACCTCAGGCACGCTCTCAAAACTCGCAGATAGAGGGGTTTTCGGGGATAAACCCCCTCTATCTGCGAGTTTTGAGAGCGCACTTATTGGGGTAACCGCAACGAACCATCCGGGAGCATGTCGACCAGGCCATCGTCGTCGAGGGAGGCGATGCATTTGTCGAGCTGGACGTGATCCGGCCACAAGGATTCCAGGCGTTCGCGGGCGAGGATTGGCTCAGCGCGCAGCGCGTCGAGGATGATGCCGCGCACCTGACGGTCGGTGCCTTGGAAACGCTGGCGCGGGCGGGTGCGTCGCTCTCCCAGCCCGGGGCGGCCCGCCGCGAGGAACGCGCAATGCTCACCGATCGGGCACTGGTCACACAGCGGGTTCTTGGCCGTGCACACCAGCGCGCCGAGCTCCATCACGGACTGGTTCCATATGACCGACGGGCGGGTGCTGCGCTGCGTCATCTCGCGGATTGCGGATTCGGGGGCGTTCACCGTCTCGCGGGCATTCGCGGCTTCGATGGCATCACGAACGTCCGTCTCATCATCCTGCGGAAGGACCCTGCCGGCGAGCGCCCGCTCGGCCGGACTGGCCGCTCCCCCGCGCGATTCGACTCCGAGGAATACGCGCGACAGCACCCGGCGGATGTTGGTGTCCACCACCGCGATGCGCACGCCGAAGGCGAAGCTCAGCACCGCCGAGGCGGTGTAGTCGCCGATGCCCGGCAACGCGGTCAGCTCGTCGTAGGTTTGCGGAAGCCGGCCGTGGTATTGCTCGAACACCACGCGGGCGCACTCCTGCAGCCGCAACGCCCGGCGCGGGTAGCCGAGCCGCCCCCACGCGGTGATGATCTCCGCCGTGGAGGCTCCCGCGAGCGCGGTGACGTCCGGCCACACGCGCATCCAGTCAGTCCAGTATGGCACCACCCGACTCATCTGGGTCTGCTGGCTCATCACCTCGCTCACCAGCACGCCCCAAGGCGTCGCGCGCCCGAATCGCCACGGCAGGTCGCGGGCGTTGGCCTCCCACCATGCGGACAGCAGCGCCCGCACGCGAGGCACAGCGCACTCGCCCACAGGTTCGGCCGGCGTATCGTTCCGTATCTCTGGCATCGCTCCATTGTGCACGGCGACCGCTACATCATCACGGCGCCGCGCGATTTCGCCGATTCGGCGGCACAACCTTACCCGCAACGGGTCGCTCGCTGCGGGTAAAAGCATTCGCCCGGATTCGGCAGAGTGTTTGTGGGCCCCGCAAGCGCAGGGCGAATCGGCCCTGCATCAGGGGCACGGCATGGGAACGGCTGGTCTCATACCGCGGCTGTCCGCCGTAGTAGAAGTTGTTCTTGTTCTGCCAGGCGGCGTCGCCGTTGCTCACTGCGGTCAGCCCCTCGGTCCGTGAGGCGGGGGCGATCCGGTACGCGCCGCTCTCGGCGCCGTCCAGATCGTCGAAACGCGTCACCGGCTGCCCCTCGATTGGTACACGCGCACCCAGTCGACGAGGAAATTGCTGTCCTGCTTCGTGGCCTGCTTCGTGTAGTCGACGTCGCCGACCCAGCCGCCGCCGACCTGCGTCTCCAGAATCGGGAACATCGGTCGCGAATGCATGCCGTCGACGTCCTTGCCGGCCGACGTGGGCGTCGACGACACGCCTATGCGGACCAGCGGATAGGTGCCCGGCTTGAGCCCTCGTGGATGCAGTAGCAGTTCTTGTATTCGAACTGCAGCCACCGCTCGCCGGTGCTGTTGTGCACGGCGTAGTTGTCGTCCTGCTTGCCGTCGCTGATCGCCGCGATGTTGGTCGGGGCGAGGCCGTACACATACGGCAACTTGCCGAGCGCGATGTTGCGCGTCTCCTGCACGTCCGGCAGGGTCTCGCCGTCCTTGAGCTTGGCGATGACCTCGATTTCGCGCAAGCCCACGCCGTTGCCGTATCCCTTCCATGAGGAGTTCGTGTTCTGGATGCAATGGCCCTTCTGCCAGATGCGCACGTACCGCGCGGTGACGGGCGTGGTCAGGTTGATGGTCTGCTCGGTGAGCTTGGTCGCGGCGGTTTCCTCGACGTCGGCGGTGCCGAACAGCACGTTCGAGTCGGAGAAGTCCTCGTTGGGGGACGCTTCGACCTTGATGCGCTTGAACGTGTTCAGCGCGTTCTCATACCCATTGCGGTACAGGTTGATGGAGTGTATCTCTCTCGGCTCGCCGAAATCATATTGCAGGTATACGTCGTCCCAGCTGGCGTATCCGTTGTTTTCCGCGCTGCCGTTCTCTTCTCCGGCGATGATTTTGGTGATGTTGCTGTCGGTCGGGCCGAATCCGGTGTCGCCGTCGCCGATCAGATGCGTGCTGTTGGTCGTGGGCAGTTTGCCGGTAAGTATGTTGCCCGTGGTGGGTTCGGCGGCCACCGCGACTGCGGCTGCAGCCGAAACGGCCAACGCGCATGTGGCGGATATGGTCGTGATACGGCGGAATAATTGTCTCATGGTCTCTCCTTCGAGCAGCTGTTACGGGTATGGGCTGTTTTAAGCTCGAAGGTCGAAGACAACCGGCAGAGACAAGGCGGGATGATGAGCGAAACCAAGGGTGCGGAAGAGGCCGAGGCGAAGGTCGAGAAGATGTTCGAGTACGGCTACCGCAAGTCGAATTATGGTCCCGACGAGCTGGTGACCGACGCGCACGGCAATCCGATCAGCGTTGTGGACGCGATGCTGTCGGCCGAGAAGGCTGCCGCGACGGAGACGGTCACGCCGCATCTGTGCTATTACAGTCCGCGCATCCCCGGCAATACCGGGTCGGCGATTCGCCTGTGTGCGGTGACCGGCACCATCCTGCATCTGGTGGAGCCGCTGGGGTTCAATCTTCGCGATACCAAGCTGCGTCGTGCCGGGCTTGACTATCATGACATGGCTCATGTGGTGTTGCATCCGAACTTCGACAATCTGGTCGAGTCGATGCCGAATTCGCGCATCATCGCGTTCACCGCGCATGCGACGAAACTGTATACCGAGGTCGAGTACAAGCCGACCGACATTCTGCTGTTCGGGCCGGAGCCGGGCGACATTCCCGACCCGATGGACATCATGGCCGGCCCGCACGTGGCCGAGCAGGTGCGGCTGCCGATGCGCCCGAGCCTGCGCAGCCTGAACCTCACCAACTGCGCCTCCATCGCCATCTACGAAGCCTGGCGCCAACTAGGGTTCAAGGGCGGAGCGTAGGGAGGAAGCCCAGTGGGCTTCCGAGTAGCGACGCCGAGCAAGTCCCGACAGGGACGAGCGAGGAAACCATGAGCCTCGCGAGGCAAAATCACAATTGCCGGCAGTGCGCGAGCACGAAGTGCGTCACTGTGCGTGGAAGTCGTCACTGTGCGTGGACGCACACTCAGTGACGATTCCTGAAAAACATTGCAATATCAAGGGTTTGCCGGTACGTCACTGTGCGTGGGCACACGCACAGTGACGCTGCCCACGCACAGTGACGCGTTGTTAGCGTATGTGTAGCCCCTTATACCTCGCAATCCATGACGATTTCCACGTCACGATGCATTTCCCGGTCGGCATGAAGCCCTCGGAGGCGTGGTTTAAACAGCGCAACCATTCCACTCACCGCTTGAATCAATATCCGATATATCTTGTCTCGATCCATGAGACAAGTCGCGGATTGCGTGCCATACCAGGGCAAAAATCACCCATTTTTGCCTTGGTATGGCACAGGCGATTTCGGCATCAATTATCTACGGCATACGGTTTCGGCCATTTTCCAACAATATCGCGAAACAGCCAACTGCCACGACATGGATTCTAAGCGCTTACATCTCATTCTGTGGCACAAATTGTGCCACACTAGGCTCAAAACACCCATTTTCGCCCTGGTGTGGCACACAATCGAGGACGAGACCGCTCCATAAATCACGCCCGGCCATCTGCGAACCCCAGCCGAGCCCACGACCATGTCAGAGCCGCGCCTGGTACAGGGCAAAGTCAGCAAGGCGGCGTGACGACAACATCTACCGATGCACGTCGAAGACCCACACGGCCCACGTCTTGGTCATACGGCCGCACGAACACACGATGTTCGCGCAGGCTCTTGCGGGCCGGAAAGGCCTCTCATGAATCCACCCAATTTGACCTCGCCATTGCCCGGTCTGGCCTCTCCCGCAGGGCCGGCCGGCAACGAGCGAATCACAACGACTTGCCTGGTATCAGACTGCACGGCCATATCCCAGCTGTGGCAGACGCGAACCCGGTCCAGATACGCCGGCAAAGCCCGCTGATCCCACCATGCGTCTTCAGTCCACAACGCGTAGCGCAGCGGAATATCCCGGCGCCCGGATGCGGCGAGCACGCCAAGTATGCGGGGACTGTCTGAGACGATGACGGCATTGCGGTGCACGTTCCCGCCGACGGCCTTCACGATATAGTCGGCAGGCATATCGTTCGCCGGATCATAGATGTTCCGCGCACCCTCGCCCATCAGCGGATAATCGATCAGCCGGATCAACGTCATTGGGAACTCGAAATGAATCCAATACCCCGACGACACACTGCGCACCTGCGACAGCATCTGCGCGATCCACGGCGCGTGCGCATACGACGGCGAGCACGATCGCATTGATGATGGTCACGACGAGCACCGCATAGTAATGCAGGTACGCGCCGGCGAGGGAGAACAGCGCGAATCCGATCCACTCGTTCACGCGCACGGGCCCACTGCCGCGCGCCTTGATGCAGATGCGCATCGCGAACAGGAAGCACATCGCGACGGCCAGCACCGCCCATGAGTACATGCGAATCTGGAACGCCATGCGCATGAACGGCGGGGCGAAGCACGCCAACGCCGCGAACAGCCGTGCGGCGCGCGCTCCCCAGTCCCGGCGCATCATCGCGTATCCGGCGACGACCAGCGCACATGATGCCGCCGCCGACATCAGACGGTACGCCACCACATGTTCGCCGAACACGAGCCGCACCAGATTGAGCAGCATGTAGTAGCCGATCGGATGCACGTCAAGCGAGCCCAGATTCCATATGCCGCTCCACCCGTGCGAGGTGAGCGCCACCGAATAGATCCGTCATACCAAATCGCGTGGCCGAACGCAGGAATCAGTAGGTACGCACAACCGACGGCCAGCAACGGAACCGCACTACCCGTCAGCAGACGGCGCAGGCGACACGGAGGCACGGACGGCACGGCAGCGGAGAACGGGACGGATGCCCTATGCCGGATGAGGCCAAATCGGATGATGCTTGTGTCTGATGCACGTCATGCGCCTTCTGCCGACATCATAAATTCAACGTCGTTTTTCTCTATTCCCCTACGCTGCAAGTGTATGCACAGTAACCTGATGCCCAGCAAATTCCCCGCCGATATTCATCAGTACTCCACTGCTGGAATCGGTGACGGGGAGGGGAAGAAAACGTCAGGCGGCTTGGATGGGGATAATAATGAAAGCGGCCGTTCCCGCGCACATGCGGAAACGGCCGCTTGAGATATCGGCACTATCAGCTCAGCGATATCGCTGCGACACCGGCGCACCGAACCGCCGCGCAGCCCGTCAGTTCTTGAAGCTGTGGATCGGGGCCGGGATACGGCCGCCGCGGGTCACGAACGCCTCGCAGCTCGTCTGGTTCACCGGCATGATCGGAGCGTAACCCATCAGACCGCCGAAGTTGGCCATCTCGCCAACGCCCTTGCCCGCCACGGGGATCACGCGCACGGCGGTGGTCTTCTGGTTTACCATGCCGATGGCGGCCTCGTCGGCGATCATGCCGGAGATCGTGGCGGCGCTGGTGTCGCCGGGGATGGCGATCATGTCAAGGCCGACCGAGCACACGCAGGTCATGGCCTCCAGCTTCTCCAGCGTCAGGCAACCGGATGCCGCCGCGTCGATCATGTTCTTGTCCTCGGAGACCGGGGATGAACGCGCCGGACAGACCGCCGACGTAGCTCGACGCCATGATGCCGCCCTTCTTGACCTGGTCGTTGAGCATTGCCAACGCCGCCGTGGTGCCGGGAGCGCCGACCTGCTCCAGGCCGATCTTCTCCAGCACTTCGCCGACCGAATCGCCGACCGCGGGCGTCGGAGCCAGCGACAGGTCGATGATGCCGAACGGGATGCCGAGGCGGCGCGAGGCCTCCTGCGCCACGAGCTGGCCGACGCGCGTGATCTTGAACGCGGTGCGCTTGATTGTCTCGCACAGGAACTCGAAATCACGGCCGACCGCCGCGTCGAGCGCGCGAGACACCACGCCGGGGCCAGACACGCCGACGTTGATGACCGCATCGCCTTCGGTCACGCCGTGGAAACCGCCCGCCATGAACGGGTTGTCGTCGGGCACGTTGCAGAAGGCGACGAACTTGACGCATCCGTAGGAGTCGTTGTCGGCGGTGCGCGCGGCGATGTCCTTGATGATGTGGCCGAGCAGTTCGACGGCGTTCATGTCGATGCCGGTCTTGGTGGAGCCGACGTTGACGGACGAGCAGACGATGTCGGTCTCGCTCAGCGCCTTGGGCAGCGAGCGGATCAGCAGCTCCTCGGCGGGGGTCATGGACTTCGACACCAGTGCGGAATAGCCGCCGATCAGGTCGACGCCGACTTTCTTGGCGGCACGATCGAGCGCGTGCGCGATCTTGACGAAATCGTCCTCGCTCTTGCATGAGCTCGCGCCGACCAGCGAGATCGGGGTGACGGTGATGCGCTTGTTGACGATCGGGATGCCGTAGTCCCGCTCGATCGCCTCGCCGGTGGCGACCAGGTCCTTGGCGTAGGTAGTGATCTTGTCGTAGATGTTGTCGCACACCTTGTCGACGCTGTCCGCCGCGCAGTCAAGCAGCGAGATGCCCATCGTGATGGTGCGCACGTCAAGCTTCTCCTGCTCGATCATCTGGTTGGTCTCACGGACCTCCATGATATTCAGCATGATTCGTTCCTTTCGAGACTCAGACGCGGTGCATCTTCGTGAAGATCTCCTCGCGCTGGCAGCGGATGCGCACGCCGATCTGCTCGCCGAGCTTGTCCAGGTCCTCGACGATCACGCCGAACTCGTTGTCCGCGCCGGAGTAGTCGACGATCATCATCATGTTGAAGAAGCCGTCGATGATGGTCTGTGAGATATCCAGCACGTTGACCTTGTGATCGGACAGGTACGTGCACACGCGCGCGATGATGCCGACCGTGTCCTGGCCGACGACGGTGATGATTGCCTTGTTCATGGGACTCCCCCGCTCGAAACCGATTACTGCAAGTAGTGTCAAGTATATGGAGCGGGCGTGAAATACTGCCGAACCGTCCATTTGGGCGTGTCCGCAGGCCATCGGCCGAATCCGACGTCGGCATTGTTCACGCGGGGATCATCCAGGCGCAAACGGACAATCGTCCACAATGTGAGCAGTATTACCATCGCTTTCATAAGTCGACTACACCTTTACATCAAGCACAGCGGTGTGTGAGCGCATCGCTGGGGCCACAAGCTCGGGCGACGACGCCCACGCACCCCGCTACCCGCGAGCATATCGACCACGCACCGCACAATCGGTCGCGGCGTCGGCTCGTATCAGAGATTGAATGAATTAGAGGGGTTAGACTTTCATGTCTGCTACTGCTACCGCGGCCGTGTCCAAGGCCGGCGCGGTGAAGAAGGACTCGGTTCCCGAGATCATCGCCGCCTCCATGGTCGGCACCGCCATCGAGTTCTACGACAACTACTGCTATTCCATCGCAGCCGCCAGCTATTTCGGCACTATTTTCTTCCCGGCCGCATCGAAGGCCAATCCGGCGCTGGGCACGATGTACGCGTTCCTGACGTTCGCCGTCTCGTTCCTCGCCCGCCCGTTCGGCTCCATGCTGTTCGGCCACTTCGGCGACAAGATCGGCCGCAAGACCACGCTGGTCGTCGCCCCTGATGACGATGGGTATCTCCACGTTCGTCGTCGGCCTGCTGCCAGGCTATGAGCAGCTGGGCGCCTTGTCCATCGTCATCCTGTGCATCTGCCGCGCCTGCCAGGGCGTGGGCCTCGCCGGTGAATGGTCCGGTGCCGCGCTGGTCGCTACCGAGAACGCCCCAGCCAACAAGCGCGCCCTGTATGGCTCCTTCCCGAACCTCGGCGCCCCGATCGGCTTCTTCTGCGCCTACGGCCTGAACCTGCTGCTCGACTCCACGCTCGGCTCCACGGCCATGCAGGCCTGGGGCTGGCGTATCCCGTTCCTGTGCTCCGCAGTGCTCGTCATCATCGGCCTGTACGTGCGTCTGCGCATGACCGAGACCCCGATCTTCCGCAAGGCAGTCGAGCAGGACCGCGTGGTGAAGCACCCGCTGCGCTCGCTGCTGCCGTACTGGAAGGAAGTGCTTCTCGGCACCTTCGCCATGGGCATCACATACTCGCTGTTCTACGTGCTGGGCACGTGGTCGCTGAGCTACGCCGTCAAGGTCATGAAGCCGCCCTTCAGCCAGAACGAATACCTGGCCATGCAGATGGTTTCCGTGGTGTTCTTCGCGATCTTCATCTTCGTGACCTGCATCTACTCCGACAAGCTCGGCCGCAAGACCGTGCTGATCTCCACCACGCTCGCGACGCTGGTGTTCAGTCTGTTCGCCATGCAGTCCCTGCAGCACAACGTCCTGACCGTGATGCTGTTCCTGTGCGTCGGCTTCGCGCTGATGGGCGGCCTGTTCGGCCCCTGCGGCGCCTATCTGCCCGAGCTGTTCCCGACTCACGTGCGTTACTCCGGCGCCGGCCTGAGCTACAACCTCGCCGCCATCCTCGGCGGCGCGTTCGCCCCGGCCATCTCCACCGCACTGGTCAAGTCGACCGGCGCCGTCGAGTCCGTCGGCTGGTACCTCGCCGTGATGTCCGCGCTCGCCCTGATCGCCCTGTTCCTGATCAAGGAAAGCAAGGACGAGGATTACGAGAAGTGATCTGAGATAGATAAAAAAAGGGAGCGGCAAAAATCCGCTACCCCTTTTTTGGTTGTCGCAGCGAACGGTTCTCAATAAGAAAGGTGCGAGCCTCATCGCGCGCGAAACGAACAAAACAATCGGCGGAAGTCCGGAATTCCGGGCTTCCGCCGATTGTTCATATGTGCGCTTTGTGAGGAATCCTCGCACGTTTCTTATTGAGAACCGTTCGCTGCGATAATCAGGCCTCGCGACTGGCGCTGGGCGCGGCAACCGCCGGCAGGGCGCGCGGCACATGGAAGCCACGAACCTCGAACTCGTCGGCGATCTTCTGCGCGACTTCCTGGCTGCGACCCTTGTCGACGAGCGCGATGATGGAGCCGCCGAAGCCGCCGCCGGTCATGCGCGCACCGTAGGCGCCGTTCTTGCGGGCCACATCCACCGCGACATCCAGCTCGGGCACGGTGACCTCGTAATCCGCGGCGAGCGAATCATGAGAGGCGTTGAACAGACGGCCGGCGGCCTCGATGTCACCCTGGGCGAACGCACGCACGAAGGAGCGCACGCGCTCGATCTCGGTGACGACGTGGCGCACGCGCTTCTTCATCGTCACGTCGGGCAGGGCATCCAGCGTCTCCTTGAGCGCCTGGAACTGGTCGTCGGCCTTGGAGATGCCATCGGCGGCGACGCGCAGATTGGCGACGCCGAGAATGCGGGCGGCCTCCTCGCAGGTGGCGCGACGCTGGGCGTACTGGCCGTCGTTGAGCTGGTGCGGCGCCTGGGTGTCGACCACCAGCAGCTCCAGACCGTACTTGTCGAGGTCGAAGGCCTGCTGGGAGACGTTCTCCAGCGGGGTGAGCTCCGGACGGCAGTCGAGCAGCAGCGCGTGGCCTTCGGTGCAGCGCATCGAGGCGTTCTGGTCGAGACCGCCGGTGGAGGCGCCGGCCATGTCGTTCTCGGACTTGATCGCGGCGTTGATCAGCGTCACGCGGCCCGCGTCGGAGGAGCCGTAGCCGAGACCATACACGTCGTCCAGGGCCAGCGCGGTCGAGCAGGTCATGGCGGCGGACGAGCTCAGGCCCGATCCCAGCGGCACGCAGGACACGAACGCGGCGTCGAAGCCCTTGACCTGCGAGAAACCGGCCTCGCGAAGGGCCCAGGCCACGCCGGTCGGGTAGGCGGACCAGCCGTCCACGCCACGGGCTTTGAGGCCGTCGAGGTCGGCCTCGGCAACCTTGTCGGGCACCACGTCGGAGACGACGCGGACCTTGGTGTCCTCGCGCGGCTTGAGCGCGATGAACGTGCGGTGCGGCAGCGCGATCGGCAGGCACAGGCCCGCGTTGTAGTCGGTGTGCTCGCCGATCAGGTTCACGCGGCCGGGAGCGGCCCACACGCCCTCGGGCGCGGTGGCATACATATCGACGAACAGCTTCGTCGCCCGTGAGACACCATCCTCGCGGGACAACGGCTCAATGAATTCAACAGCAGTCATTGGTGTTCTTTCTTCTTCTGTGATGGCTATATATGCAGTGGATATTGCTAGGGGGAGCCCGGTTCGGCCAGACTCCCCCATAGAACGTTGTCAGTCGGAGATGTCGATCTGTCCAAGCTCATGGAAGCGCTTGGCGATGAGCTCCGGGGTGGTGTCGGAGATCCAGGCGGCCATGCCGGACTCGGAGCCGGCGAGGTACTTGATCTTGTTGGCGGCGCGGCGGAACGAGAAGAACTGCAGGTTCAGGCGGTAGTTCTCGCGACGCGCGTCGTGGATCGGGGCCTGGTGCCAGGCGGCGATGTACGGCAGGTCCATGCCCTTGCCGTCGCCCTTGTCGAAGAACGCGTTGCCGCGCTTCAGAAGGTGCGAGTACATCGAGGCGAGGTCCCAGCGCTCCTGGTCGTTGAGCTGGTCGAGGGTGAGCACGTCGCGCACCGGAGCCACATGAACCTCAAGGGGCCAGCGGGCGGCGGCCGGCACGTAGGCGACCCAGCTGTGGTTGCGCATCACGACGCGCTCCTCGGCTTCGAGCTCGGCGTTCATGATGTCCTTGAGCAGGTTGCCGCCGGTCTTCTCGTGGTAGGCCTCGGTGTGCTGGAGTTCCTTCTCCATCTTCGGGGCGATGAACGGGTAGCAGTAGACCTGGCCGTGCGGGTGGGCGAGGGAGACGCCGATCTCGGCACCGTGGTTCTCGAACGGGAAGATCTGCTCGATGCCTTCCATCTTGGAGATCTCGGCGGTACGGAAGGCCCATGCCTCAACAACCGTGCGCAGGCGGGACACCGGCAGGTCGGCCGGCAAGCCGTCCTCGTTCGGGTCGAAGCAGATGACCTCGCAGCGGCCGGCGGCGAGCTTCTTCTCCCACAGCGGGGTTGCCGTCGACGTAGGTGACGTCTTCGGAGACACCGGGCACACGCACCATCGACGGGAAACGGTTCTCGAATCACGACGACGTTGTAGTCGGTGTCCGGCACCTCGCCGTCCTGGTACGGGTCGCCGGGCTTGCGCGCGGCCAGCGGGTTGCCCTTGGCGGTGGCGCCGGGGCCGGCGGTGATCGGGCGGTTCATGCGGGCGGTGGCCATCGGGATCCAGTCGCCGGTCAGCGGGTCGCGGCGCATCTGCGGGGCGGCGTACGGCACTTCGTTGCCGTCGGCGTCCAGGTGCGGGGCGAAGCGGTAGTCCAGCGGGCGCGGGTCCTTGAGCTCGCGGGTCTTGGCGCCGGAGACGTATTCCGGATCGTCGTCGAGATAGAAGAAGTCGCGTCCGTCGGCCAGCGTGGTCGGCGTGATGCGGATATGCTCCTTCGCATACTCTCCCGGGGTGTAGTTGGTGATTTCTGCCATGGTGTCACTCACTTTCTTCGGTGTGTTCGCTCTGGTGCGCCAGAACGAGTTCCTTTACCAAATCCCTTGTCTTGGCGATGGACTCGTGGTCGAGGCCATCGTCGGTGATGACCGTGTCCACCTGGTCGAACCGGGCGAACAACGATAGTGATGTACAGCTCCACTTGGTGTGGTCGGTCAGGATGACCGTACGGTCGGCGATGCCCATCATCGCCATGTCGGTGGCCGCCTCCAGCGAGTTCGGCATGAGGAAGCCACGGGGAATCGACACGGAATGGGTGCCGAGAAACACGGTGTTGACGCGCAGCGACGCGATGACCTTGTCGGCGATCGGCCCGACCAGCGAGTTCGACCGCGTGGTGACACCGCCCGTTACGATCACCTCCACATCCTTGGATTCCAACGCCTGCACGAGCTCGGCGACCGGAATCGAGTTGGTGAGGATGGTGATGCCCGACGCCTGCTGGCTTTCCAGCAGATGCTGCGCGAACACGTAGGCCGTGGTGCCGCCTCCTATGGCGATCACATCGCCGGGGGCCACATATTGCACCGCTTCACGTGCGATGGCGTCCTTGAGACCAATGTCCATCTGTGACTTTACAGAGAACAGCGGCTCGCTGAGCAATGCGCTGGTGCTGACGGCACCGCCATGCACGCGTTTCAGCAGACCTTTGTCAGAGAGATCGGCGATGTCACGTCGAATGGTCATCGCGGAAACGCCGAGCTCCTTAGACAACGCCGTGATGCGCACTGCGCCGCGCGTACGCAGACGGCTCAGTATCAGATGTTGACGTTGTGAGGATATCATGTGAACATTATCGCACATGTTCGCGCATAAACCAAACCAATATGTGCGTTTCGTAATGTTTGACATGCGTGTTGCGCACATCACTTACCATAAAACGAACAAACATCACTTTTACCGCACTCTCCCCCACCCGCCGGATCCGACCGCACCCGCGCAACCGCATCGTTGCCGTTTTTTACGCGTGCGTGACACAATGGAGGGCATGGCTTATGTTTCGGAAAACTTCTGGCACGACGCGGTGAACAAAGCAACCACCGACCTGTTCACTTTCGGTTACAAGAACATCATCAAACCCAATTTCGTCTTCAACCACACCCCCGATGTGGCGCACGACCAGATGATCGAGTTCTGCAACGTCACCAAACGCATCCCGCCGCTCATGTGGCTGCTTCGCGAGATGCTCGACTACACCGACCCCGTGCTGGAGACCACAGTGATGGGCGTCGACTTCGCCAACCCGTTCGGCCTGTCCGCCGGCCTCGACAAGAACTGCGACATGCCTGTGCTCATGGACAACGTCGGCTTCGGCTTCGAGACGGTCGGCTCCACGACCTCCCGCGCCAGCGCCGGCAACCCGAAGCCGTGGTTCCACCGTCTTCCGGAATACGATTCGATGATGGTGCACGTGGGCCTTGCCAACGACGGGTCCGACAAGGTGATCGACCGCGCGGAGCAGGCGTGGACGAACGCGAAGACGATGCAGGTGTCCGTCTCCATCGCACGCACCAACGACGACAAGTGCGGCGACCTAGACGAAGGCATCGAGGACTACTGCATCTCCATGCGCCGCGCGGCCGGACGCAGCGCCATGGTCGAGGTCAACGTGTCATGCCCGAACACCCATGCCGGCGAGCCGTTCACCGCCGACCCGGACGCGCTCGACCGCCTGTTCACCGAGCTCGACAAGATCGAACGCCCGCAGCCGACGCTGGTCAAGATGCCGCTCAACAAGACGTGGCCCGAGTTCAAGGACCTGCTCGACGTGCTTGCCGAGCACAACGTGCAGGGGCTGAGCATCGCCAACCTCCAGAAGGACCGCACCGGCCTGGAGATTCCGCAGCAGTGGGAGGGCGGCCTGTCCGGCGGCCCGTGCACGGTGGCCAGCGAGGAGCGCATCGCGCAGGTCTACCGTGAATACGGCGAGCGTTTCGCCATCGCCGGCATCGGCGGCGTGTTCACCCCGCAGCAGGCATATCGCAAGATTCGCAACGGCGCCAGCCTGGTCATGTTCATCAGCGCACTGATGTACCGCGGACCGCAGCAGATCACCGTACTCAAGCGCGGCCTCGCGGCGCTCCTCAAGCGCGACGGCTTCGAGCACATCAGCGACGCCGTCGGCATCGACGCCTGATCGACGCAGCCATAGACCACCTCCAGTCATGCGTAGCATGACTGGAGGTGGTCTACGTTTATCTGCCGCTCAGTCCTCAGGGAAGGCGCCGCGGATGTACTGCGGCTGGTAGGGTGCCTTGGAGACGGGCACGCCGAGCTTGGCGGCGGCGCGCAGCGGCCAGTACGGGTCACGCAGCGCGGCACGGCCGATCTCGACCGCATCGGCCTGCCCCGCACGCAGAATCTTCTCCGCCTGCTTCGGCTTGGTGATCAGGCCGACGGTGGTGGTCGGTATTGCGGCGCGTTCGCGCACCTGATCGGAGAACGGCACCTGGTAGTTGGCCTTGACCGGAATGCTCACGTCGGCGATGATGCCGCCGGTGGACACATCCATCAGGTCCACGCCGTGCTGCTTCAGCACGCACGCGGTATCGACCGTCTGATCGAGATCCCAGCCGCCCGCGGCCCAGTCCGTGGCCGAAATGCGCACCAGCAGCGGCACCGTGTCGGGAATCACCTCGCGAATCGCATCGGCGACCTCCAGCAGGAACCGCATGCGGCCGTGGATATCGCCGCCGTACTCGTCCGCGCGCTCGTTGCACAGCGGGTCAAGGAACTGCGAGATCAGATACCCATGCGCCGCATGAATCTCAATCGCCTCGAAACCGGCCCGCACCGCACGCTGCGCGGCATCCCGGAACGCCGAAACCAGACCGTGAATCTCTTCGACGCTCAACGCGCGCGGATCGGTGAGCCCACGGTACGCGATCGGGCTCGGCGCGACCGTACGCCATCCGCCGGCATCCTCGGGCACACTCTTCCCCTCGAAACCGACGCCGAAGCAGCCGGTCGACCCCTTGCGTCCGGCATGGTTGAGCTGCACGGCCGCCACCGCGCCGGCCTGCTTGATGCCGTCGACGATCCAATGCCAGGCGGCGACCTGATCGTCGTTCCACAGTCCCACATCGCGCGGCGAGATACGCCCGTCGGCCGTCACCGCGGTGGCCTCGGCGATGATCATGCCGAATCCGCCCATCGCGCGGGACACATAATGCTGGTAATGGAACGGCGTGGGCTTGCCGTCCCGCGCCACCGCCGAATACGTGTCCATCGGCGGCAGCCAGATGCGGTTGCGCATGGTAACGCCGCGCAACGTCATCGGCTGGAACAGCTGCACTCCCCCTTTGCCGCCCTTGGCCTTCTTCTTCCCCTCAGCGTTCATGGTCGTCCTTTCCTCGACAATTCGCATGGCTCCCAATCCGCGAGCCGGGAAGTCGGGATGCTTCCAAACCACGGCGAGGCAACCACCGGTCTAATCATCTCACCGCGCACAGACTCAAGCACGACTCGTGCACCGATGTTCTCCGCCTGCGCAAAGCGTCGGAAATCAGGCAGGGGCCGTATGAGCGTTCATGAACTGCGCCCCGATTGTTGGACGCTGTTTATTAGGATACAGGCTCAGACCACGGTGGACGCTCTCCGGAATTCCTCCGGGGTGCGTCCACCGAGTCGTATCTGGCGTCGTTTGGTGTTCCAGTG
>ENA-OQCV01000218-OQCV01000218.1-human-gut-metagenome-genome-assembly--contig:-NODE-218-length-16675-cov-2.801064_pt1 | contig 16675 bp, 14 predicted proteins | sample MGYA00242766_ERZ504592 | MGnify/ENA primary metagenome ERZ504592 (study PRJEB26092, sample SAMD00036315) | human gut metagenome | host: Homo sapiens | study: EMG produced TPA metagenomics assembly of...
AGAGAATAAAAATAAATGATGAATCTGTTCATTTTCGATAAAGTATTAGAAGGTTAATCATATTGGCAGGAACCAGTCCTTCCCTGCAAAGGTATGAAATAAATGTTGAATAATAAATGAGAAAAACACTTCAAGACACGCAAGACAACAAACGGATGGCATGTTTAAGACTTATACGACCGCGATGCAACATTACAGACCTATTAATGCAACATATTTACGTTTATTTAAATAAGATATTGCTATCTTTGAGAATTCAATTTCAGATTATATAGTATGTCATTTTACAAACTATTTACACAAATTAGTGTTCCCCCTCATTATTCTGTTACTGGCTTATCTGCCGTTAGCAGGACAAACTCCGTATGTATTTCGCCATCTGAAAGTAGAAAACGGGCTTTCAAACAATAACGTAAAAACCATATTGAAAGACTGTGAAGGCTTTTTATGGATAGGGACCGCCAATGGATTGAACCGATACGACGGATATAGCTTTAAAGTGTATCAACCCAAAGAAAAAGACATCCATTCTTTATTGTCTAACGACATCTGGAACTTACAGGAAGACGGTTTGGGCAATTTGTGGATTGGAAGCGAGGCAAGATATTGTATATACGACCGAGACAAAGACAACTTCATTACCGATATTCCCTCATACCTCCTTAAAATAGGCATCCAGATAAATGGTACCTACAAAGTACATGTTGACAAAGACACAATTTATGGGTACTGCAAGGCCAAAATGTTTTTTACTTCAATTTTTCTCATAAAACCCTTAAAACATTCAAAATAGAAAACTTTCCAGAAGAAACTCCGGAACTGAGTATCAGCGATGATGGTGAAAACCTATATCTTCTTTGGAATTCGACCTTATTGAAACTAGAGAACAACGCAAAGAAATGTAAACGGGTAGATAACATCAGCTTACCCTCCAACTCTATTATCGAAAAGCACATATACACTGATTATCATGGAGGCATCTGGCTATATTCATATACCGATGAACAAATATTCTATAAGAAAAACATAAAATCGGAATGGAACCAAATCAATCTCCATTCCAAAATAGAGACAAAAAGTAATGCGGTAAGGAGCATACTGGATGACTCGAACGGACATGTCTGGATAGGAACGGACCATAAAGGAGTATTCATTTATGACTACGTAAATGATAACCTTGTCAACCTCCTGAATACCCCTATGTCTTCCACATCCCTTGCTTCCAACAGAATAAATACAATCTACCGTGATGATTCAGGCGTCATTTGGTTAGGAAATTTCAAAAAAGGAGTTTCTTATTATCACGAAAGCTTCCATGAATTTATTGATACCCAGCATAAAGAATGCGGTGATATAGCCTCCATTTTAGAGGATAAGGCCGGAAACATTTGGCTGGGAACAGATGGGAACGGACTTTATGTAAAAGAAAAGCAAAAAGGATTTGCCATTCGCAAACTATCCATCCCCGACATAGCCATCATCAGTCTTCTCGAAGACCATAAAGGACGGATTTGGGCAGGAAGTTATCAAGACGGATTGTTCTGCTATGAGAACAACAGTATTCGCCATTTTACTCCAGAGAACAGCCAACTGCCATACAGTGGCGTATGGAGTATGAAGGAAGACCGATATGGAAACTTATGGATAGGTTATGTACTGGAAACTTTGGTTTGTTTTAATCCGGACGCAAATACTGCGACAAGTTATCTACTACCTGATGGGAATAATATCAATGTACTCAATATCTGTTATGACTATGGAGACAAAATGTATATCGGGACTACATACGGACTCTGTGTAATGGACATCGTGACGAGAAAACCCGAAATGATTTATGCCAATCGAAAAGAGACACAGCCATTCAAGCAGCTCTTCATTTCCACTGTATTCAAGGACGACAGAGATATATTGTGGTTAGCCCATAAACAAGGATTGACTGCCTGGGACTTAAAAAATGATTCACTACACTGGTTCGACGTAAACAACGGATTGTGTGACAATCTCATTAACAGTATAACCCAAGACAATCATGGTAACATGTGGCTTGCAACAAGTAACGGATTGTCTATATTGGAAGTAACCCCAGACACCCAGGAAGGAGTAGACTTTTCTTTCAAGAATCCTTTCTACCAGAGACGGATTGCCAGAAAATCATTTCAACTCCCATTCCGCTTGTAAATTGTCCAGCGGAGATTTACTGCTGGGAGGCACCAGTGGCTATACATCTATAAATCCGAACAAGCTGACCGAAAAGAGCCGACCGCTGGCAAAGGTGTATTTTACAAATCTGACCATTGGCAATCAACATATAGAAGTAGACTCAATATATGAAGGGCGTAAACTATTAACAACTGTACTTGGCAGAGCCCCATCATTGTCTGTCAGATATGACGATTATTTAATCTCCATCGAATTTGCCGCAGGCGATTTGCTGAATGCTGATAAAATAAGATATGCCTATAAACTGAAAGGATTAAATACCCAATGGTACTATACAAACGAAAACAAAGTGGCTTTCACCACCCTTCCTCCTGGCAATTACAAACTATTGATTAAAGCTTGTAACAGTGACGGTATATGGAATGACGAAGCTAGTGAGTTGAATATAACCGTTTCATCTCCAATATATTTAAGTAATGTTGCTATCATCTTATACATATTGTTTGCCATTGGTATGATATCCTATGTAATATACCGATTCAAAAAGCATCACTACATAAGACTGGAGCAACAACGAGCAAAACTGGAGCAAGAACAAAAGTTGCTCCTGAATGAGATGAAGCTAAAGTTCTTTACAAATATAAGTCATGACTTACGTACACCACTGACGCTTATCATTAGCCCGTTACAAATGTTATTATCAGAAACCCTGGATGACGGAATACGCAAAAAACTAAATACAATCAATAAAAATGCACAGCTATTACTTACATCAATAAATTCTCTGCTTGATTTCCGGAAACTGGATGTAGGAGCCGAGACAGCCCATTACAAATCGGGAGATATTGTCAACTTTATCCGCGAGATTTGCAGTACTTTTCAAGAGTATGCTCTTGACCATACCATCAACTTCTGTTTCATGTGCGAAGTAGAAAACCTGAACATGTCCTTCGATCCGGTTAAAATAAAAAAAGTAATGAACAACTTGTTGTCCAATGCCTTCAAATACACTCCTGATAAAGGAGAAATCAATGTACATCTTTATCGCGAAGATGACAATGTATGTATCTGTGTGGCAGACAACGGACAAGGTATCATAGACAAAGACAAGAAACATATCTTCGAACGTTTTTATCAAGTGCAACAAACTTCGGAAAAAAACCGGCAGTGGAATCGGCCTGCATATTGCAAACGAGTATGTACATCTACACAAAGGAACAATCTCCGTTACAGACAATTTTCCTAAAGGTTCCGTATTTACCGTTAAATTGCCTATCGTCACATATGCCAGTGAAAAGGAGGAATTACTTCCGGAACTGCTAAACAATGACAAAGCTCCGAATGAGCTTCCCGTTCCAAATGCGGAAGAATTGCGGTATACCATCTTGTTGGTGGACGACAACAAGGATTTCTGTAGTTTCATGTCTGAATACCTGTCCGATGAATACGCCATACAGGTTGCCTACAATGGAGCAGAGGCATTGAAGATATTAGAAAAAAATCAGTGTCAATATTGTAATAAGCGACATCATGATGCCAGTGATGAATGGAACAGAGCTATGTCGGCAAATCAAAACAAACATGCAATGGTCCCACATTCCCGTTATATTGCTTACAGCCCGTATGGCAGAAGAATACAAAAGTGAAGGATTTGAGCAAGGAGCCGATGACTATATCGTAAAGCCTTTTGACTTCAAATTACTAAAGCTGCGCATCAGGAAATTTATTGAATGGACAGAAAAAACGCCATCGTAAATTCAGTCAGAAAATAGAGTGACACCTAATGAAATAACAATCACTCCACTATGACAGACAATTTTATTGAAAAAAGACTTCAAAAATTAGATGAAGAGCGCATGAGTGATTCCGACTTCTCTGTGGAAATGTTAGGAGCAGAATTGGGGTTGAGTCGTAGCCATCTCTACAAAAAGCTGATGTGTATCACCGGTAAAGGTCCGGCAGAATTCATCCGGATTATCCGTTTGAAGCGCAGTAAGCAACTTCTAAAGGAAAGCCAGAAACAAATTGCAGAAATTGCCTATGAGGTGGGATTCAGTTCTCCAAAAAGGTTCACTGTAAACTTCAAAAATGAATTTGGAATATCACCATCTGATTACATCCGCAGTCTAAAATGATAACTTGAAACATAAAGGTATGTTATTTGAGACATGATAGACCTATGCTATTATGATAACTTTCCATATTTGCAGTAGCTTTTAATAACAGTTATTTTTAAATCTTAAATTAAAGTATTATGAAGTTACACGCAAATGTATGCTCTCAATGGGAATGGACAAAATTGAGACAATTGCTTGTTATCGTGTTACTAGGTTTGGGTATTGTTTCCACGTATGGACAAACCAAAACAGTATCCGGTATCGTTAAATCAGAATCGGGCGGTGAGCCACTTGTAGGAGCCACCGTCAAAGTGAAAGAAACCAATACGGGCGGCATTACCGACATCGACGGCCGTTACACCATCCAGGCAAATCTGGGACAAACATTGATAGTCTCTTACATCGGCTACCGCACCAAAGAGGTGAAAGTAGAGCGCACCACCCGCATCGACATACTGCTGCAAGAAGACAATGAGATGCTGGACGAAGTAGTAGTAGTGGGATACGGTACGATGAAACGCAGTGACCTGACCGGTTCCGTAGTCAGCGTGACGGGTGACGAACTGAAAAAGTCCGTAGTCACCTCGCTCGACCAAGCTTTGCAAGGACGTGCCGCCGGTGTGCAGGTGACCCAGAATTCCGGAACTCCGGGTGGCGGTATCTCGGTCAGCATCCGTGGTATCAACTCCTTGAACGGCAACGAACCGCTCTACGTTATCGACGGTGTAGCCATCTCAGGCAACAACACCAGCAACAGCAGCGTGCTCAGTTCCATCAACCCTGCAGACATCGTTTCCATGGAAGTATTGAAAGATGCATCGGCCACAGCCATCTATGGTAGCCGCGCCTCCAACGGTGTAGTACTCATCACCACCCGTCAGGGCGAAGAGGGCAAAACGAAGGTCTCCTACGAAGGTTACTATGCCTTGCAACAGCTTCCCAAGAAACTGGAAACACTGACACTCCCCGAATATGCAGTTTACCAGAACCTCCGCGCCGCCACCATCGGCTTCGGTGCACGCGAAGAGTTCAAAGACCCCTCACTCCTCAGCCGCGGTACCGACTGGCAGAATGAAATCTTCCGCACTGCCCCGATGCACAACCATCAGATAAACATCTCCGGAGGTTCGAAGAGCATGAAATACTCGCTCTCCGGCGGCTACATGCAGCAAGACGGTATTGTATTCGGTTCGGACTTTGAGCGTTTCTCTTTCCGCGTCAACATGGACAACGACATCAACAAGTGGCTCACCACCGGCTTGCGCGCCTCCGTAGCCCGTACACAGCAGACCAACAACGTAGACGGTTCGGGTGCCATCTACAATGCCCTGAACCAGCTCCCCGAAGTGCCAGCCCGCAACCCGGACGGCAGTTTCGGCATGCAGACGGAGAACATGTATGGAACTTACTTCTCCAACCCCCTCTCCGACCTTATCCAAAATGAAAACTATAGTCGCAACACACAAGTCTATGTCAACGCCTTTGCCGACATCAAGCTGTGGAAAGGACTCGTATTCCGCACGGAATATGCCGCCAACTTCAATTACAGCAACGACTATAAGTTTACCCCCTCCTACGACTACGAGCACTTCAAGCAGCAGTCGTCAGCAAGCCGTGGAGCCGGCAACGGAAGCAACTGGACATTGAAAACTTACTTTACTTATAATAATACCTTCGGCAAACACGGCCTCTCTGCCATGCTGGGACACGAAGCGCAAGAAAACAAGTACGAGTCGCTGAGCGGCAGCCGTACCAACTTCCTCTTCAACTCCGTACACGAACTGAATGCGGGTGATGCCACAACAGCAAAAGCCAACAGTTCCCGTGGTTCATCCGCCATCGAATCATACTTCGGCCGTCTGAACTACAACTACGACGACCGCTACTTGCTGACCGCTACGCTCCGTGCCGACGGTTCGTCTTCGTTTGCCAAAGAAAGTCGTTGGGGTTGGTTCCCTTCGGTAGCATTGGCTTGGAAAGTCAACAACGAAGCTTTCCTCAAAGATGTGGAAGCCATCAACTCACTGAAACTCCGCCTGGGTTGGGGTGTAGTAGGTAACCAATGGGCGGGTTCCTATGCCTACGGCGTCACCATGGCTTCGGCAGCCTCCATCTGGGGTACTGGTTTCTATGCAGGCAACTATCCTAATCGTGAACTGAAGTGGGAAGAAACAAACTCCTTCAATGTAGGACTCGACCTCGCCCTCTTCAACAACCGCATAGAGTTCATCGCCGATGCTTATTACAAGAAAACGGACAATCTGCTGATGCAAGCTTCTCTTCCTACCTACGTAAGCGGTCTGATTCGTGCACCGTGGGTCAATGCCGGTGCCATGACCAACAAAGGTGTAGAATTTACCCTGAACACGCACAACATCCAGACACGTGATTTCACCTGGACCTCAGGACTCACCTTCTCCATCAACCACAACGAAGTGACGAAGCTCTACTCCGAATCATCCGCTATTTCGGGAATCAACGGTTCGGAAACACTGACCTACACCATGGTGGGCGAACCGGTCGGGCAGTTCTACGGCTATAAAGTAATCGGTATGTTCAAGGAAGAAGGAGATTTCTACAAGAAAGGTGCCGACGGCAACTTCCTGCTCGACGAAACGGGCAACCGCATCCAAGTAGCCATCCCGAAAGACCAGACCATCGGCAAATCGGGCATCTGGGTAGGTGACTACATCTATGAAGACCGCGACAACAACGGTGTAATTGATGAGAAAGACCGCACGTTCCTCGGCAATCCGGCACCCAAATTCACGTTCGGCTTCAACAACTACCTTTCTTATAAAGGATTTGACCTCAACATCTTCCTGAACGGCTCGGTGGGCAACAAGGCTATCAACCTGATTCGCCGCACCTTCACCGATCCCATGCGTAACAGCAACCTGCTGAAAGAAGCTACCGGCATTGCCCAAATCGCCATGCACGACCCCGAAGTGGGCGACGAGGTACTTTCCAATGTTTACGTGGCCAACGCCGATGCAGCCAAAGTACAACGCATCACTACCAGTAGCGCCAACGACAACAACCGTATCTCCGACCGCTTTGTTGAAGACGCTTCCTACCTCCGCATAAAAAACATCTCGCTGGGGTACACCTTCCCACAGAAATGGTTGCGCCGTTTGCAGATAGACCATCTGCGCCTCTACGTCAACATCCAGAACCTCTGTACCATCACAGGCTACAAAGGCTACGATCCCGAAATAGGCGCTTTGAACTACAATGTATTGCTACGTGGTGTGGACGATGCGCGCTATCCTTCGCAACGTATCTATACATTTGGCCTTAACTTCAATTTCTAATGAGCCAGACAAATCATTTATCATTTAAAATCTCAATATAGTTATGAAACACAGATTTCTAACCCTTATATCATCGCTCCTTCTGCTTACGGCATGCAGCGACTCATTTTTGGAACGTGCTCCCGAAGGAAACTACGTAGATGTGACATACTACACTTCCGACGATGCACTCGAACAAGCCACTGCACCGCTTTACAACCGTGCATGGTTCGACCTCAACTCCCGCGCCATCGTGCCGCTGGGCAGTAACCGTGCCAACGATAACTTCAGTCGCTGGGGAGCTCCCGAGTTCACCAACTTCAAGGTGACAGCCCTGAGCGAAAACCTTGCCAATGCATGGACAGGTTTCTACTCGGTCATTACAATGGCCAATGCAGTTATCAGTGATGTGCAGACCAAATGTAGCAACAGCGTAAGCGAACGTGCCAAGCGCACAGCCATTGCCGAAGCCCGCCTGATGCGTGCTTGTGCCTACTTCTACATGGTTCGCCTCTGGGGACCGGTTATCATCATCGAAGACAACGACAAAGTGGTTGCCAATCCCATGCAACCGCTCCACCGCGAAGAAGATGTGCTGGAACTCGTTATTCGTGACCTCACTTATGCAGTCGAGAATCTTCCTGAAGTGGCAACCGCCAAAGGACGTGTCAACGCATGGGGTGCAAAAGGCATGCTTGCCAAAGTCTACCTCGCCCGCTCAGGCTGGAAAGGAGGCACACGCGACAACGCCGACCTGGAGAAAGCCAAGGAACTGGCCGCCGACGTGATAAACAACAGCGGCATCAGCCTTTACGAAAACTATGAAGACCTCTTCAAGTATAAGCACAACAACAATCCCGAATCGCTCATTGCCATGCAGTGGGTGCCACTGGGTGATTGGGGCGTATGCAACACTCTGCTTGCCGACCTCGCCGGCAACAGCAAGATGACCGGCGGTGTAAACGTATGGAGCAGCTATCAGGCAAGTATAGATATGCTCCAGCAATATGAGTTGGGCGACACTATCCGCCGCAACGCCACCTTTTGCACACCGGGGTACATACTATTCATACATCTGCATTGCCGACGGTGGTTATACTTACGACGGCGCCACCTCTTGCATTAAAAAAGGGTGTACCGGGCGTCCGGACGACGACAACGACGGTTATATCCAGTCCATGAACTCTCCGCTCAACACCTACATCCTACGCCTTGCCGATGTTTACCTGACCTATGCCGAAGCTTGTCTGGGCAACAGCGAAGAACTGGCCGGTGGTCCCGGCCTGGAAGCATTGAACCAGGTGCGCGACCGTGCACGTATCCCCCGCAAGGAACGCGTAACCTTCGAAGACATCATTCGCGAACGCCGCGTAGAGTTCTCGATGGAGTATTGTAACTGGTATGACATGGTATCGTGGTATCACTGGAAACCCGACTACATGCTGAATTACTTCCAGAACCAACACCGCGGCTACACAGTAGACCTCATCGTGAAAGACGAAGACGGTTACCTCCACTTCGGCAAGAAAGAAGGCGACACTTTCCTCGAAGGCATAGAAAATTGGCAGGAACCGGGCGAGAACATCGAAATCCACCACGGCAACATCCTGATGCCTTATCCGGAAAGCGATGTCATCCAGAATCCGCTACTGAACGAAGAACCGGTAGCATACGAATTCAGTGAATAAACCAAGTTATACATTCATTATCTCAAATAACGACTTTAATATGAAATATATACATTTTTCCTTTTGTGTTGCTCACCATCCTGTTGGCATGCAACCTTTTTCACCGCCTGCAACGATGACGAGGGCGGCGGTGTTCCCGTAATCCACCACATCCGTCTTGTCGACCCAGAGAAGGCCGACAGTACGTTCACCGATGTAAATCCGGGCACCATGATTGTAGTCATCGGCGAAAATCTGAATGATGTGCGGAAAGTGTTCATCAACGAACAAGAAGTTTCGTTCAATAGCAACTACGGCACTTCCACCAGTCTCATCCTCACTATCCCCGGCGAATTGCAACTGACGGGTGCCAACCCCGAACTGAAAGGCGAACTGCGTATCGAGACCTCGCACGGCATTGCCACGTACTCCATGCATGTACTCTCGCCCGCACCCTACATCACCCGTGTAGCCACAACCTTCCCCGTGGAGACGGGCACGCCTCTGCGCATCGTGGGCGGTAACTTCTACGAAATTCAGCGCGTTTATTTCACCACTGCCGTGGACGACATCACCAATGCACCTGTTTCGGTAGAAGTAACGGACTACACGGTAAACAAGAACTTTGACGAAATATCATTCAATGCTCCCGCAGGCCTGATTGATGAAGGCAGTCTGGTAGTGGAGTGCTATACCGCATCCGCATTTACTCCCTTCCGTCGCACAGCCCTCCCACCAAGTATCAGCAAGGTAAGCTCCATGATGCCTATCACGGGTACCACAGTTACCGTACTGGGACAGAATTTTATGGATATCGCCTCCATCACAATGGGCAATCGCTCGGTAGATCTCTCTACTGTTACCGTAAGCGAAGCTAACGATATGCTTACCTTTACCATGCCGCGTGCACCGCAAGGCACTTGCTCACTCGCCATTACCACAATGGGCGGTACTGCCGAAGTTCCGGGCTTCTATCCTTTGGAGAATATAGTATTGAACTATGACAACATCGGTTGGTTCTCCTGGGGCGGGCAAGCTGTACCGTCACTGCCGACGGTACAGCAGCTCCTTTCTTCTCGGATGGTAAATGCTACAGCATATCAGGGGAACTTTCAGCATGGAATTACTGGTGGGGCCAATTGCAGAACGGTGCCGTATGGGGCATTGACACAGCCTTCCTGCCTACCGATACACCGACTTCCGAACTGGCTTTGCAGTTCGAATGCTTCGTGGCAGTGGAATATGGCGGAGGTCCTGTATTCCGCATCTACCTCAAAGGGAATGAGGCTCACAACTACACGAACTATCGTCCGGTGAGCGACTTCACCGGAAAAACCGAAGTAGGCCAATGGATGCAGTGCAGCATTCCGCTCTCCGAACTGGTAGACGAAACCACTTGGGGCGAGTTCCAAAAACGTGACGGTGACGAGTTGGCACTCCAGATGACAAATCCCAGCGAAAACGGTCCATACAACATCGAAATGTATTTTGATAATTTCCGAGTTGTCAAGATACAATAATTTGAATTAAATTCTGGCACAGGATTACACAAAGTGACACCTTCTTTTAAACTCTTAGACGCTGATTCAATTGAATCAGCGTCTAAAAATAAATACACCGAAATTATTAAAACGAAATTTTACCGATACCATGACACAAATCTTCAAGAAAACCTTATTAACCAGCCTGGTTCTATTTCTGATGACAGCTTGCTCTGACGATAAAAAGGAGCTGAAAATCATCGTAGAGCCTACTTCTTTCCATTTTGAACAAACGGGTGGTAGCAAGAAATTCGGTATCACCCCCAATGAACCAGCCACTTTCCAAAGTTCGGAAGCATGGTGCAAAGTAACCTCGGAAAGCAGCACTCCCGTACAGGCAATCTATAACATAACCGTAGAACCCAACACTACGCCCGACGTGCGCAACGCCATCATCACCGTCAGCGTAAAGGAGCATATACAAGAAATCAACGTGGAGCAGGCGGCCTATATCCAAAGCGATGAACCGGAAAAATACACTGTACGCGAGAATCTCACAACCCACCAACTGATTAACGAAATGGGACTGGGCATCAACCTAGGCAACACGCTGGATGCCGTGGGCGACTGGATAGACCCAAGCAACATTCTCAATTACGAACAAGCATGGGGAAGCCCTATTATCACACAAGAAATCATTGAAGGATATGCCAAAGCGGGCTACTCATCTCTGCGCATACCGGTCAGCTGGGGCAATCTGCTGTCCGACGACTTCAAAGTGCATCCTGACCTGATGGACCGCGTAGAGAAAATCCTAAACTGGACCCTCGACTGTGGCATGGTGGCTATCATCAATATCCACCACGAAAACGAATGGATTAAACAAGTACCCACCGACAGCAAAGCAAAAGAAAAATTCACTTCCATCTGGAAACAGATATGTGAACGCTTCGAAAAGTACGGTGACCACTTACTGTTCGAGCCAATGAATGAAATCGGATACGATGAGATTTGGACTCCGTGGGGCGGTAGTGAAGCCGACAAGGCAAAGGCACTGGGATACGTGAACGACCTCAACCAGCTCTTTGTCGACATAGTAAGAAACAGTGGCGGCAACAACGCCAAACGTCATCTGTTGGTGGAAATCTACAACACCAACTTGGAGTATGCTTACGACCCCTTGTTCAAGATGCCGAATGATCCCGCAAACCGACTTGCTCTTACAGTGCATTACTATACTCCCGCAAACTTTGCCATACTGGGTGGAGGCGAGGTTGTCGATTGGGGTGTAGGCCGGGAAAGCTGGGGAACGGAAGCTGACTTCAAGGAACTGAACGACAATATGGACCTACTGAAGAAGAATTGCGTAGACAAAGGAATCCCCGTCATCATAGGCGAATATTGCGCCGACTCCAGAAACAGAACAAAGGAAGTGATAAGACTCTTCTGTGTTTCCGTAACCGAAGCCATCTACTCGCGCGGCATGTGCCCAATGCTATGGGACACTCCTGGGGGGACAATACAACCGACAGACTTGCCAGTTCGACGACCTCTCTTCTTAGAAGAAATGATGGCTATTCCGGTTAAATATCCACGGAATTAAACAAATATTCATAATCAATAATCAAATAAAAATGAACAGAATCAGCACTTGTTTCGCCAGCCTATTGCTTTCTTGTGCATTGACGGCACAAGCACAGCAATATCAACTGAATTCACCGGACGGAAAACTAATTGTCAACATCGAAGCCGGACAAGCCCTCAACTGGGCGATTGCCCACGACGGTACCACCGTTCTTTTGCCTTCAGACATTGCCATGCAATGCACTGAATCTGAGGGAAAGCCCATTGCTTTCACCTTCGGCAAAGATGTGAAGGTGACCAAAGCTACCCGCACTTCCGTCGACACTTCCTTCCCCACTCCTTTCTACAAAAAGGCGAGTGTGAAGGACACTTATAACCAACTCACGCTGAAATGCCGTAACGGCTATAGCATACAGTTCCGCGCCTACGACGACGGAGCCGCCTATCGTTTTGTTTCCGAACTGCGCAAACCTTTCTGCGTGAAGGACGAGATTGCCGAGTTCAACTTCGACCGCGATTACCACGCTTTCGTGCCCTATATTAACGACAATCGCGCCGGCGAGCGTTACTGCTACTCCTTCGAGTCCTACTACGATGAGGCCCCCTCTCTCGCATGTACAAAGACTCGCTTGCCATTACTCCGCTGATGGTAGAACTGGAGAACGGAAAGAAAGCCGTCATTATGGAAGCCGGATTGTCCAACTATCCCGGCATGTTCCTCACTGCCAACCCACAGATGCCCCTACGGAGTGAAGGCAGAATTCGCCCCCTATCCACTGGAAACAGTCATCGGAGGCTATGACCGCTTGAACCTCGTCCCTACCAAACGTGCCGACGTTATCAGCAAGCCCAACAATGCCCCCTACTTCTGCCCCAACGGGCGTCCCACAGGGAAACAGACCTATCCTTGGCGTGCCGTGCTTGTTGTTACCCACGACACACAACTCGCCAACAACGACATGATGCAACGCCTCGCACCCGAATGCCGCATCGCTGACACATCCTGGATTAAACCCGGAAAAGTGGCATGGGACTGGTGGAATACTTGTAACCTGACCGGCGTGGACTTCAAGGCAGGCATGAATACGCCCACCTATAAGAAATACATCGACTTTGCCGCCGAAAACCAGCTGGAGTATATCATCATCGACGAAGGTTGGAGCGGAAAGGAATCATTAATGGAAGACATCAGTCCCGAAATCAATCTCGAAGAACTGGTGGCATACGGCAACCAAAAGGGCATAGGCATCATCCTCTGGGCAAGCTGGCGCAATCTTACGGGAGGAGGCGACATCTCCCCTGCCGTGGAACAAGTTATCAGCCACTACGCACAAATGGGAATCAAAGGTTTCAAAATTGACTTCTTCGACCGCGACGACCAACTCGCCATCTCTTCTACCGAACAACTCGCAGCATGTGCCGCCAAGCATCACATGTTGCTTGACCTACACGGACTGAAACCCTTCGGCATCCAGCGCGCCTATCCCAACATCCTCAACTTTGAAGGTGTGAAAGGACTGGAAAACAGCAAGTGGGAGCCCATCGTGAACGGTGCACCCTTGCATGACTTCCCGCGCTACGACGTTACCGCCCCCTATCTGCGCCAACTCGCCGGGTCCGATGGACTATACGCCGGGAGCTATGGTAAATGCCACCCGTTCCCTGTTCCGCTCCGTCAACGACCACCCCATGAGTCAAGGTACACGTGTACACCAGATGGCTATGTACACCGTCTTCGAAGCACCCTTGCAGATGCTTGCCGACAGTCCCAGCAAATACATGAAGGAACAGGAATGCACCGACTTCATCGCCAAGGTTCCCACTACCTTTGACGAAACCATTGCTCTTGATGGTAAAATAGCCGAATACATCACGATAGCACGCCGCAAAGGAAACACTTGGTTTGTAGGCAGCATGACCAACTGGACTCCGCGTAGCTGCACCATCGACCTCTCCTTCCTCAGCGAAGGCAACTACGAAGCCGAAATCTTTGCCGACGGCATCAATGCCGACCGTGAGCTACCGACTATAAAAAATGAAAGTACGCATCAGTCACTGCCAAAGACAAACTCAATGTACAACTGGCACCCGGCGGTGGATGGACAGCACGAATTACAAAAAAAATGAATCATGAGAAAACTGTTTCTGCCATTGTGTTCAGTAGCCTTGTGCCTGCAATCCTATGCACAAAACAAATCCTTCCTTAAGGATATGCTCTGGTATATAGACAACCCTTCTGTATTTGAAAAAGGACAAGAGGAAGGACACGCTTGGCATATGCCCGAAAAGAGCATGCTACTGAATGGGACATGGAAGTTTTTCTGGTGCGATACACCGGAAGGGATACCTGCACACTTTTTTAACCCCGAATTCCCGGATAAGCAATGGGGCGACATCAAAGTTCCCTCAAACTGGGAAATGCAAGGTTATGGTGACAAGCTGTTCAGAAATGTATCTGCTCCCTTCGGGGTGAATCCACCACATGCTCCCAAAGAGTATAACCCTACCGGACTATACCGGCGAACATTCAAGGTACCTGCAAGTTGGGCAGCAAAAGACCAGATATTTTTAAGGTTCGAGAAAGTGGCATCCGCTTCTTTTGTATGGGTCAACGGTCATGAAGTGGGCTACAATGAAGGAGCACAAGAACCTGCCGAATACAACATCACTCCTTATTTGAAGCCGGGCGAAAACACGCTGGCTGTCTGTGTACTAAAGTATTCGGACGGCTATTACCTGGAAGGACAAGATTATTGGCGACTGGCCGGAATCTTTGACGACGTATGGTTGTACGCCACACCTGCTGTCAGGATATTCGACTGGCAAGTAATCACAGAGTTTGATAATACGTATACCGATTCGCAGTTAAGTATTCAGGTAAAAAATCAAGGACTACCCAAAAGAAGCCAAGCGAGAATTATGGATTGAAAGCTTACTTAAAGGATAAAAACGGCAAGATTATCTGTAACTTTTCCGCAACTCCATTTGAAATGGACGCTGCGGAAAAGACAATACAGTTGCATACCTTAGTACAAGAACCCCAGAAATGGACAGCCGAGACACCCGAGCTTTATACGCTCGGTCTGGAATTATCCAATCCGACCGGTCTGCTGAAAGACAAGATAGAAACGGTCATCGGATTCAAAAAGACAGAAATCAAAGACGGTGTTTTTTATCTTAACGGTATCCCACTGAAAGTCAATGCACAAAATTCGCACATGCAGCATCCCGAAGAGGGACATATCATGGACGAAGCCACCATACGCAAGGATTTTGAATTGCTGAAACAGTTTAATTTCAATGCCGTACGCACCTCCCACTATCCTCCGGTGAATAAGTATTTGGAACTGGCCAATGAATACGGGCTTTATATCATAGACGAGGTGGGCGACGAAGCCCATGCCTCGGAATGGATTTCAAACCTCCCGGAATACGAAGAGATGTATCGCGAGCGATGCCGCAGAATGGTGTTACGGGACAGAAACCATCCCTGCGTCTTGTTCTGGAGCGCAGGAAACGAAAGCGGTGAAGGTATCAACATTACCCACACCATTGAAGAAGGGAAATCACTAGACCCCACCCGCTTCTGGATGTATGGCGGAAATGCATTCTCCCATCCGGCAGAAGATATTATCGGACCCCGTTACCCTACTCCTATGGAACTGGAAATGCAAGTAGGCATAGGAATGGGAGAGGATTCCCGACCATCGTTTATGGATGAATACTTATCGGTTGCAGGCAATGCCGGCGGTGCCCTGGACGATTATTGGGAAGCCATCTACCGGCACCCCCGCCTGATGGGAGGGGCCATCTGGGATTTTGTCAGTCCGGGACTGACCGAACGGATAAGGCAAGTGGACGACCTTTCGCCCTTCCATACTCCCGCCCATCTGATGGGAAATGCCCGCTTGGTGAAGGAAGGAAAGAACACGGTGCTGGACTTGAACGGTCACGACCAATGGGTAGAGGTCTATCGTGCAGACAATGTAGAGATGAACAATAATGAACTGACACTCACTTGCAGAATCTACCCCCGGAAACTGGTAAGCAGTTGCGGCTCATTCATCACAAAAGGGCAATTATCAGTTCGGGCTGCAACAACGCGGTAAAGACAAACTGGAATTTTATATCTATACTGATAAAAAGGCATTCCGTATGCGCCTCCTTGCCTACTGACTGGGAATACAACTGGCATCAAGTGACGTGTGTCTACGACGGACAGAAAATGTCCATCTATATAGACGGAGCAGAAAAGGCCTCCACACAAGCATCGGGCAATATCCGGAACTTACCCTACCCCGTCAACATCGGTCGGAACGCAGAAACACACGGCCAAGAGACTTCGGTCTACATCTGCGATGCCCAAATGGACG